>Ga0181537_10002261_pt1 | contig 17101 bp, 14 predicted proteins | sample PEATcosm2014_Bin_39_FD_119765 | JGI IMG/M metagenome (GOLD analysis project Ga0181537, IMG submission 119765) | Peatland microbial communities from MTU Mesocosm Facility, Houghton, MI, USA - PEATcosm2014_Bin23_10_metaG | ecosystem: Environmental > Terrestrial > Soil > Wetlands > Peat | place... | reverse complement strand
TTGCTCTAAGTTGTTGATTTTATTGGCTCCTCAGGTAGGACTCGAACCTACAACCCTTCGGTTAACAGCCGAATGCTCTGCTTGAATTCAATGAACGGGGGTGTTGTGCAGCCCGCCCACGCTTTGAGGATTCGCATTCGGAAAAACAAAAACGCTAGATTGAAGGGCAAAGGCTGAATTGCCACGATTCAGCCCTTACCCAGTTGGTGTGTTTTGGTGTCAATTTGGCGTCAAATCCTGCCGACTGTGCCGGTTTCGCCGGTTGTACCGGCTCATAAGTCCTTTACCGTCTGTAACCTGCGAGCCTAATCTTCCATGGCATGGAAGAGGTCATCGGTTCGATCCCGATCAGGTCCACCAATAAACCCAACAACTTAGCGGATTCGCAGAAAAAACGCGATACGCTTTCGATACGTTGGTTCTCATGCTGCATCCTCCGCAGCACTTTCTACGACATTCCTTGAACGGTCCAGAAGAACATCCACCACCCGGCTTTGCGCTTCCCGCTTGGCTGAGGTCAGAGCCTTCGTGTAAATGTTCATGGTTGTGGAGATATTTGCGTGACGCATCAATTCCTGCACCACCTTGACATCTTCCCCGTTAGCTTTGAGCAGTGTTGAGTAGGTGTGCCGGAAGGTATGGAAGCCGACCCACTTTGTGATTCCGGCCCGTTTTGCGGCAGGTTGCAGGAAGCGATCCAACAGCGTATCGGCCCAGGGCGGCATTTTGCCCTGCACTCGTTCGCTGGCGAAGACCCAGTCCTCCGGCTCTGCGTAGCAAGTTTCCCGCTTCCAGGCGAGCAATTCGGCAGTGGTCAACTCATCGATTGGAACCGGCCTGCGGGAGGTTTCCGTTTTGCACTTCCCTACAATGCCGTCCACGACCGACCGGGTGACGTCCATCTGCAACGTCTTCCAGTCAATGTCCATCCACTTCAAGCCCAGGACTTCGCTGATTCGCAGGCCTGTAGTCGCCGCCACGATGCCAATTACGCGCATCTTCTGCGGCAGCTCCAATATGAGCGCACGGAATTCTTTCACTTCCAACGGTTCCGTTACCCGCTTCCGCTTGGTGCTCTGGCGGACGGCAAAGATGGGGTTCTCTCCATCATTGAGCCAGCCATAGCGGATCGCGTGTTGGAAGACTTCACTCATGATGCCCTTGATCTTCGCTTTGGTCCCATTCGCTAAATCGTCGATGGAGCCAAGCCACCGCTCTACTGCCACCGCTTTGATCTCCCGAAGACGGTAGTGGCCCCAACGCGGAACGATTCTCGCCTTCAGATAAACAGCGTAGGTCTGCTTTGTCTGTACGACCTTCCGCTCGGATTCTTTTTCCAGATCCAATTCAATCAACCGATAGTGTTCTACCAATTGCTCGAAGGTTTCTGGCAAGCCTTCAGGTCGGGAGGTGTGGTGGTTAACGTCGAGGCGCAGTGTCGAAACAGCCTTCCATGCTGCCGTTTCCGTTGGGTACTGCTTCACTGAACCAATTACAAGAGCACGCATCTTGGGTTTGCCTTTGGCGTCAATGTCCCGCCATCGGTAAACCCAGACTGCCGGCCCCTTCTTGCGCTGATGACGGCTGAAAAAGCCGTGTTGATACCGTGGTCGATTCAAGAGACATTCCTCTCATTCCGACCCCGATGGCTGGTCCAATTTTACCGCTTCACACTCCAACCATCGAGAAAGTTCCGAGAGGCGAAATCGCCACATCAGGCGCACTCCCCGACCTACGGGATGCGCCGGCAGGTCGCCTCTCCGGGCCAGTTTCAGCACAGTCTTCCGTGACAGAGCCAGGAAGTCAGCGGCACGTTCAGGAGCGACAAACGGTTCGTGCGTCGTGGGGGCATTTAGGAGTTCCATCTCTCACCTCATCAGGACATGTGCAACGCGAACAACACTGCTTTCCTTGGGCTTCCAATCGTTCGATCATTCCTCACGTCTGCCCTCGAACGGCGTAGGCTTGAAAAGCTTTGCTCGACTTAACGGCGCATCCCTGGCCCGGTTCTCCTCCGCGAGGCGATCCAGTCTCGCCATTTCCTCTTCTCTTCGTATTTGCCATTCGGGTTTGGTATTTTGCCCGGCACCCTGAGTCGCTATTGGCGCGGCGGGGGGTAGTGGTCGCCTTTCTGCTGTTGGCGCAGGGATGTTCTTGGTCTTCGTCCTGGTCGGGCTAGGCTTACCTGTGAGCCGATTCGCCATCGCCACAAACTGCCGGTATGTTCCCTGGTAGCCCACATCTCGCAATATCCGCCATACCGCTTTCCAGGGCAGACCGACTTCTGAGATGGCCTTCAACTCAACAACAAACCTCTTCAGCCCCCTGGCCTTGAGCGGAAGAAGGTCCGTTCTTGCCCGGAGCCGTTCGGCCAATGCGTTCACCTCAGTGACCTCGATATTTATTGACGAGTACATTTCAATAAGAGTTTGACACTAGACTATTGTTCGCGCAAGTTGGTCGTTCATTTATCTCTTTGATTGCCCTCACTTTCGCTCACTTCGCAGCACAATGCAGCATTCAGCAACACCTTCCCTCACCGTCAATAACGGTGAGGGTGAATGAGACTTTGTCTGCCAGAGTGCGGCTCTTATTGCGGTCGAAGGCCGCGCTTTCGGGAGCTCGGAGAGCGGCAGAGGATCGCTGGGGTTCGGGGCGTCTTTCGTGTGAAGTGCTGTAGTGGAACATAAAGCGCAGACGCACTTTGAGGGTTTTGCTCTTCTATCCTGTTTGTTTTGTGAGAGATATCCTGCCGCACATATGTACCTTTAAAAGACCATTGTGCCGCACATTCAAATTGCACATTTTTCAGTGCAATATGGCTTTTTAGTTGGCTTTTCGCCAGATCGGGTCGAACGCCACGGTCGCGGCGGCCTCTCGCCGGATGACCCCGTAATGTGTGATTGATCGGGATGCGCCCATCTTCGAACTAGGTATCGGAATTCAATCTCACGAGGTCATGCAGCCCCGATAGATTTACCTTGCATTTCTTCCACGTCGTGGAATAATTGCAAGGTGTGATCAAACGTGCAGCCAAAGCGCGGTTACTTCAACTTCTTAGCCAGTTCCCCGCTGTTGCTTTGCTCGGGCCCAGGCAAGTTGGCAAAACGACGCTTGCCCTCAGTCTCACCAGCGAGGTGGAAAATTCACCGCTGTACCTCGACCTGGAGCTTCCTTCAGATCGCTCAAAGCTTGCGGACCCGGAACTTTATCTCTCCGATTATGAAGATCGACTCGTGATCCTGGACGAAATCCATCGTCTTCCAGGAATCTTTCAGACTCTGCGAGGATTGATCGACCGGAGAAAACGAAAAGGAAAACGCACCAGCCAATTCCTCTTGCTCGGATCGGCGTCTATTGATCTCTTGCAACAGTCTGCGGAGACGCTTGCGGGCAGAATCGCCTATACGGAGCTGACTCCATTTCTAGAAAGCGAAGTGGTTGGCTCTTCCTCCAATGCCAGCCAAGCGCTTTGGGTCCGTGGCGGCTTTCCGGACAGCTTTCTCGCCGACACCGAGGCTCAGAGCTATGAATGGCGCGCGGCCTTCATCCAGACTTATCTGGAGCGGGATGTTCCCGCGTTGGGTCCACGCATTCCAGCGGAGACGCTTCACCGCTTTTGGCAGATGCTTGGACACAATCAGGGCCAGATGCTAAACGCGGCGCAGCTTGCGGCGGGGCTGGGGATCAGCGGCCAGACGGTCGCCCGATATCTCGACATCATGGTTGACCTCCTGCTCGTGCGTCGTCTACAACCGTGGGCTTCCAATGCCGGCAAGCGTCTTGTCCGCTCCCCAAAGGTCTACGTTCGGGATAGCGGCCTTCTGCATACGCTCCTCGGCATACGCGATCAGGAAACGTTATTGGGCCATCCCGTCGTCGGGTCGAGCTGGGAAGGATTGATCATCGAGAATATTTTGGACACGGTTCCGGCCAACACGCAGGCATGGTTTTACCGAACATCTGTCGGAGCCGAGATTGACCTCATTCTGGAAACCGCGCCAAATGAGCGGTGGGCAATCGAGATCAAGCGTTCCCTCAGTGACCCGAAACCGAGTAAGGGCTTTTATATCGGCTGCGCCGACGTCAAGGCCGACCATCAAATCGTCGTTTACCCAGGCCAGGAGAGCTATAGGAACGATCCAAAGACAGAGATCATGCCACTGGACGCGCTACTCAAACTGTTGTCAAGCTAGGCGACCCGACGAACCTCATGACGAATCAGACGCGGACTCTTCCGCTATATGGCCGCAATCTTCTCACCAACGCTCGAAACGCTACGCGCCATCTCATAACGCCACATGCCATAGCTTCCTTCCGCATTGACCGCGCTCACCCAACGAGCTGCCGCACTCGCCTTCACTTCGGCTAGCGGATCGAAGCCCTTCGTTTCGAGAATGACCGTTGTATTCGGCAAGTCTTTCAACCGTACGAGGAAGTCCGGAACGTAGTCATGCATTTGTCCATTGTTAAGGTATGGAATCCCGAAACCTAACCCCGCGTTTTTGACAAAAGCCTCGACACGATGATGTGTATCCAAGATGAAGGCGGCTGCTTGTTCCCATCGCTGGGTGTCTGCAATAACAAAGTTCACGTGGCTCCGAGTCACTTCGCGCACGTCTTTGCTTGTCCAGGTATCGACATCCGCGGTCGATCCTTCGACCCGGTTTTCTTCGTACCGAGGAATCTCGGGAGCTTCTCCCTGCGCTTGATCCGGTCGAATATGTTCCCGAAGCACCTCTATCAACCAGCCAAAGTAGGGTGATAGGAAAGCGTCTTTCAGATCCCCACCATGGAGGACCTCGACCCGCTCTCTAATATACCTATCGACAACCGGAATGATTTGCGGGAAAAGGGTGTGCGGCGCGATTGTAGCCGCCGGCTGGGCGCAATATTCTCGGGTCAATCTCTGCGCACACTCAAATACAAGCTGCTGCATACGATGTCTGCGTCGAAACTCTTCCAAATCAGCCTGGGATGCTCGACCAGGTCCGCTCATCGTAAGGCGACCTCTGTCTGTCATCGCGAAGCCGCGCATCTCAACTTCTGTCGGAATATGGAGTGGATCGATTGTGAGCGCTGGAACATTCTCCCAATCAAAAACGATTCGGTTGCGAATGGCTTGCGTGTACCCCTCAACCCTGGGAAAGGTGATCTTAAGCGCGGACCGTTCTGGTAAGGCGTGCACATGGTGACGCCTCACTCTCTCTGCGGGAGCAACTTGCGCATTTGCTTTGAACGGCACTACTTCGAACGGCACCCCAAGCACTGTCGCGATCTCTTCCGAAAAGCGATCATCTTCTCCAAGCGCATAGCTCGCTCGCCGTAAACCGCGGCCTACAACTTGCTCACACAGCAACTGTGACATGAAAGGGCGGAGGCCGATGATGTGCGTTACAGTGTTGCAGTCCCAGCCCTCAGTCAGCATTCCGACGCTCACGATAGACCGAACGTCTCGCCCAGGAGGATGAAGGGGGCGGCCAAGTTTCTGTGCCGTCTCAACAAATTTCTCGGGGTAGATAGGCTGCCCTTGCCTATCCCGTGTCCAGTCTGTCTTCCCGACGGTATCCAATGTGAAACGCATCCATCGCGACTCATCACCCTTTGCACCGTCCGTGTTTGTCTCCTTCACGACCTTGGAGTCCACCCGTATAGTGACGACATTCCCATCGCGATTTCGCAATTGTTCCAGCCTAGCTGGTGGAAGACCTGCCGGCGTCTTATCCTCAGCGATCCACTCGTAAATCACTTTTGCAAGCTTGGTATTCTTCACAACCAGGATGTAAACCGGTTCTCTCTCGCGAGACTCACTCTTCCAATGATCGAATTCGATTTGCCAGAGGCTACCCAACATTGTGATCGGTTGCTGCGCCCACTTTAGAATGGCCTCGGGTTGTGGATTGGCACGTGTTCCGCCCCGTTCGCGTGCGGTCAGCCGACCAGGCTGCATAATCCAATCCCAGATATTCCGGTAACCAGGAATCTCCGCTCCCGTGTTATCGCGGGCGGCCAACTGCGGCACTTTCACGAGTCCAGACTCAATAGAATCGATGAGGCCGAAGTCACTCACCACCCAGGGGAAAGGCTTGTTTGTCTCCTGCCCAACCCGACCAACGAAATAAGGTGTTGCTGACAGGTCCACACAGACATTGATTCCCCGCATCCGGTGGATGCGGTCGAGGCCGTCAACCCAGACGGTAGCCTCTTTCTTATCGGTCAATAGCTCGTCTTCATCTTCTTCATCGTCAGCTTCGTCTTCGTCCGGAATCTCTTCCGCGATTCGATAGGCATGGTGTGCCTCATCATTGAGGACGAGAATGTTTTTCTTTCCGCCAATGTCGCGCCCCAGGACTCGCTGGAGTAAGGCCGTATCGCTTTCCACGTACCGAGCCGACTCTACAAAGACCTTTTTGAGAGCGCCCGTCTTCGGGTCGGTTTCTGCGTCCAGGACGGTCAGAAGCCCACGCGACACCTGGCGCTCAAACTCTTCGAGCGTAAGATATCTCTTGTTGCGAGCTGTAGTCGTTTTCGGCCCGATCCGAATCGCCTCGCGTGTTCTCACGAGAACGCCGCGCTTTTCGACTTTTGCACCGTCCGTCTGGACACTCTGGGGCTCGAAGACGTGCCAGTTAGTGACCAGGACCCGGCCCTGGGCGAGTTGGGGCATGAGATGTGTCGGCACCAAATCACGTGTTCGATAGATGCTCGCGTCTCCTCGTTCGGTTTGCAACTCCGTCAAGCGGTCTCGGATCGTCACATTTGGACACACTACGACAACCACATCGGAGAAACGCTTGTCCCCACGGCTCGCCACTTTGTTCAGGATGCTCCACGCAGTAAGCATCCCCATCACTGTTGTCTTGCCCGCCCCGGTTGCCATCTTGCAGGCATATCGAAGGAAGCCAACGTATCCATCGCTTTTCCGATCTGCGCTGGGCTCATCCCGAGGCACTGATATGCCTTGGAGAAGGTCTTGACGGGCCTCGGTGAGAAAGATGATTGTCTTCGCAGCTTCCAATTGCGCATAAAAAAGCCGCTTTTCCCGACCTTCATCCTGCCAGTATGTGAGCAACTCTGTAGTGGTCCGGGTTGCGCCGGCATAGCCAGAGTTCTCCCAGGCTTTCAGGCGCTCTCGGATGAGGTTCACCATTACAAGCTCATAAGCGCCGGTGTAGAGCGCCGACGGTCCTAGAATCCTGCCGTCCGTAGTCCAGGGTTCGCGTTGGTCACGAGGCTCGAATACGAATGACGGCCTTCGACCGTCCCGCTTCTGGGGAGTTTCGCCTTCTCGCAGATACCAGAAACATTCCGGTTCGCGGAATGGACTATTCAGAATCGGTTGGCTGACCTCATTGCTGCTCATGCTTTCACCGCCGCCGCAGCCTCGCTCAGCTTTTTCACAACCATTAGCTCATTGCCCCGGTCGTCGATCACTTTCACCGCAATCTGGGCATTCTTGTCAGCCTCAAAAGGTGCGCTCACCGCTCCGGCTAGATGGTCCCAAAGGCTGGCCTCGTAGTCGGCCTTGAGCGCTTTCTTCAGCGCGTCCCAGGCGCTGGTCCGTGGAAAGAATGCCTGCGTTACGTGGAAGCACATGCCGTTATAGGCCGTATCGAGCAACCAGGCGGGTACATCGTCGCCCTTCGAATGATGATTCTCCATCGAGATCGGGTCGAAGACATCGAGACCGAGCAGTTCGACTTGATACCGGCCACCTTCCAATTTGCTCACTGCAATCTCTGGAAGGCCGCACACTGAGAAGATTTGGCTCGAACGCATGTTCTTGAGCAAGTCGCCCATGTTCAGATCCATCGTTGCTTGCACGTACGTTGCCGGTATGCCCATGAGCTCATCACAGTTTTGGATCAACTGCCGAGCGTTCGCTTCGATGGCAAACCCGATGCAGTAGAGATGGGTGTAATCCTTAGCGACTGCTTCTTTCGCAGCTCCGTACACCAGGCCCTCGGAGATACTTCCGTTTTCTGGTCCGAAGACGATCGCTATTGATTTACGGCTCATACCTGGGAGGAGCAACCCACTCGCCTCGGCGGCCTCGCCAACAACGTCGGCCAGAGTCGGCGCTTGCCCGTCTGCGCTCGCAGCTACGCTTGCCTCTAGGAGGCCCGCCAATGTCCGTGTTAGCGGACGAATATTGTGCAGTTGAACTGTACGATTGCCTTCAAGTCGCAGTAAGGGACTTCGGCGCAGAATATCGAGCATACGGTCTACATAGCTGCCTATCTGCTCGCTCGGAGTCTCGATCGCCGCACGTTCCGTCTCTGGTCTCGTTTGATTTTCGATATCGAGGGGTGTCGGTATCGTCGCCTCAAAACAGAATGGCCCGGTGATACGCGTGACATTCTTGTCTTCTTCAGGCCGATCGACAAGGACTTCCTCCTCTGCGGGCTCATTGTTTGCAATCGACTTCAATGTCACATGTGGAACTATCCCGCCGACCTCTTCGCCTTTTCGGTTCCGTCGGCGCTGATATTCAAAGCCCGCCGAAGGAGCTTCACCACCGCCTTTGATCTTGTACCAAGGGAAAGTCGCAGTAAGCAGCCTTTGTCGTGCCAGGGCCAGGGGGACACGCGACGTATCGCAAGTGAGCCATCGCCGGCCCCACTGTTCGGCGACAAATGCCGTAGTTCCAGAACCGCAAGTCGGATCGATAACCAAATCTCCTGGATCAGTCGTCATCAAAATGCATCGCTCGATGACTTTTGGAGAGGTCTGAACGACGTAGAGTTTGTCAGAAGCAAATCCCGCGATGCTGGTATCGGTCCAACTATTGGACAGTTGAAAAACCGGGAAATCATCCAAGTATCGAACGTAGTAGAGGCCGCCGGTCGTGGCTTCTAGACGTTTATTCTGGATAAGCCAAGACATTCCGGATTCGCCAGTTTTCCAATATCCTCGCCGTGGTCGGTAAGTCTTTCCGTTGAAATTGACAGGAAAATCTCCAGGCGGCCGTTGACTGGTCAGATTGTCGATCCGGTAAATTCTTGCCCCTTCCGGGATGTTTGCGGTGTCTGCTCGCTCATCGGGCGTCATGGAGCGACGGCTCCCGTCAACTAACTCGACGCGAGTATAGGCACTTGCACCATCACCGCCATAAGCTTTCGCAAGATAAAGGGCCCGATATTTCACCCTTGACTTGTCTCTCGCGTACCACAAAAGGAAATCAGTCGTACTTGCTGTGAGTTCGCTTGTTGCGCTCGTTGTTTTCGCAAAGATGAGAACGGCACAAGCGTTTTCGCTGCCGAACACATCATCGAGCACCTCTCGCACATGATGTAGATTCTCATCGCTGATTTGAACGAATAAGCTGCCGGTCGGGGCGAGCAAGTCTCGCGCGACGGTCAGCCGATCTCGCAGATAAGTCAGATAACTGTGGAGCCCAAGCTCCCATGTATCCCGGTAAGCCTGCACCATCTCTGGCTCACGTGTGAAGTCATCGTCATCGTTATTTTTCACATCGCGCTTGCGCACGAACGGTTGAAAATTCGATCCAAACTTTACTCCATAGGGAGGGTCCATGTAGATCATCTGGACCTGCCCGCCCATTCCCTCGTACTCCAGCAGTGAATTCATCACCACCAGCGAGTCGCCCAGCACCATCCGATTCACCCACTTGTCGAGGTGTTCGTACGGCTTCATGCGCTCCGCCAACGGCCTGCCAGTATCTCCGAAGAGGCTCGCCTGCAGATCTACGCCCGCCCGCTTGTGTCCTTTGAGCGTCTGAAGAATCGCCTGCGTCGAGAGCCGCTCATGGATAAAGAGCGGCAGTGTAGGCACTTCCATTGACAACCGCTCAGCTTTTCCTGCCCATTCAAGAAATGGCTTGCCCAGTCCCTGTAAAGCTTTGACCGCATCCTCCAGGCCGCTTACTGTCGTCAGCACCTCGTTCCCGGTACCGATAAACCGCTTCGGTTCGGGAAAGCGATGGGGAGCCGGCAGCTTTGATGACTCCACAATCAGTCCAAGGAGCCATTCACCCAGAGACCGAGTAGGGCTGTCATCCCAACTGAGCGCCGGGTCCAGGGAACTGTCGTAACGGTAAGTTTTCGGAGCTTTGCGCTTCTTAAACTGAGCCTGCGTGCCCACTTCGGGCCGTGTCGGCGTCTCTTGCGTGTGCTGGTATGGCTCGGCAATTCGGCTGGTCGCAGGGCGCTTTTTACTTGGTGGCATTCGCTCTCTCTCTTCAATGCTCTTAGTCTTACAGCTATCACCGGCTTCGGTAATTGCGGCTTTGGTAACCACAGGCGGGGAGAGATGCCAGGACGCGGTCGGCAGCCTCTCTAAATTCTGTGAATGTGTATCCAGGAGCATCATACAAAGCGGCGGGCAGAGACCGCGAGGAAAAAGCCAACGGTGCTTCGGTGCTCGCTTTGCTTTTGACAGACCGACAGGGGCGGAGCGACCACAGTATTTGGCCATTCAGGCCGCCATGCTCACCCAGGGCGGGCATTTCAGAAGCAGCTATGGGGTCTAAACGACCGACTCCTGCGGCGAGGACGATCTCATGCCGGAGATGATCGTCTTCAGCGTTTCGAGAGGGCCTGGATGATGCCGGTCCAAGTAACGGGCGATCTTCTCATCACCGAACAGGCGGTCGAGATAGGCGCATGTCACCGTTAGTGTGAGGACGTCAGTGCCATAGGTCTCTTCGATTGCCTTCAGGTTTTGAATAATGCCGTCGGTGTCTTCGCCCAGCAGCGTGTCCGCCGCGTCGGCATTGGCCTTGTTTTGGCGTGCAATTGAAGCCTGTGTCAGAAGCGCCGGAGGACTGATGGCGAGCCTGGTCTTTGCAAACGATACAGAATAGTCATTGCGGAGGACCATTAGCTCCACCGTCGCGATCTGTCCAATCGCTTTCATCTTTCGCAGTATCGGGAACAGTTCCAGGCTTAGCTTTTTGTCACGCAACATCTCTACGACCTCTGGGCAAATTCCTTCGAGCATTTGCGCCCGCCTCCGAATTGCCGCAACATCCACGTTCAGCGTAGCGGCGATGCGCTCTTCTGCAACCCCGCTCTTTAGAGCTTCCATGAGCATGAAGTGCTGGGCTACAGGTGGGATGTGGTTAACTCGCTTGTTGTACGTGTAGCTCTCATCGTCCGTGGAAAGGATGCAGTTAACTTCCTCCGTCCCCAATATCTTGAGGGCCTCAAATCTGAGATGTCCATCCAGTAGCAGAAAGCCTTTACCTTCCTGCGGAAATACCACCAGCGGCTCGATTAGGCCGATTTCGCGGACGGAGGAAAGGATTTGTTTGAAAATAGAGGAACGGAGCGCCTCCGCAGTTGCATTCCGCTGTGGAACGATCGAGCTCAGCGGCAGAGTTAGGATGTTGTTCTGAAAAGCAGAACGCAAGTTGGCGGCGGCACGTTTCATTGTTGAAGCCTCCCCGCGAGCTCGGCAGGAATGGACTGGACGCCCTCGGCCTTTAACAAAGTTCGAAAGTGCTCATCTCCAAATAAGATTCGCGCAGCGGAAGTCAACAAAATCAGCCGATCTCTTGTTCGGTTAGCTTTCACAACCAAGGCGGTCTGCTCACGAATCTTCTGCTTGTATTCCTGGACCAGGGATTCGCCGGTAAGCTTGCGATGCCTCGGCGGGGCCTTTCCTAGAAGTCTTTGTTTTTCCAACCTCTGGCTTATAACGCGGCGAGCGGCAGAGATGCGCGCTCCGCGCAGGTCACCTTTCTCGTAAGCCTCGGACAAAGCCCTTGAAATTTCATGATTGTTGCCTGTGGCAATTTCTACAGCAACGCTGAGTGGTATACGACCGGCCTCGACAGCCAAGACAAGAAATTCTTCCCCTTTATCGATGAGGTTGCAAATTCCATAGAGGTACGCCCGATCCAGGCCGAGCTTACGAGCAATTTGCTCGCTTGAGTGCCCCCTCTCACGGAGAACCCGAACCTCGAACAGAATGGCGTGGGTCGATGCCGGCCTTCTGGCTATGTTTTCGACCAGGCTCATCAATTGCCGATCCTGCTCAGGTGCTTCGATGACGATTGCTGGAATGAACATTTCACCAAGCTCGACAAAAGCTTCCATACGCCCTTGTCCGCATACCAGATCGTAGCGTTTGCCGTCGGAAGTTGATTGAGGTCTTTGCGCCACGGTGATAGGCCGTTTCAGACCTACAGTTGCGATGCTTTGAACTACCAATTGCCACTTGAGTCGATTACGCGTTCGTGGGTTTATAATTCGGATCTCTGATATTGGGATCGATTCAACTTGTTGCTCGCTCACGCTACATCCTCCACCGAAATTCTTTTTGCGAGGTTGATAAACAGACTGAGGGTATCGAATCGATACAGATCGAGTGAAACTCCATTGTCAGCCGCAAGACTGAGCCGCTTCCAGAGGAGATCAATGCTCGGAAGCAGATAGTAATCCTTAACGGTCTGATTCCCTGGATTCAATCGAGCGGCTATGGTAATGTCCGGCATTAGGCCGGCATCGAACCTGAGTCGCCAGCGTGGGGACTGGGCTTTTGTCTCCTGACATCTTGAAAGGATGAGAGACGCCGTGTATTCGTTATTGATCGTCAGCAGGTCGGAACGGTCGGCTATGTCTACGTGCGCCCCGGTCGCTCGCAGATCCGCAACAATGATCTGGACCAGATCTTGATGCCGCCGACGCAACTCGCGATTTGCCTCAATAAAGCTCGAATCTCGCCGGTCGCTCCAACCAATGAGTTCGTAAGCTCGATGGAGACCGCCGAATCGCGACATGTAGATTGAACTTGAAGGCATATCTTCTGCTTCATCGATGAGTATTCCCGACAGTTTTCCGCACCTCTCTAACAGAGAACGCAACCGTGAAAGCAAGTCCTCATCTGTCAAGTGAATATGTCGAGCATCGATAATCTGGCGAGCTTGCAAAAAGACATCAGTGGATACGATGGCCTTGAATGCTTCACTACGAGAGATCCACATTTCAGGCGGATTTATCAGGCGTTTCATCTTTAGCTTGTAAGAACGCCGGTTGTACACGTTGGCGCCAACGTACTTAGGGTTCGTAAGAATCTGATGAATCGTCGCTCGCGTCCAAGGTTTTTCCATGTCAGAAAGCACACCCTTGCTGTTGAGATAGAAGGCAAGGTTCTTTTCGGATTCCCCATCCTCGATAAACCGCGAGAACAATTCTCTCACTACCAGAATCTCGGCTTCCGGCCCAGGCACCAGAACAACACGGTCCGTCTGCAAGCTCTTCCGTTCGCCTCTAGCTAATAATCCCTTTTCTCTGCCGTCACGATCAATGAGTTGGCGTCGAAGACCATAGCCAGCAGGGCCACCTTGTCTAAATCCGAGTTCGATGAGACGGCATTGCCCCGCGAAGACTTTAACCGAGAGCTCCCGACTGTACTCTCCAGCCATCGTCCGCTTTAGAGTCTTCATTAGTGCAGACGCCATGCTCCCATCGTTGGCGAACTGCTCGCCGCAATAGTGAACGCGGATACCGGCACGTTTCAAGACATATTCGTGATACGCGCTTTCGTCCGCGTCCTGGAATCGCCCCCAGCGGCTCACATCGTAGACCAAGACGTCCGTGAAGTTGGTTTTTCCTTGCTCAACATCCCTCAGAAGCTGACTTAGCCCATCCCGGCCCGCTAGATTGAGGCCGCTTCGCCCATGGTCATCGTATGTGGCGACGACGTCCATATTGTGAGTGAGGGCATACTTTGTGATGGTGTCAGCCTGATTTTGTGGGGAGTATTGTTGATGTTCTGTTGACATTCGGACGTACTGAGCCGCACGGCTGGTGAGTGAAGGCGAATTGTCAATTTTCGGCAGCATCGGGTGAGATGAAAGGCCATCAACCTCTCCGACACTATGCTTCGTTCATGAATATCAGCTACCGATTTCTGAGTGCGCGAGACAAACAATGGGAATAAGCCAGATCCGTAGCAAGAATTCACAGAGCACTCACTATGATGGACCCCCGTACCCTCCGCTCCGGTGTCCGTCAAGGCTCTCCACTGCGCTTCGACCGCTAGCGCGGCGCTTCGCGGCCTTGACCGACACCTCCGCTCCGGGTGGTGGCTAAATATGAGAAGCATGCGCTTCTCTATTCTCAAGAGAATCGGGCCTTCACTGTTTTTCGGCGGCCGTTGTGACAGTTTGGAGCGTCTTAGGGAAGGCGCGGCGGCACTTCGATAGGCGCGGATGAAGGCAAGGTTACGCTCCTTTACGTTAGAATTGTGTCGTCTTTTGAAAGTTTCATTTCAATACGGCGAACAACCGTTCGCGGAGGTCTTGGTCGGACCTTCGTGTTGCGGAGCAAATCACTTTGGGCAGGAACTCAGACGCCTTGGCAACACAGAGAACAGGTCGAAACGTGAACCGCGAAGGACAGCGCTGGACGGAAGACCGCGCTGGGATGACCCTGCGCTTACCCATCGATCTCCGTGAAGCGGTCACCGAAGAGGCGCGGGTTGCGGGCGATCTTTCGAGGGTGGTTCTTTTCGCCCTCCGCAATGTCGAGCGGACTGATGTGAACATCACTCAGACGCGAAAAGCGGGGTTGCCGTTATCTAAGCCTCAGCTCCTGCATGTCGGGGCAGAAGCTAGGTCCGTGATCCGCGCCTGGGCGGAAGAGGAGGGCGTTAGTGTAAACGCGATTATGGTTAGCGTTCTGAAAGAGTTTTTCAAGCGACTGAGGAAAAGCAAAGCACTCCGAGAGGAGCTGCGGCTAGAGCTGCGGGCACAACGTGGGTTTCTGCCGAGCTGAAAGTTGCCCACGGTTGCGTTTACGGGCGCACTCGCTTGGCTGCTCTTCGCACAGCCTCAACGCTGGTTTTACCTGTTTCCGCTCGCATGGTTCCCAGTTTCGCGTTCGGCGAGAACTGTGGAATTGGCTTTGGTAGGTTTTTGTTGAGCGTGTCGCTGCGCTTCTGCTGAATCTCGCCGCCTTTCGGCGGAGTCTTGTCACGATGACGATTGTCTAATCCTGGTTCCTTCATAAGGTCCTTTCTGCACGAATAATCATTCGGAATTTACCAACTTGCAGTCTCGAATCAGGCGATAGCCGCGAGCGCCTCTATCTCTTCCAGGTCAAGTGTGAAGTCGAATACCATTTGGAGCTCCTCGCCCGCATTGTGATTCTGGTTATAGCTGTCCATATCCCACTTCAGTTGCCTGCAGTCCCCCACAATCTGTTGCCGGCGCTGTTGGAAGGCAATTTCCATATGCTCGCGTGGTGCCGTCCGCATATCGGCCCAAAACGCAGCCTGTCTGCCGTTTCGTTCCACAGTCGCAACATGCTTGACGCGGACGCGGCGACCCTGAGGATCGGTAATATGCTCCTCACGCATTGCACGAGCGATCTCCTCTGCGCAACGGTCCACTACCGTCGAGCGCTGCGGTTCCCAAAGGCCCTGTTCAATGGCCCATATCGCAATGTCGTGCGCCGTCGCGGGAAGAGAATTTCCTGCATCCTCGTATTTCTTTACGATGCGCTGAAGCAGTTCGTTATAAGACATGCTTTTCCCTCGAAAGTGAGATCAGACTACATTGGCCAAAATACTGCCAAAGCCGTCCGTCAGTGCTGCTTCCGTGACAATATGACGCACCTTCGCCAGCATCTCTCTGCTGTGAGAGTACGGAATCGCCTTGCGATGCTGAAGCTGTCCCACCACAATGCCCTGATGCACGTTCAACCGAGCCGATAAGCCCTGAATTTTCGTCTTAGAGAAAAGCGGTCGGACCCTCAAAATGAAGTTATCCAAGTCGCTCTTCTGGATTGAGAAGTCGGCGGCGAACTCATCCGCCCGCTTTTCAATCGTAGGTTTCTCTTCAACTGGCCCCACACCTTCCCCCACGAGATCGATATCGAGCATTCCTCCAACTTCTAGACCGTCCCTGTGCTTCACATGCGCACACTCGTGCAATAGCGTGTGCCAGAACGCATCGATGCGATCGAAACGAAGTGACACTACGATTGCCGGAGACTTATCATTCAGCCACAAACATGCGCCGTCAATTCGGGCCTGCGGAAGAGTTTCAACCACAAGAAATCGAACGCCCGCATCCGCCAAGACCCGCGGCACCTGCCGTGCATCCTCGGGATCGCGGAGCATATTCTTAAATCGCGCAAGGGCAGAGGCAAAACCCACCTCCGAGAACGGCTTTACATCCACCGCGTGTGCAAGTTGGCGTGCACGAAACAGCCATGCCTGCTCTGCGGGACTATGGTCGGCATATGAGGTGGACTTCCGCGCCGCATGAGGCAACAACTGCGGCTGGTCATCAAGAGCTTGAATATGCAGAAAGTCCAGCACACTCTTCTCCAGCACGTCGATGTTCTCTGTCGGCTGAATCCAGTGCCGCCGCATCATCTCTTTAACCGGAGCCTTCTCATACAACTTTGCCCGCCGCGACACGGAGTTGCTGCCATCATGTTTGACCTGTGCCAGCCGGTACGAGCTTTCCAGATTCATCCAGAACTGCGCTCCGGTACTGAAGGCCTCTCCCAACCCCTTTGCCGTTTCCGGCGTGATTGCTCTTTTGCCGGCAATCAGCTCACTAACCAAACGGGGAGGCCGCCCGAGAATCTCTGCAAGTTCAACCTGGCTCCATCCACGCGCTTCGATTTCCTCCCGAATGAACTCACCCGGAGGAAACACCTCTGCCGGAGTTCTCTCCATTACCTCCACGATCATCACCCCTCTCGCTTCATTCAGTGGTAGTCCTCAATGCTGATCACTGCAACGAGCTTGTTGGGGGTCACCCCTTCAAACTCAATGATGAGCCGCCACTGTTTATTCAATCTCATCGAATGCTGGGCGCTACGATTGCCCTTTAATTTCTCAAAATGCAGTGACTTCAAGTTGTAAAAGACCCGTTCGTCTGGAGCTGCCCGGATGACCTGCATTACCTTGCGGTAGGCCGTTACAATCGCCTGGGCAAAGCCAGCGTCGTAGGTCGGGTCCGTCTCCAGCCGATCGAGCTTTTGGTCTTTGAAGCGGACGTCCATTCAACTGCTGCCTCTCTGTGGCTCCGGAGTTCAGTATACACGAATTCCATATAGTAGAATTCGGAAATTCGTACTTTAGAAGATGCGGACTTTTAAAATTGACGTAGACGATG
>Ga0181537_10002260_pt1 | contig 17108 bp, 17 predicted proteins | sample PEATcosm2014_Bin_39_FD_119765 | JGI IMG/M metagenome (GOLD analysis project Ga0181537, IMG submission 119765) | Peatland microbial communities from MTU Mesocosm Facility, Houghton, MI, USA - PEATcosm2014_Bin23_10_metaG | ecosystem: Environmental > Terrestrial > Soil > Wetlands > Peat | place... | reverse complement strand
TCGTCGACGAGGTTGACGACAAACTCGCCGGTTTCGCGGATGTTGTTCTCGGTGTCCTTATAACCACCGTCGATGCCCTCGCCATTGATGCCGAGCACGACGACCGGCGGGTTCGAGCTGATCGCGTTGAAAAAGCTGAACGGCGCGGCATTGACATGGCCGGCGGCATCGACCGTCGTCGCCAGCGCGATCGGGCGCGGCACGACCGTGCTGATCAAAAGCTTGTACCCGTCCTGCGCCGGCATCTTGCCGAGGTCGAAATGCATCTGGTGGTCTCCGCCGCGTGGTTGCGCCGCAGCATTGTGCAACGATCTCGACCCGGAGCGCCACCGCGACGGGCGGCGGGCTGCCGAGCCCATTTCCAGCGACAATTGTACGCTTGAAATAACCTCGAGCGACCCCCATCAATGCTTCGATGAACAAATCCCGAGAGACAAGCATTGCCGAGCGCCAAAGCGCCGCGGCCATGGCAAAAAAAGCCGCGCTGGAAAAATACCGCGCGAAGGTGAATGACCCAGGGCTCGCCGAGCGGCTCGTCGCCAGGCGCGATATCGCCACTTCGCGCGACGCCCGCATCGCGGAGCGCAAAGCGGCTCGGCTCGCCGAAGAGGCTCGCGCGGCGGCCGAGAAGGCCGCCATGGAGGCGGCCGAACTGGCCGCTCGCGAAGCGGCGGCGGAAGCCGAGCGCGTTGCCCGCGAGATCGCGCATGCCGAGAAAATCGCCCGCGATCTGGCGCTCGAAGCCGAAAAACAGGCTGCGCGGGATGCGCGCTACGCCGCGCGCAAGGCCAAAAAGCGAAACGGGCGCTAATCCACCCTGCCGTGGATGGTCAGACGCCGAGCGCCGGCACGAGGATCGTCAGTTTGACGTCGGCGTTGCTGGCGAGGTCGAACGTCACCTGCTCAAAGCGCAGAAAGCCGTCTTGCGGGTGATTAAAGGTGCGCTCGCCGCCCTCGCGGCCGAGCACGCCATGCTGCTCCCACATGTGCGCGAAATCGGGGCTGAGACGTTGCAATTCCGCGATCAGACCGCGCAGCACGGCATCGTCGAGATGCGCGCCGCAATGGGCGCGGAACTCGGCGACGACGCGTCGGGCGCGGCGCTCCCAATCGCAGATCAAAGACCGCGCGCCGGGCGCGAGAAAGATGAAGCGCAGCAGATTGCGCTCGCTGATATCCCCACCGTCTTTTCCGGGTGGGCGACCGAGCCAGCCGATGAAGAGCCGTTCGGCGGCGACATTCCAGCTTCTCGCATTCCAGCTTCGATCGAGGACATAGGCCGGTGAGCCGATCGCCGCGACGCAGGAGGCGACCGCTGACGGCAATTCCTCGGCATCGCCGGCGCCGGTGTCGGGGTCGCGCTTGCCGGCCAGTTCGAACAGATAATTGCGCTGCGCGCGGTCGAGCCGCAGCGCCTGCGCCAAGCGGGCGAGCGCGGTCGGCGACACGGAAACGTCGCGTCCCTGTTCGATCCAGGTGTACCAGGTCGTGCTTAACCCGGAGAGCTCGGCAACCTCTTCGCGGCGGAGACCAGGCGTTCGCCGGCGGCGCGCCGCGACAAGCCCGACCGCGGCAGGGGCGACACGTTCCCGCTGCGCCCGAATAAAATCGCCGAGCTCGCGCCGGCGGTCCAGCGATGTCGCCCCGAACATGGTGGCTTCTATACCAGCATAATTTGCCATCTTAAACGGGTAGAAGCTGTTCCCTATAAGCGCCGGATGCCACGAACCGGCTCGCCCGCGATTGACAGAAACCCGCATGAAGACTAGCGTCCGCCTGCGTAGCCTTGAGGCACGCATCGACCCTTCCGAGTTCGGGAGGGCGGCCGGTCCACGAGTTATCGTGCACCGGCCTCTTTGGCGTCTGATCAGCGGAAACTAGGGACGCGGCATGTTCGACACTTTGAGCAATCGCCTCGGCGACATTTTCGACCGGCTGCGCGGCCGCGGTGCGCTCGGCGAGGACGATGTCGGCGCGGCGATGCGCGAAATTCGCGTCGCCCTGCTGGAGGCGGATGTCGCGTTGCCGGTGGTGCGCGACTTTATCGCCGCGGTGCGCGAAAAGGCGGTCGGCCAGGACGTGATCCGCTCGGTGACGCCGGGCCAGATGGTCGTCAAGATCGTCCACGACCATCTCGTTCAGACGCTCGCCGGCGATGGCGGGAACGGCTCGCTTGACCTCAACGCGCCGGCACCGGTCGGTATCATGCTTGTGGGCCTCCAGGGCTCGGGCAAGACCACGACCGCGGCCAAGATCGCGCTGCGTCTGAAAAACCGCGAGCGCAAGAAAGTGCTGATGGCCTCGCTCGACGTGCAACGGCCAGCGGCGCAGGAGCAACTGGCCCAGCTCGGCAAGCAGACCGGCGTCGCGACCTTGCCGATCGTCGCCGGCGAGCGGCCGGTCGCGATCACCAAGCGCGCGCTCGATGTGGCACGCCGCGAAGGCTACGACGTTGTCATGTACGACACGGCGGGCCGGCTCCACATCAACGAGGAACTGATGCTCGAAGTCGCTGCGGTGCGCGAGGCCGCTGCGCCGCACCAGACGATCCTTGTCGCCGACGCGATGACCGGCCAGGACGCGGTCAATGTCGCCAAGGCATTTGGCGAGCGCGCCGGGGTCACCGGTATCGTACTGACCCGCGTCGACGGCGACGCGCGCGGCGGTGCGGCGTTGTCGATGCGCGCGATCACCGGCAAGCCGATCGTCTTTATCGGCACCGGCGAGAAGATCGACGCGCTCGAACCGTTTTTCCCTGACCGCATCGCCGGCCGCATCCTCGGCATGGGCGATGTCGTCAGCCTCGTCGAGAAAGCCGCCGAAGCCGCCGACGAGGACGAGGCCAAAAAGCTCGCCGCCAAGCTTGAAAAAGGCAATTTCGATCTCGACGACCTCGCCGGGCAATTGCGCCAGCTGCGCCGCATGGGCGGGATGTCGAGCATGCTCGGCATGCTGCCCGGCATCGGCAAGATCAAGAAGCAGATCGACGCCGCCAATATCGACGAGACTGTCATCAAGCGTCAGGAAGCGATCATCGGCTCGATGACCAAGGCCGAGCGCAAGAACCCGAACCTGCTGAACGGCTCGCGTCGGCGCCGCGTCGCCGCAGGTTCCGGCACGACGGTGCCGGAGATCAACCGGCTGATGAAGCAGTACCAGGACATGGCCGGGATGATGAAGCGGATGAAAAAGCTCGGGCAGAAGGGAATGATGCGGCACGGGTTGTCGGCACTGATGCCCGGCGCCGGGTTCCGTTAGGATTCAATTGGATACAGCAAAAGGCTGAGACGAGATGAGAGGTTTTGCATGAGTTTGAAGATACGCCTGGCGCGCGGCGGCGCGAAAAAGCGGCCGTTTTACAGCATCGTCATCGCCGATGCGCGCAGCCCGCGCGACGGCCGCTTTATCGAGAAGGTCGGGACCTACAACCCGATGCTCGAACGCGACCATGCCGACCGCATCACCCTAAAGGAAGAGCGGCTCAAGCATTGGCTTGGCGTCGGCGCGCAGCCAACCGAGCGGGTTGCCCGTTTCCTCGGCAACGCCGGGCTGATGGCGACACCGGCAGTCCGCGAGACGCCGCAGAAATCCGCGCCGAAGAAGAAGGCACAGGAACGCGCCAAGGCCGCCGCCGAAGCCGCCGGCGCCGCGGCTGGCGGCAACTGAGCTAGCGCCAGGGTCTGGAGCATGCCTCTGCATCGTCATTCCGAGGCGCGACACCGTCGCGAACCCGGAACCCATGAACACGGAAATGTGCCAACCCGGCACGGGCCCGTGTTCATGGATTCCGGACCTGGCGCTCCGCGCCATTCCGGAATGACGGATGTGGGTGAACCAGGCGCTCATCCTAGTCAGCGCGTCTGCATGGGCGTGGTTGGCTCCCCGCACGGGGTGCGCGGCGCGGTCCGCGTCAAAAGCTTTACCGATGTACCGGAAGCCGTGGGCGCCTACGGGGCGCTGGAGGACGAGAGCGGCGAGCGGCGTTTCACGCTGCGAATCGTCGGCTCGGCAAAGGGCGACGGCATGGTCATCGCCCAGTTGTCCGGCATCGCCGACCGCGACCGCGCCGAGACCTTGCGCGGCTTGCGCCTCTACGCGCCGCGCTCGGCCTTGCCCCCACCGGCCGAGGACGAGTTCTATCACGCGGACCTCGTCGGGCTTATGGCTTTGCTGGAAGACGGTACAACCCTTGGCACAGTCGCCGCCGTGCATGATTTTGGTGCCGGCGACATGCTCGAGATCGCCCGCGACGCGGGCCAGCCGGTGCTGGTGCCGTTTACCCGCGCCGTCGTCCCGGTTGTCGATGTCGCGAGCGGGCGCGTCGTCATCGATCCGCCCGACGGGCTGTTCGATCCGCCGCGGCAGCGCGCCCGCGAACGCCAGGGAGAACCGGCATGACCTGGCATGCCACCGTCCTGACCATCTTCCCCGAAATGCTGCCGGGCCCTCTCGCCTATTCGCTCGCGGGCAAGGCGCTGAAAACCGGATTGTGGCGGCTCGAGACGGTCGATATCCGCGATTTCGCGACCGACAAGCATCGCTCGGTCGATGCCGCGCCGTTTGGCGGCGGGCCAGGCATGGTGCTGCGCGCGGATGTGCTCGACGCAGCAATCGCCGGCGCGGGTGGTACGGGTCCGCTGATCAACCTGTCGCCGCGCGGCCGACCGCTCGATCAGGCGCGGGTCCGCGATCTCGCCGACGGGCCTGGCATACGCCTGATCTGCAGCCGTTTCGAGGGTGTCGACGAGCGCGTACTCGAAGCAAACGATGTCGAGGAAATCAGCCTCGGCGATTTTGTGCTGTCGGGCGGTGAGCCGGCGGCGATCGTCCTGATCGATGCCTGCGTGCGGCTCCTGCCCGGTGTCGTCGGCGCCGCCGACACGCTGGCCGAGGAGAGCTTCGCCGACGGCCTGCTCGAATATCCGCATTACACCCGGCCGCAAGTGTGGCACGGGCGAACCGTGCCCGACACGCTGGTTTCGGGTGATCATCAGCGGGTCCGCGCCTGGCGCCGGACCCAGGCGGAGCTCCTGACCCGGGAGCGCCGCCCCGATTTGTGGGAACGCTATAGCGCCGCAATGCCGGAAGGTCGGCAGCGGACGGGAGGTCTAAGATGAACCTGTTACAAACCCTGGAGACCGAGCAGCAGGCAAAGCTTGTCGCGGCGCGCCCGGTTCCGAGCTTCCAGCCCGGCGACACGGTGCGCGTCAGCGTCAAGGTCGTCGATGGTGAGCGCGAGCGCATCCAGGCCTTCGAGGGCGTTTGCATTGCCCGCAAGAACGCCGGGATCAACTCGAACTTTACGCTGCGCAAGATTTCCTACGGTGAGGGGGTCGAGCGTATTTTCCCGCTCTATTCGCCGCGCATCACGGCGATCGAGGTCGTGCGCCGCGGCGCGGTGCGGCGGGCAAAGCTCTATTATCTGCGAGGCCTTACCGGCAAGGCGGCGCGTATCGCCGAGCGCTCGCGCGACAGCACGCGCCACCAGGCCGACGCCGAATCATAATCTTTTCAGGGAGTACGCCTATGCCGCAACCCCGCACCCTGTTCGACAAGATCTGGGAGAGCCATGTCATCGCCCCGCAGGGCGAAGGCACCTATCTGATCTATATCGATCTTCACCTGATCCACGAGGTGACGACGCCGCAAGCCTTCGAAGGGCTGAAGCTGGCCGGGCGCGGCGTGCGCCGGCCCGACAAGACGATCGCGGTCGCCGACCACAACATCCCGACCACCAACCGCAAGGCGGGCGCCGCCGGGATCATCGAGGCGGATTCGCGCCTGCAGGTCGATACGCTCGAGCGCAACGTCAAGGAGTTCGGCGTCCCCTATTTCCCGATCGACAGCATCGACCAGGGCATCGTCCATGTGATCGGGCCCGAGCAAGGGCTCAGCCAGCCCGGCATGACAATCGTCTGCGGCGACAGCCATACCGCGACGCATGGCGCGATGGGCGCGCTCGCCTTTGGCATCGGCACCTCCGAGGTCGAGCACGTGCTCGCCACCCAAACGCTGATCCAGGCGCCGGCCAAGAACATGCTGATCAAGGTCGATGGCATGCTCGGCGCCGGGGTCAGCCCAAAAGACGTGATCCTCGCGATCATCGCCAAGATCGGTACCGCCGGCGGCACCGGCCATGTCTTCGAATACGCCGGAAGCACATTCCGCGACATGTCGATGGAAGGCCGCATGACGGTCTGCAACATGTCGATCGAAGCCGGCGCCCGCGCCGGGCTCGTCGCGCCCGACGAGAAGACTTTCGCCTACATGACGGGCCGGCCGCATGCGCCGAAAGGCGCGGCTTGGGAACAGGCGCTCGCCTATTGGAAGACGCTGCCGTCCGACCCGGGCGTCACCTACGACAAGGAGGCGCATCTCGCCGCCGCCGACATCGCGCCGCATGTCACCTGGGGCACCAACCCGGAACAAGCGGCGCCGGTCACCGGCCGCGTACCCGATCCATCGCAGATCGACGATCCGCTGCACCGCGCGGCGGTCGAGCGCGCGCTGCAATACATGCAGCTGAAGCCCAACACGCTGCTCACGGATGTGCCGGTGCAGCGGGTCTTTATCGGCTCGTGCACCAATAGCCGGATCGAGGATTTACGGGCGGCCGCGGCGATCGCCAAAGGCCGCAAGGTCGCCGACGGCGTCACCGCGCTCGTCGTCCCCGGCTCCGGCCACGTCAAATACCAAGCCGAGGAGGAGGGTCTCGATCGCATCTTCCTCGAAGCCGGGTTCGAATGGCGCGACGCCGGCTGCTCGATGTGCATGTCGATGAACGACGACAAGGCGATGAACGGCGAACGCGTCGCGACGACCTCGAACCGCAATTTCGAGGGTCGCCAGGGCAAGAACGCCAAGTCGCATTTGATGGGCCCGGCGATGGCCGCCGCCGCCGCGATCACCGGCCACCTCGCCGATGTGCGGCAGATGGGCTAGGGGAGGCGCACCATGGACAAATTCACCGCCCTCACCGGCGTCGCGGCGCCGCTGCCGATCCACAATCTCGACACCGACAAGATCTTTCCGGCGATTTATCTGAAGACGATCAAGCGCACCGGCCTATCGCAGTGGCTGTTTCAGGAAATCCGCTTCAAGCCCGACGGGTCGGAGAACCCGGATTTCGTCCTGAACCAGGCACCCTACCGCAACGCCAAAATCCTGATTGGCGCAGAGAATTTCGGCTGCGGGTCGAGCCGCGAGCACGCACCGTGGGCGCTTCTCGATTTCGGCATACGCTGCGTGATCGCGCCGAGCTTTGCCGACATCTTCTACAATAACTGCTTTAAGAACGGCATCCTGCCGATCAAGGTGCCAAAGGAAATCTGCGACGAGCTGATGGAAGACGCCAAGAAGGGCGCCAACGCGGTCATGACGATCGACCTCGAAAATCAGACGATCTCACGCCCGGACGGCGAGAGGGTGCATTTCGAACTCGATGCGTTCCGCAAGCATTGCCTCGTAAACGGGCTCGACGATATCGGCCTCACCGAAGCGAAAAACACCGACATATCGAGCTACGAGCAAAAGGCGCGATTGCAGCGTCCCTGGCAGTTCGGCATGACGCAGAAAGAGGCTTGATTTCACCTAACCGCGGGACAGACGCCGTGCGTCCTTCGAGACGGCTGCTTTGCGGCCTCCTCAGGATGACGACATTCTTTCCGCCATCGGCTAGCCATCGTCATCCTGAGGAGCGCCGCTAGGTGCGTCTCGAAGGACGCAGGCTGTTTCCACAGCCCTTTAGGAGAAGTGTTTCAAATGGCGCAAACCCACTCCAACCGCTCGGTGCTGGTGCTGCCCGGCGATGGCATCGGCCCCGAGATCATGCGCGAGGTCATGCGCGTGATGGAGTTCTTTGACAAAAAGCGCATCGCCAGTTTTGAGGTCAGCGAAGGGCTGGTCGGCGGCAGCGCCTACGACGCCGACGGCGTGCCGCTGACCGACGCGACCTTGGCCCGGGCGCAGGCCAGCGATGCGGTGCTGTTCGGCTCGGTCGGCGGCCCGAAATGGGAGAAAATCCCGTTCGAATTGCAGCCCGAACGCGGCCTCCTCAAGCTGCGCAAGGAAATGGATCTGTTCGCCAATCTGCGCCCGGCGCAGGTCTTCGAGGCCCTGGCCGATGCGTCGAGCCTCAAGCGCGAACTCGTCGCCGGGCTCGACCTGCTGATCGTGCGCGAACTGACCGGCGGCATCTATTTTGGCGACCCGCGCGGCATCGAGACCCTGCCCGACGGCACAAAGCGCGGCATCAACACCGAAGTCTATACCGAGGCCGAGATCGAGCGCGTGGTGCGGGCCGCCTTCGAGCTCGCGCGCAAGCGGCAGAAGCGGCTGTGCGAGGTCGACAAGGCCAATGTCATGGAGTCGGGCCTGCTATGGCGCGAGGTCGCCAACCGCGTCCACGCCGACTACCCGGATGTCGCGCTCTCGTTCATGTACGCCGATAATTGCGCGATGCAGCTGGTGCGCGCGCCAAAGCAGTTTGACGTCGTCGTCACCAGCAATCTGTTTGGCGATCTCTTGTCCGATTGCGCCGCGATGCTGACCGGCTCATTGGGCATGCTGCCGTCGGCGTCGCTCGGCGCGGCCGACGCGAGCGGCCGACGCAAGGCGCTTTACGAGCCGGTGCACGGCAGCGCGCCCGACATCGCCGGGCAGAATGTCGCGAACCCGCTCGCCTGCGTCCTCTCATTCGCGATGATGCTGCGCTATTCATTCGATCTCGGCGACGAGGCCGACCTGGTCGAAGCCGCGGTGCGCCAGACGCTCGACTCCGGCATCCGCACCGGCGACATCGCCCGCGCCGGCGAGACCCGCGTCTCGACCCGCTCGATGGGCGACGCGGTGCTGGGGCAGTTAAAAAAGGCCGTGTAACTCCCCGTCGGCGTGCGCGCCTAAGGAGGCGAGATGGCGTTACGAGGGTGGCTTGCAGCGTTGGCGGCCGGAGCGGGAGGCGCCGCTGTGGTCGTTCTCGCCGGGCTGTTATGGAATCTGGGTTCGAATGGTGGGCTTATTCGGATCCTGGGCGGCGTCACACCGGCGGATCTTTCCGACGGCTCCGCCAAGCATGCGGCCGGCGCGACGGCATCCCCGGCGTGGCAAACCGCTGCCGGCGACAATGGCTACAACCCCTCCTGCGATTACCGATTTCACTTGCTGATCCCACCGGATAAATCAGCTCAGATTTCGATCGATCTCTCTCGCTACGCTGGAGATGCCTCGTTCATCTACCCGGCGGTCGTTAATAAGCACTTCCTGCAAGCGCAAATCGCCGAAAGTGGCGAATCAATTGCCATTGATATTAATGATAAAGGCGGCAACGCCTGCAGTCATGGCCAAGCTATCCTTAGCGACTTGCCTAGCATGTGCTTTGACACGAAAATTGAGCAAAGATGCTACTGAGCTGAATATTCGATAGTCGAGGCATTAGAGCGTTTATTGCCGTTGCGGATAGCCCGCGCGGCTGAGACTATCGGCGATCTCGTCGAGGATCGCGGGATCGTCGATCGTGGCGGGCATGCGGTAATCCTCGCCATCGGCGATCGCGCGCATGGTGCCGCGCAGGATCTTGCCCGAGCGGGTCTTTGGCAGGCGCTCGACGACAAGCGCCGCCTTAAAGCTCGCGACCGGGCCGATCTTCTCGCGCACCAGCGCTACCGCCTCGGCTTCGATCTCAGCGGCGGGCCGCGCGACGCCGGATTTCAGCACCAGCAGCCCCAACGGCACCTGGCCCTTGAGCGCGTCGGCCACGCCCATCACCGCGCACTCGGCGACATCGGGATGCGCGGCCAGCACCTCCTCCATCTCGCCGGTCGACAGCCGGTGCGCCGCGACATTGATGATGTCGTCGGTCCGGGTCATCACCTGGATATAACCGTCAGCGTCGATAAACCCGGCGTCGCCCGTCTGGTAATAGCCGGGATAGGTCGCGAGGTAGGATTGGACAAAGCGGTCGTCGGCTCGCCATAGCGTCGGCAGCGCGCCAGGCGGTAACGGCAGCTTTACCGCCAGCGCGCCAATCTTATTCGCTCCGATCTCGCGCGCCTCGCCCTCTGCCTCCGGGTCGAGCACCCGGATGTCCCAGCCCGGGACGGCGCGGGTACACGAGCCGGGTTTGACCGGCAGCCTTTCGATGCCGAGGCAATTCGCGCCAATCGGCCAACCGGTCTCGGTTTGCCACCAATGATCGATGACCGGCACGCGCAGCATCTCCTCGGCCCAAGCGACGGTCGGCGGGTCGGCACGCTCGCCGGCCAGGAACAACGCGCGGAATTTTGACAGATCGCGCGCGTGGATCAGCCTGCCGTCCGGGTCCTCGCGCTTGATCGCGCGGAACGCGGTCGGCGCGGTAAAGAACACGCACACCTTGTGTTGCTCGATGACCCGCCAGAACGCGCCGGCATCGGGCGTACCGACCGGCTTTCCCTCGTAGAGCACCGAGGTGCAGCCATGAATCAAAGGCGCGTAGACAATGTAGGAATGACCGACCACCCAGCCGACATCCGATGCGGTCCAGAACACCTCGTCCGGCTTGACGCCGTAAATGTTGGGCATCGACCAGGCGAGCGCCACCGCGTAACCACCATTATCGCGCACCACGCCCTTCGGGATGCCGGTCGTACCGGAAGTGTAGAGGATGTAGAGCGGGTCGGTAGCCAGCACCGGGATACAGTCCGCGGGCGCAGCGGCCGCCTCCAGCTCGTTCCAGTCATGGTCGCGACCGGCAACCATCGATGCCGTGCACATATCTCTCTGCAAAACCACGCAGGCCGATGGCTTGGCACGAGCCTCCTCGATCGCCGCATCGAGCAGCGGTTTGTACGGGATGACGCGATTGACCTCGACCCCGCACGAGGCCGCTACGATGACGCGCGGCTTGGCGTCGTCGATGCGCGTCGCCAGCTCATGCGCGGCAAACCCGCCAAACACCACGGAATGCACCGCGCCGATCCGCGCGCAGGCCAGCATCGCGATCGCCGCCTCGGGCACCATCGGCATGTAAATCAGCACGCGATCGCCTTTCGCGACACCGAGCCCGCGCAGCACGCCGGCAAACCGCGCCACCCGATCGCGCAACTGGCGATAGGTGAACGAGGCCACCGTATCGGTAACCGGGCTGTCGTAAATGAGCGCGATCCGCTCGCCCTTCCCTGCCGCGACATGGCGGTCGAGCGCGTTCCAGCACATATTCAGCCGACCGCCCGCAAACCAGCGATAGAAGGGCGGGTCGCTGTCGTCGAGCACGCGGTCCCAGCGCCGCCCCCAGTCGATCGCCTCGGCCGCCTCGGCCCAGAATTCTTCCTTGTGGTCGAGCGAGCGGCGATAAATCTCGGCGATACAAGTCATCGCGTGCCTCCCAGGGTTTGGCGAATTCTCCGCCTCGCGCATCGGCTTGCCAAGCGGCTCGACACCTCGCGCCCGTCGGAGGAAAATATCGTGCGAACCTTGGGGAGGATGCATGGAACGCGTCGCCGAATGCCATTGCGGGCAGTTGAAAGCGATCGCCACCGGCGAGCCGGAACGCGTTTATGTCTGCCATTGCAAATCGTGCCAGCGCCGCACCGGTGCCGTTGTCCATTCCGGCAGCTCCTGGTTGAAGAGCCAGGTGCGGATCGAAGGTGAGCACAAAATCTATGGCCGCCCAGGCGATAGCGGGTTCGAGATCCGCTTTCACTTCTGTCCGGATTGCGGCACCAGCGTCTTCTGGGAGGGTGATCGCAGCCCCGCCAATTGCGGCATCGCGGTCGGCTGCTTTGCCGACCCGAATTTCCCGCCGCCGCTTGCCTCGACCTACGAAGACGCGATGCACCCCTGGCTCGGCGTCGCGACAGCACAGGAGCATTTCCCGCAGGCTCGGCCGGCCCCGCCGCCAACCGGCCGCTGACGATGAGCCTTCCCACCAACAGCCCCTACGCCACCGGCCTCGACAAGAGCGCGGCCAATTTCGTCCCGCTATCGCCAATCGGGTTTCTGCTGCGGTCCGCCGAGGTGTACCCGCGGCGCATTTCCGTTATCCACGGGGAACGCCGCTACACTTGGCGGGAGACGCTGGAGCGCTGCCGCCGCCTGGCGTCAGCGCTCGCCGGGCACGGGATTGGCCGAGGTGACACGGTCGCGGTGATGGCGCCCAACGTGCCGGAGGCGTTCGAGGCGACTTACGGCGTGCCGATGGCTGGGGCGGTGCTCAACGCGCTGAACATTCGGCTCGACGCCGGCACGATCGCCTTCATCCTAAAGCACGGCGAAGCCAAAGTCTTACTGACCGACGGTGAATTCGCCCCGGTCATCAAAGAGGCATTGGCCCAGCTCGACGAAAAGCCGCTGGTCATTGACATCGCCGACCCCACCGCGCCCGGCGAGCGTCTCGGCGAAATGGACTACGAGGCATTCCTTGCCGGCGGCGACCCGGAATTCGCGCCACTGACGCCGCACGACGAATGGGACGCGATCGCGCTCAATTACACCTCGGGCACGACCGGCAACCCGAAAGGCGTCGTCTACCATCATCGCGGCGCCTATCTGAATGCGCTCGGCAACATCCTCGTCTGGGGCATGGGTCAGCACCCAGTCTATCTGTGGACTTTGCCGATGTTTCACTGCAACGGCTGGTGTTTTCCGTGGACGGTGACGGCGCTCGCCGGCACGCATGTCTGCCTCAGGCGGGTCGAGGCCAGCGCCATCTACGACGCGATCGAGCGGCACGCCGTCACCCATCTCTGCGGCGCGCCGGTCGTCATGAACATGCTGCTCAATGACGAGGCCGCCGAAGACCGCGTGCTATCGCGCCCGGTCAACATGATGACCGCCGGCGCGGCGCCTCCCGCCGCGGTCATCGAGGGCATGGAAGGGCGCGGTTTCCACATCACCCATGTATACGGGCTCACCGAGGTCTACGGACCCGCCGTGGTCTGCGCCTGGCATGACGAGTGGAACACCTTCGACGCCGAGGAGCGGGCACGGCTTAAAGCACGCCAAGGGGTCAACTACCCGGTGCTCGATGGGCTGATGGTCGCCGATCCCGACACGCTTGCCCCGGTCCCATGGGACGGCGCGACGATGGGCGAGATTTTCATGCGCGGCAATATCGTCATGAAGGGCTACCTGAAGAACCCGCGCGCCACCGAGGAGGCCTTTGCCGGCGGCTGGTTTCATTCGGGCGACCTCGCCGTGCAACACCCGGACGGCTATGTCGAGATCAAGGACCGCTCGAAAGACATCATCATCTCGGGCGGCGAAAACATCTCGACGATCGAGGTCGAGGATGTGCTCTACCGCCATCCGGCGGTGCTCGAAGCCGCGGTCGTCGCCAAACCCGACGAGCGCTGGGGCGAGACGCCCTGCGCGTTCGTGACCCTGAAGCATGACGCCACCGCCGATGCGGACGACATTATCGCCTTCTGCCGCAGCCACATGGCGCGGTACAAGGCGCCACGCCATGTGATCTTCGGCCCGCTGCCAAAAACCTCGACCGGCAAGATCCAGAAATTCGTGCTGCGCGAACGGGCGAAGGAAGACTAAGGGTCAGTCCCCGCCGATCACCGTCGGCCGGGGCGCTTGGCGCCGCGCGTGAAGATGCGTCACACGCCGATGAAACAGCTGCGCCTTTTCGATAAGTTCGGCGAGCCGTGCCGGCACCGCGGCCGTGCTTTCAAATGTCAATTGCTCGGGCGCCCAGCACTCCGCCGCCACTTCCTCGTCGCTGAGTTGGCCCGCGGCATAAGCCTTTTGTGCCAGCGTCCACGCGACGGCATCGGTGACGAGCGCGGTTAAATGCAGTTCCGCCAGCTTGACCGAGAGGCGCTCCATCGGATCGGCATCGTCGGGGAGAGGGGTCGCCGCATCCGAGACGGCACAGTCGCGGGCGGCGAGGAGAAGCGCGATCGCTTCCTCATGCAGATTGTCGATAAAAGCGTTGCTCACGTGCGCGGATCATCCTGGGGGTACGGAAGCACTTACGGGCGCGCCGCCACGATGACACGATTCACGTTGTCAGAGTCAAGAACCGCTATGGTTATCAACGCCATCCGGCATCGGTCATTTTTTTGACGCCGCTCAGCCCTCTATTTTCGGCGGCCGACGCGGGCCGCCCCATCGCGGCGCTGCGATGGGGCGCTCCACCTCACATGGCGCGGACACGCACCAGGAACTGATCCACCTGTTCCTCGAGGCCGCCAGCCTGTCGCGACAACGATTGCGCGACATCGAGGACCGTGGCGGTCGAACGGCCGGTTTCTTGAGCAGCCTGATTGACACCGCTGATGTTGACCGAAACATCCCTGGTTGCCGCCGACTGTTCTTCCACCGCACTCGCGATCGCCGTGCTGATCTCACCGACTTTGGCGACGACTTGGCTGATTTCGTGGATCGCCGTCGCCGCGCTCTGACTGGAATCCTGAATTCCTTTGATTTGCTGTTCGATCTCTTCTGTCGCCTTGGCGGTCTGGGTGGCGAGCGACTTGACTTCCGACGCCACAACGGCAAAGCCCTTGCCCGCCTCGCCGGCACGCGCTGCCTCGATTGTCGCGTTCAGCGCCAACAAATTGGTCTGGCTGGCGATATCGGCGATGATCTTGGTGACTTCCCCGATCTTCTGCCCCGCCGTCAGCAGTTCGCCGACCATCTGCTCCGATTTTTGCGCCCCGGCGACCGCGATATCCACGACCCGCGATGATTCCGCGATTTGGCGCGAGATCTCGTTGACCGAGGCCGTCAATTCCTCGGAAGCGGCGGAGACGCTGGATGATTGTTGATTGGTCTGTTCTGCGGCGACAGCCAGGGATTGCGCCGTCGCTGTCATCTCCTGCGCGGAGGACGCCACCGTCTGCACCGTCGCTTTCACGCCGTTCTCGAACTCACTCGCGAGTGCGGCGTTCTCTTCTTTGCGCTTAGTCAGATCGGTCGCGAACTTGACCACCTTCCACGGGCGGCCGTTCAAATCCAGGACCGGATTGTAGGAAGCCTCGATCCAGACCTCCCTGCCGCCTTTGGCGATCCGCTTGAATTGCGCGGACTGGTATTCGCCGCGATTGAGCTTTGCCCAGAACTCCCGATATTCGGGGCTGTTCCGAAAGGCCGGCTCGACGAACATGCTGTGGTGTTTACCCTGGATCTCGGCGAGCGTGTAGCCCACCGTCTTCAGGAAATTGTCGTTGGCGGTGATGATCGTGCCGTCCATTTCGAACTCGATCACCGCCTGCGAACGGCCGAGCGCCTCGACCTTGCCCGCAAGATCCGCGTACACCGCCTTCTGCGCTGAGATTTCAGTGGCGTATTTCACTACTTTGAACGGCTTGCCGCCACGGCCGAGGAGCGGATTGTAGGAAGCCTCGATCCAGACCTCCCTGCCGCCTTTGCCGAGCCGTTTGAATTGCGCGACATGGAATTCACCTCGGTTGAGCTTCGCCAGAACTCCCGATACGCGGCGCTCTCTTTATAGGCCGGTTCGACGAACATGCTGTGGTGGCGTCCCTTGATTTCGTCCAGCGTATATCCCATCACGTTGAGGAAATTGGCGTTCGCGGTAATGATCTCTCCGTCCATGTTGAATTCGATGATCGCCTGCGACTTATCAAGCGCGGCAAGCAATTTTACAGTATCGCCACGAACCCGTGAGAACTTCATTTTCTTGTACTCCCCCTACTCGATTGCTATGCACGAAAATCACTGTCATCTCCATATTCTGATCTATGATATTGGTAAATATCATATTAATTATAGGCAAACGGTCGATAATGCGCAGACAACTACCGGTAGTAAATTCAAGACGATTTTGCCATCTATTCTAGTACTTGGTGAATTTCATCGTCATAGTTCGATCTGGCGGCTCACTTCGACGAAATTCTGCGGTGGCAGGTTAAAGATGTCGACCGCGCGGACGGAGTTGCGGAACAGGAAGGAAAACACTGGCACCTGCCAACGCCACAGATGCCGGTTCTTGCGGTCGCGAATGACCCGGTCGCGCGTGCTGAAATACACCGCCCTCGCCAGTTCGACCGGACAGCCTCGGATTTTCGCGGTGCGCAGCACCGCCGGCAGGTCCGGCACCTCGACAAACCCGTAATGCACCGTCATTTCCCAAAATCCCGGGAAAACCTCTTCCAATTCGAGCCGTTTGTCTGACGCGACGCGCGGCGTATCGGCGAAGGTCATGGTCAACGCGATCACGGTCTCCGGCAACGCGCCGAACTGCTCGGCATGCTGCACGACCTGCGGGGGCACAAGCTCGGTCATCCGCGACAGGAAGATCGCGGTCCCCGGCACGCGCGCGATCTTGCGGCGGCGCAACCAGGCGCGGAATTGCCGCGGTTTCATCGCGATCGCCACCTGCTGATCGCGGACCGCGACAATTCCGGCGTTCCACGTCGTCATGACAAAAAAAACGAGCGCGCCAAACGTCAGCGGGACCCAGCCGCCTTCGGCGATCTTCAGCAGATTGGCGGAGAAGAACACGAGATCGACAAAAAGGAAGATCCCGCTCGTCGCCAGCGCCAGCCAGAGTGGCCACTCCCACCGCTCGCGCATTAGATTGTAGAGGAGCGCGGTCGTCAGCATCATCGTCGTCGACACCGCGGTGCCATAGGCGCCGGCAAGACGGTCGGAGCTGCCAAATCCCACGGTCAGCAACACTGTCATCAACATCATCGTCCAGTTGACGAACGCGACGTAGATTTGCCCGTATTCGGTATCCGAAGTCTGGCGGATTTTGAAATTGGGGAACCAGCCGAGTTGCATCGCCTGCCGCGTCATTGAGAACGATCCGGTGATGATCGCTTGGCTCGCGATGATCGTCGCCGCCGTTGCCAACACGACCAGCGGATAGATCGCCCACCCCGGCGCCAGGCGAAAGAACGGGCTGCCCTGCCCCGGCTCGGCGATGAGCAGCGCGATCTGGCCGGCATAGTTGAGGAGCAGCGCCGGCAAAACGATGCCATACCAGGTCATGCGGATCGGATTTCGCCCGACATGGCCCATATCGGCATAGAGCGCCTCGCCGCCGGTGATCGCGAGAAAGACGCCGCCCAGTATCGCGAACCCTTTCCAGCCATGCGCCACCAGGAAGCGGACGGCATGCGTTGGGTCGATCGCGACCACGACCGCCGGGTGGC
>Ga0181537_10002259_pt1 | contig 17117 bp, 14 predicted proteins | sample PEATcosm2014_Bin_39_FD_119765 | JGI IMG/M metagenome (GOLD analysis project Ga0181537, IMG submission 119765) | Peatland microbial communities from MTU Mesocosm Facility, Houghton, MI, USA - PEATcosm2014_Bin23_10_metaG | ecosystem: Environmental > Terrestrial > Soil > Wetlands > Peat | place... | reverse complement strand
TGCGCCGCCGGTTTTCCCAACGATCCTCGCGCGGCGGGTTGCCATTGGCGACTGGCTTTCTATTCCTACTGGCAGAATAAGCCCGATGCCTTCGACTTACTCCGCGAGCAGCTTCAGCGCTATCCCGCCGCCAACGACGCTAACTCCGCGCTCTATTTCCTCGGCAGGTACGCTGAGCAGCACGACGACCGCCCCGCCGCCGTGGCTTACTTCGATGAGCTTGCCCATCGATATCCGAACACCTACTACGCCATCGGCGCGAGGGAACGTCTGCGCCAGCCGGTGTTGGCTGCCGCCTCTCCGGATCCCAAAACCGTCGAGTTCCTGCGCAGCGTCGCCTGGCCGCCGCAGCCGGTGGCTCCCTCGTTTTCCCCCGCCAAAACCACGCAACGCCGCATCGAACGCGCGCAGTTGCTGGCGCTGGCCGATCTCGAAGACTGGGCCGAAAGCGAACTCAAGTTTGGCGCCCGCAACGATGGCGAGCAACCCCACGTCTACGCTCTCTCGCTCGCCAAACTGGCCGCTTCACGCGACGCGCCGGACCAGGCGATTCGCTATATTAAAGCCTTTGCACCCGGCTATCTCGGACTTCCGGTTGACAGCGCGCCTCCTGAATTCTGGCGCCTTGCGTTCCCGCTGCCCTTCCGCGGCCCGCTGGATCGCTATTCGCGTGCGCAAGGCTTGGATCCCTTCCTGGTCGCCTCGCTCATCCGCCAGGAATCCGAGTTCAACGTCAAAGTCATCTCTCACGCCAATGCCTATGGCCTGATGCAGGTGCTGCCCTCCACTGGCAAGGAACTCGCGCGCCGCCTCAAAATCAAGGGTTTCTCGAGCCGCCAACTCCTCACGGCTGACCTTAATCTTGAGCTCGGCACTTATTACTTCAGGAATCTGCTCGATTCCTATGCGGGTGAGTTGCAGTACGCTTTAGCCGCGTACAACGCCGGCAAGACGCACGCCGATCAATGGCGCCAGCGCGGCACCTTCCGCGAGCCGGCCGAGTATATCGAATCCATCCCGTTTGACGAGACGCGCGCTTATGTCCAGATTGTGCTGAGGGGAGAGGAAACCTATCGCCGGCTTTATCCTTCTCTGCCGGCCGCCCCTGCTGTCGTACCTGCCAAGGCATCGCCGGCGAAACCCGGGCTCAGGAAGTGATGGCTTCGAGTAGACGCAACGTTTTTCGGCCTGAAATCCCAACTAGGACGAATTACGAAACAAACTGGCCGCCCGCGAGCGAGGTCGCGAAGTGCAACGGGCTTTGTGTTGATCTTCAACGACCGCGACACAAATGGCAACGTGACCCTTTGTGACTCCGGCCTTCAGATGGTTGAGGAACGCCGCTCTAATTTGAGCCTGGCAAACGGAACGCTATGACGACGGTGGTGACGACTTGTACGGGATTGCCGCTCAAGAGCGTGGGCCGGTAGCGGTACTGGAAGAGCGCCTTGCGAGCTGCATTCGCCAGGAGCGGGTGGCCGCTAGAGAGCTGAGCACTCTCAACAGAACCATCTTTATCGATCAGCACGTCGAAAACGACGTTGCCCTGTATGCCGGCCACTTTAGCCAAGGGCGGATACACAGGATCCACTTTCGTTGTCAGGGACAATTCCATGACACGGGCTCCTATCCGCACCGCCCCCCGCGGCGCGTCCAGGGATTTTGCGTCGGGGGGTGGGATTCGGACAGCTTCGACGGCCCTTTGTACCTGGGGGTTTGCCGGATCTAAGGCGAGTGCGCGGTCCATCAACTGTTTGGCGAGGGCCGGCAGATCAGTCCCCGCGAAGGGCGCTCCCAGTAATTGGGAGATCCGCGCCAGGATGGAGCCGAGGGTCGCCAGCAGCGAGGCATCAGTCGACGAAGTAAGTTCCTCTCGTAGACTTTCGGCGAAGGCGGCATCGAGCATTGGTCCCACCCCCATTACGCCCGGTGGGACTCGCGATAGCATTTCCGCCTGCTCATAGAACCAAGCTACAGAGCGGGTATAGTCCACCTCGTTGGGATCCAGTTGCCGGGCTTGCTTGTAGAGATCGAGAGCGCGCGGTGCATCTTTGTCCCTAAAGAAGGCCCCTGCGTGGGCCAGCACCGCCGGAGAATCAGGGAACTTGGCGATCTGGTTCGTCCAGAGGTTTTGAGCTTCCTGATAGTGCGGTTGAAAAGTTCCGGGCCGATCGTTAGCCGGCCGAGCGATATACCAATCAGCCAAGGCGTAAGACTCAGGATGGTTCGCTATCAACCAAAGCAGTTGTGTGTCGTGCTTTTCGGCAGCCAGAGGATCGCCGGTCAGCCACTCGTCATGGTAGATGAACAGGAGCTTCTCGTGGACCTCCTGGGTGGCGGGATCGCGCGCCAGCCGCGCTTCGAGATTGGTGGCGTCTTCTGCCGTAGCGGCCGGGCGGCTCGCGAGCTGGGGATTCTCTTCAATAACCTGCTGCGCCAGATGTCCAGCCGCGCTGAGATAAGCGAGCGGTGGAAGACAGGCCAGAAGAGCGATGCGGAAGAAGCGCGAGCCGGTTTCCAGCACGGGAGTGCGGGAGAGGATATGTTCCAGGCGCAGCTTCATTTGCGAAGACTTAACCATGGGTGCGGCTACGATCGGCGCCAGGAAGCGTCTGCCGCCATGCTGCAAGTCGCGGGCGATGTCGATGAGGATGCCGGCGTAGCGCTCGCAATCCAGAGAGCGAACCACCTGCTCGTCGCAGGATTGCTCGGCAAGCAGCGCAAGACGGCGCTTCAGAATCCATGCCAGCGGGTGGAACCAGTAGAGGCAGGTGGCCAGGGACGCAAGGAGTAAGGTTCTGGTGTCGTTCCTTCCGGCGTGCGCCATTTCATGAGTTAGAACGGCCTCCCGTTTTACGCGATCCCAGTGGCGCCAGTCAGATGGGAGCAGAACGACGGGCTCAAACATGCCGATGGTGAGGGGCACGGAGATTTCGGCGGATTCCAACACGCGCGGCTTGACCGACCAGAGGTTGGCGAGCCAGACGGAGTGAATCTGCTCACGAAGATCCGGATCGAGGATGCCCTGACTTAGGGCTGAGAGGCGATGCAAGCGACAGAGTCCGGCGGCGAGACGGAAAAGCAAAACAACGACGCCAGCGACATAGAGCCCGGCAAGGACGAAAATTACCGTCGCAGTGCGGCGATTATCGAAGCTGTCGCCGACGCCGGTGCCTGCAGTGGAGGCGGGGACGGCGCCGCCGGGTGCGCCGCGATTTGCACTCCCGGCAGCGATCTCCTGTGTAGTGCGGGTTACGACAAGTGCGGGCCGGCGGAGCGGCGGCAAGACAAATGAAAGAACCGGCAGCAGCAGTAATGTGACCAAAACGCAATGCGACAGAAGGTGACGCAGGGCGGCCGTCCGGCGGCGAACCAGAAAGGAGGGCAGCAGACAAACCAGCGCCAGCACCGTGGACCTGATCAGTGCGTCGCCGAGAACCTCAAGCAGGCGGGCAGCCCAAATGCTCAAAGTCGAAAATGGCACCTGTCACCTCCTCGCGCGTTTTGCGGGCGTTCGCGCCGCGGCGCGCCGTACCTTCAGGCGTGTCACCATACGTTCCAAATCATCGGCGTCGACGACTTCCTGGTCGACCATTCCAACGAGCAAAGACTCGACAGATCCGCTACAAAAGCGATCCAGAATCTGCTTCACTGCCCGAACAGCGATGTTCTGCCGGGGCTCCGACCCGCTATAGACATAAGTTCTGCCTTCCACCGTGTGGCGTAAGTAGCCCTTGTCTTCAAGGCGCTTCAAGACAGTCCGAACGCTGGAATCCTTAAGTGGCCGGTCGGGATCGAGGGCCGCTCGGACGATGTCGGCAGTCGCGGAGCCTCGCCGCCACACGACGTCCATGACGAGCTGTTCGAGCAGCGAAAGAGGGCGAGAAATCGTCATTTATTCTACGCTACAAACTGTAGCACTACAAACTGCAGCCTAGGATTGCCATGAGGTCGAGAGGTATTTCGAATGACGAGCACGGCCCGCCACGAATTCGTCAGTTCCGCAATTCGCACGGCATGAGTTCGAAGGAGTTCCTCGACCCTTGCCGTCCGGTAGTTACAGTTCTCGAGCAGAACGACATGAGGCGGGCTTCCCTGATCGCGCGCTAGAGACAGGAAGTCGGCGTCGGCGGTCACGATCACAAACCCGTTGTCCCGCGCGTACGCCCAGATGGCCTCGTCAGAGGTGAGTTGGGCGAGACCTGTATCGAAAACGTGCGTTGAATCCGGAAACAACTCCGCAAGACGGCGGGGAAGTTTGGGCGAGAGATTTGCGTCAAAGAGCAGCTTCAACGGGTTGCGTGCTCACGTCCCGCTTGGGCGGCGTAGGCATAAACAGCCGGGAAATCGGCTTTCTCAAGGTAGGGGTAGTCCTGCAGAATCTCAGTTTCGGTCATGCCAGAAGCGAGCATGTCAAGAACATCCCACACGGTGACCCGGAGCCCACGAATGCAGGGTTGGCCAGACCGCTGACCAACCATGATCGTGATACGGGAAACGTCCGCGTGATCCGTGGCTGCCATAAGCTCATTATCTCAAAGACTGAGGCGGTTCGGGGTCGGTTTGGGCTTTCGGCTTTTTGCTAGGTTAGCGCTCAGAACTGATCGCTGCCGCCGGCGCCGTTACGGCGATCGTTGCGTCGGTGTTCCAGTAATAGTCATAGCTCCAGGCGGAGTTGAATACTCCGAGGTCGACCGTGTAACTTCCTGGCGCTAACGTCGAGGCTGGAGTCCAGCTATAGGTATACTTCAGGCTCGAGCCCGCGGCAAAGTTCTGCGAACTCCAGACTTGAGTAGCAACCGCCGTGCCGGCCGAGTTGAAAATTTGCAACTCGACATTTCCATCCGTAAGCGCGCTCTTGCCGGTTTCAGTGACGGTGACGGAAATGGAGGCAGTTCCGCCGGCCGCTAATGTGGAGGGGCCTTTTGCCGAGGTGGTGAATACCACGGAGGGATTGACCGTGAGGCTGAGGGCCGATGCATTCCAGCTCCACAATTGCCAGGTGGCGCTGAATACGCCTACTTCAACCGTGTAGGTGCCCGGGATCGATGGCGTCAAGGTCACCGTGTAATCGTGAGTCTGCTTCGCTTCGAAGCTCTGGGCGGCGTAATTGTTGGTAAGTACCGCGTTGCCGTTGGGATCGAGAATAAGCATCTGAATATTGCCGTCGCTGAGCGTGTTGGTTTCGCAGGTGACGACCGCCATGATGGATGTGGCTACGCCTTGAGTTACCGGTTTCGGCGACGCGCTGGCGGCGGTTGCGAACGTAGGAGGCACAATCGGTTTAACGGCGAGCTGTGTCGAGTTAGGGCTTGTGCCGGCCGCGTTTGTTCCCGACACTACGTAGTAATAAGTCGTCCCATTCTTCAGCCCCGAGTCCGTGTAAGTTGCCGGCGAACTGTCGGCAACCGAGCCGAGAGTCGTATAAGGTCCGCCGCTTACTGTACCGCGCTTGACGGTATAACTGGTGGCTCCGCCGCCGCTATCCCAGGTTAGCGTTACGGTACCACTGCCCACTGTCGCCGCCAGGCCAGTCGGAGCGGTCGGAACAGATACAACGTTACCAGCCGGAATCACGAAGAGCGTGATGCTTTGCGAAGGCAACGTGGCCGTGATCGCGTTGTTGGCGATCGCGACGCTGGCTAATTGGGTGATCTTGGTTTGGGTTGCCGAGGCAATCTGGTAAGCCTGCGCGGTTCCGGTGGTTCCGAAATTCGCCAGGCTGACGGTGACCGGCGTAGTGCCCTGCTGCTTGTTGATCACCATTACGGTGAGCGCGCCGTCGGAAGAGCGCACCGCGGCAAACGACGACAGATAATCCGGGTTCTCCACCTCAGCCGAGACGCTGGTGTCTCCGAAGGTGGAAAGCTTGCCGTCATAGTTGCGGTAGATTTCCATGGCCAGATAGGTCGGCGATGGGTTAAGCGGGACGGTCCAGCGGGTCGCTACGTCCAATCCTTCGCGCCCGAAAATGCCCAGTACGTCGGCCTGGGTGGTCGCCCCGTTCAGATTCGCCTCGTCGCCCCAGTTGTACTCGGTAATGGCGGTCTGCAGCCCCGGATAGTACAGATTGACCCAGTTTTGCAGCGTAGGAATCAGATTCACAATGCCGCCGTTGATGCCCACCTCATTAAGCCACGACGGGTCCACATAGTTGGGGTCCCAAAGCGCGCGCGTGGATTGGTTGCGGATGAGCTGCCCTGAGAGGGAATCATCGTTGCTGTTGGATAGCTCCTGGGGATAGTAATGAACGCTCAGGATGTTGAGAAGCTGTATGCCGGTGCTCTGCTGGTGGGCGTATAGCTGCTGGAGCAGCCAGGGGTAGTAATAGGTTTGGGCGTGTGTGTTGTAGTCAGATCCCGTCGCGCTGATTCCATTCTGCTGATCGTAACCGCTCAAGAACATCGCCCACCAACCCCACTCTTCGGGACCTACAATCACAGCGTTTGGGTCGAGAGCGCGGACAGCGGCAGCATAGTTGACGTAGTCGCTAAGAATTTCGCTGTACGTTTCAGGGGCCGGATGAATGTCGCGATGGGTCGAGTTCCAGAGCGAGGGCTCATTATCCATGATGTAGTATTTGAGCCCGCCATCGGCCTCTAGCCCCCAGGTCTTGATAAGGTGCGCAACCCAGGCTTGCTGAATGGCAACCGAGTTTGGGGTGTTGGCGTCAAGCGGGTTGTTCCCGGTGATCGGGTTGCCCGTCGCCGCGCTGATTCCATTGCCCGCGTCCGGTTGGTATGGATCCGAGCCGGTCTGGGCTCCGTATTTCTTGATGGAGAATGACCAAAGCATGGCGCCGGCGGGACCCAGGTTGGCGATGTAGTTGATCATGGGGATGGTCAGCAGCGCCTGGGCGCCCACCTTCGCGGCTCGCGTGTTTGTGATAAATGTGTCGCCGTCGTAACCGGCTGTTTCCGGGGGATCGAGAATGCTTTCGAAATACCAGTCGCTGTCGTGATTGGCGGCGTTGATCTGCCAGTTGTAAGTGCTCGTCTCGTTGCCGCCGTCGCGGTTCATCGTGAAGTTCATGGCAGCCAGGTCACTGGTTGCGCCAAAAGCGAACCCGTAAATGTTGGGACTAATCGCGTGGCGGTTGGCGTTTGCGTCCACGCTCACGGAAGCCGCCGCGTTCTGGGCAAAAATCTGTGTCGCACCTAGAATTAGCAGCAGGCCTGCTCGGACCGGTAATATACGTGTTAGGCAGACGCGAGTCGACGACATAGTTAGCCTCCTTAACGATAGTAATCGGTTTCACTAGCTCCGAGGCGTTATTATGTGTAACTTAAATTACTGAATTACCAACGATCGGGGGAAGTGCAACGACTGTCAACGGCCGGCGGAATACTCCTGCATTACTTTCTGGTCCGGGGCGACGACGCTAATTGGAGTATAAGAGCCTGATACTTTTTGTTGAATTCCTCGTCCTCCGGGTGCGACTCTAGCTGCGTTTGAATCAGATCGAACGCCTGCTGTTGCCTGGCGTAGTCGCGCTCGCGGCCATCCACCCAGAAAACGAAGGACCCTATTCCCCCACTGCCAACTCCGGCGCCGAGCATGGAAAAAACTCTATGCAGGTGCTGCCAGTCGAGGCCCATAAAGGCGAAGTGAACGGCGCCGCCAAACGCGACCAGCGCAATTGCAAAGAAGCATACGTACAGAACCGAGATGGCCACGTATCGGAAGACTGTAACGGATCTGATCCGGTCTTGTGCGTCGCGTGCGGGCGTCAGGGAAACGCGTGGTATGGCCGGCATTTGCCTCTTGGCGGTGCGAGCTTAACGCTGCGGGACCACGAGTTCCGAAATCGGATAGCCGGAGAGTGTAGTTACCAGAACCTTTCGGTTTTGGCCGCTCGCATCTGCGGTCATGATCATGAACCGCAAGGCAAGCCCAATCAGCTCCTCGGGAGATACCTTCCGTTTTTCGGAAATACGCTTAATCTCAGAAGCTGCCTCTTCATCAAGCTCGAAAGACATCGTTGGTTCCCTCTGTGGTTGCGTACCTGAGCTAGCCATTCACACCTCTCTCATCGGCGAAAACAGACTTCGTTATCGAAGTTAATTGTCGCGAGACTGCTTGCGTTAGTTTGGCGTTCTGAAACAATCGTTCCGAAGCACGCAACAATGGTACGAACTTCGGGAAACCTCATCAGGCGGCTGGCTGATTAACCGGATTCACTCTCGGAATAATCCCTATTCGGTATATTGATGTGACGAGCGATTCATCGCTGTGCATGGCTCACGGATGTCGGCCGGCGAGTCGGGAAACAGGCCGCCGCATGCCTGGGTAAGGCAAACCGCGGTTGATTTCTTACGGCATGAACACCAGGCGTGCGCCTTGTGCGGGGCTTGTCCACAGCATCTCGACGTCGCGAAGCGGGACGGGCCTGGTATTGATCTTCAGCGACCGCTCTTCCACGAACTGAAAAAACTGCGCGAGGGCCTTAAAGATGTCTTCGATGGATGCGCTGCCGAAGCCGCTTCCGAGCAACTGGAGGTCGGAGCTGCGCAGAGTCGCCGCAGGCAGGGAAATGGCGCGACCCGCGATTTCGCCGATCTGCACGTAGCGAATGCGCGCGGTCTTCTGCTGAAGTCCTTTTTGCGAAATCGCTTCCAGCACGGCTTCAGCCGGGTCACCCCAAAGGTAGTCGAGGACGATATTCAAACCCGTGCCGGCCCACGCGCTTCGAAAGGCGGATACCAGCGCCGTTCGCTCCTGATCGAGGGGAATGATGGCATCGGCGCCCAATTGTTTGAGGCCTTCGAGTCCGTCTTTGTTACGCGCCGCCGCGTACACGAATCCCGCCCCGAGGTGTTTTGCAATCTGCACTGCCAGCCGGCCGGCGGTGCCCGCGGCGCCGAGGATCAGAACGTTTTCGCCCGCGACAAATCCAGCTCGCTTGGTCAGCGCAACCCAGGATGACATGCCCGGATTCGCTATGCCGGCGATCGTGGCGTCATCCAGGCCGCCGGACAAAGTCAGGTACATTCCGCGGGAGGTTACCGTACGTTCAGCGAATGTGCCGAAGGGGCTCCGCGTCATGCCAAAATAGACTCGCGAATTATCCTCAAGACGTCCCACTCCGTCGACGCCGGGAATGAACGGAAGCTTGCCCGTACCGCCGTAGTGCGTTCCGTTGGCAAGCGACCTGACGATGGGGTGGAGGCCCGCGGCCGTTACTCGAACCAGGACTTCTCCTTCCGCGGCAACGGGATCGGTGAAGGAGTCATAGCGGGGAGGCGCATCAAAAGCGTGGACCACAGCAGCATTCATAAAAGCTCTTTCTTCTTATATCGCGATAGAGTTTGCGCGCCATCCCATTTGCTTCTGGAGGCGGCTCAACAATCGTCTCGGCACAATGCGCGGTCCCGCAAAAACCAGGGCGAGCGTGCCCCAACTGATGACGAATAGGACTGGCCACCCTGCCGGACGGTAGTAGAACTGAACCCTGTTCTCTCCCGCCTGTACACGAACCGCACGAAAAATGAAGTCTCCGCCGAACACTTCAGCAGATTCTCCGTTCACTTTCGCCTGCCATCCTCGGGACCAGCGGTCAGTCACCAGCAGCCAGCCGGCCTGCGGACAATCTAACTCCAGATCCAAGGCATTGGGTGTATAGCGAATTACTCTGGTTGCCACTCGCTGGGCAGCGGCCAAGCTCGAGATAGCGTCAACGCCCTCGCGGCCGGCTGCGGTCTCGAGCCCCCGCTCGCGGATCGTGGCCATTTCCGGCGGTGGATGCGCGACCAACACCGGAGTACCCAGCGCTTCGCTCCGCTTTACGAACGCGGCATAAGCGAGATCGCTCGGGGCTACGATAGCCACGCTATTGGAAAACCAGATGCGCCCGGCGCCGGTGGCCATATCTACCAGGACAGGGTGGTGCTCGAAGTCCAAGTGAAAACGGTTGGTCAACGTGGCGTAATTGAAAAACGTGGCTATCTTCAACGGAACGTTCTCATTGTTTCTCAAGACCCCGGTCGTGTCGGGACCGTTGCAAACGCTCCACCAGGGCGGGCAGACCCCGGCGGTCCAGCCGGGTGGTCGCGAATCCCGTTTTAGTCCGTTCGGAGTTAGATCCAAGCTTGAACTATGGTCTTTGTCGATCCTAGTCCAAACCCGCCGTTCAAGGGTGGTGGAATATACAGTTGGACTGGCAAGGTGGATTGTCAGGAAGGCATCGAAGATCGCGAGAGTTCCCACTAAGAGTGGCAGCAGTCTTCTCGATCCGGGTCGAAATAGTAACAGGGAGGCTAGGCAAATGGATCCGAGCCAAACGCAAGCGAGACCTGTGTTAGCTGTGGAAAGCAGATTTCCTATATTACTGACGTCGACCTTTTGGATGACCACATAGTATGAAGTCACCGCGCTGACTGAGACCACGACCGCTGCGAAAAGAAAGCGCTTCCAGACGCGCGCACAAGAGCCTTTGACCGCGGCCTGGAGATCCTTTCCAGCCAGGAGGGCAAGTAACATTACGCAAAACATGGCATAGACACGAAACATTGCTGGATTTCGAAAATAGCGCGTGGGCGGACATAAGTCATACAGCCAGCCCCGCACGGGCAGTTGATTCCCCAGCGCGCAGGCTAAGAAAAACGAAGCAACCCCGATCAGCCACCACCTCCACAACGCGCCGGGGCAGTTGATGATCGCAAACAATCCAAGGATGGATATCGCAGCACCCAGATAAACATTTGTCAGAGCGGTATCGGTGTGCGGCCAAAGCTTGGGATTGGCGCCGCCAAATTTGAGCGTCGTCAGATAAGGACTGGCAAAGGTGCAAAGAGCACCAATCTGGAGTACGCCATCACCGATAGAGTCAGCTCGAGACCGAACTCCGAGTCCCGGCGCTGACGTTGTAGAGCTGCCGCGATCGCTGTATCCGCTGCCTCCTTCAGAAAAGAACGCAAGATAGGTGGGCGCGAGAATCGGAAGGCCCACTAACAGTACAAGAGCCACGGCAACAGGCCCGAACCATAACCTCGGCTTGCGGCCGTCGGGGGAGGATATAGTTTGCGAGACAGGTTTGTCTTCCGAGGCAAACAAGCATCGCCCCAGCACCCAGAGAAACAAGAACCCGCCACTCAGGATCGTCAGCCCCGGATAACCTCCGAGGGCTGACAGGCCCCAGAGACCGCCGGATTCAGCGGCAGGTCTCAGCGCGCGGGTTCTAAGGGCCACGTCAAGCCGCCAGAGAATCCAGGGCAATAGTGAAATCGAATAGAGTGCGCTGGTGTGTTCCGCTTGTCCGGTATAAAAACCGCAAAACGCAAAACCCAAGGCGACGACGAAACCAGTCCACGGCGGAGCTCGCAAGTGGCGAGCCAGCAAAAGGAGTCCGAGAGGCCCCAGGAACCAGATCAGCAGCCAGTAAACGCGGAAGCCTGACTCTGTGCCGCCCGTGATGGCGCCGACAAATATGGTGACAGGCGAGACAACCCCGAAGTTAGGCTCGGCATAATCAGGGCTTCCGCCACTTACCCATGGATTCCAAAGAACGATGCGGCCGGCGCGAGCATGATCCGCAATTAGCGTGAAGGCGGGGGCGAGCAATTCTCCGGCGTCCCATATTGGGGCGCCTCTCCCATCCACGATCTGCAAATTGGAAATTAGGAATACGATAGCGAGCAGCAGAGCCGCCAATAACCAATCGCGGTTCTCTGGGTTGGTTTCGTAGCTGCTTTCCCCCATACGCCTATCCCCGCCTGACGCACCCCGTCGCCGGCAGAGCGGGGCGATTTCGACGCCGCCTCCATCGAGGATATTCTTGGGCGCGGCCCACGCAGGGATGCGATCTAGTTTAACTAATCAGCCTTTTGGCTGGACAAGGTAGCCGGTTGGTGTGGACGTAAGCCCGCTGGTTCATTTCCGCCGATACTGCTCACGGGATTTGAACGCTTTTGGAGCCAGGGCTTCTACCTGAAGAAGCAGAAACATTGCCTTATTTCGGATGCGGGATTACATCCACAATGTAATAGACACCGTCTTGTATAAGGAAATAAAAACGCCAACCCTTATTGACGCGCGCCTGCCAGACGTCCAAGCTTTCGTCGTACTTCTTGGCGCGCAGCGACGGGTGCCGAAGATCCTGTTCCAAGAGCCTCACCTGTTTGAAAAATGCCTTGCGAACGTTGGGAGGAAGGCGCTGCAGGGATGCGTCGGCCCGCGCAGAGTATCCAGCCTTCATTTAGGCCGTTTGGTTTTGGGCGCGACGGCTTTTCTTTTGAGCCGCGCCTTCATGTGGGCAATCATTGCGTCGGCGCTCTCAAACGGACCGAGGGTGCGCCCGGCCTTGATGTCAGCCAGGCCCTCGGCGAGCTGAGCATCGATCGCGCGGCGCTGCTCGGGTGTGTACTCCTCATCGCCGGCGTGGAGCTTAGGGAGGATGGTGATGACGCCGCCGGATACCCTGAACTCGAGGTCCTGGCCGTTCTTGTGACCGGCCTGCCGCCTAACCGACACGGGCACAATGAGCGGGATTTTAGTTTTGTTCCTAACGGTGACGCTCATGCGATGACTGCTCTGTTTACAGTGTAACGTTTGCTGGCTGCGCGTCGATCAAGCGGCGTTATACAAGAACCGTGAACGTCGATTCCTCGCGCACGACGGGTCGATACGCGGTGTCGCGCTCCAACGGTTCGCGCCCCGCTTCTCGGATCAGCCGAAGCAGATCCTGGCGGCGAAGGTGCTGGCTGGTGGTTGCGCCGGCGTCATGGTAGATCTTCTCTTCCACCACCGTGCCGTCAATGTCATTCGCCCCGAAGCGCTGCGCGATCTGCGCCACGCCCGGCGTCATCATGATCCAGTAGGCCTTGATGTGCGGGATATTATCGAGCATCAGGCGCGAAACCGCGATCTGTCGAAGATCGTCGAATCCGCTGGTGGTCGCCAGGTGGCTCAACGCCGTGTTTTTCGGATGGAACGCCAGTGGAATGAATGTTACGAAGCCCCGCGTTTCATCCTGTAACTCGCGCAATCGCACCAGGTGATCCACGCGGTCGGTCTCAGTCTCCAAGTGCCCGTAAAGCATCGTGCAATTGCTTTTCAGCCCGATCTGGTGAGCGATCCGCGCTGTCTCCAGCCATTCGTTGCCATCTATCTTGTGATCGCAGATGATTCGCCGCACGCGCTCCGAGAAAATCTCCGCCCCGCCCCCCGGGAGCGAATCCACTCCCGCTGTTTTGAGCCGATCCAGCGTCTCGCCGATCGAAATTTTCGTCCGCTTCGCAAGGTAAGCGACCTCGACCATCGTGAACGCCTTGAGGTGCACCTGCGGATAGCGCGTCTTGAGGCCGCGAATCATCTCGCAATACCAATCGAGCGTCAATTCCGGATGCAGACCGCCGACAATATGGAACTCTGTCACCGCTTCGCTATAACCGTGGCCCGCGCGCTCCCATACCTCTTCGAGCGACATAGTGTAGGCCGAAGGATCCTTCGCATGTTTGCCAAACGCGCAAAGCCGGCAACTCGCCACGCATTTGTCAGTCGGATTGATATGGCGGTTCACATTGAAATACGTGCGGTTTCCGTGCAGGCGCTCGCGCACGAAATTCGCCATCCAGCCCACCGCCAGCAAGTCGGGGCTGCGGTATAGCAGCACACCGTCGTCGAAGCTCAAGCGTGCCGCGCCGAGGACCTTGTCCAGAACGGGCCGCAGGCGCTGATCGTCCAAAATGGGTTGGGTGTCGTTCACAACAGGTCACTTCACAACAAGTCACTTCAGAATAAATCAGCCGCCGACGAGCGAGTATTTTAGCCGGCCTTCGCGCTACGCACCGGCGCCGGCTAGGCCGGGACGCGATGAAGAAGAATATCAGCCGCCCAAAAAATGAAGAATAGCACGCTGACGTAGCCGTTGACCGTGAAAAACGCGGCGTTGACGCGGCTCAGATCGTCCGGCTTCACCAGGCCATGCTCGTAAATCAGAAGGGCAGCCACCGCCAGAATGCCGATAAAACTCAGCACCCCCAAATGAAAACTGATTACCAGCGCGATCAGCGCCGCCACCATCGAGATATGGAAAATCCGGGCCAGCCACAGCGCTCTGGAAATGCCGAAGCGGCGCGGAATGCTGAACAGTCCCTCCGCCACGTCGAAAGCGTAATCCTGACACGCATAAATCACGTCGAAGCCCGCTGTCCATAGGGTGACGGCCAGCGTCAGCCACAAGATGCGGGGATCCAAAGTCCCGCGCACGGCAATCCACGCTGCCGCCGGCGCAATCCCCAGGCAGAAGCCGAGCACCAGGTGGGAATAGGTGCTAAACCGCTTGCAGAACGAGTAGAAGAAGAGTGTGCCCAGGGCCAGTGGCGCTAGCACCAGGCATAGCTGCCCCAGTTCGCGCGCCGCCCAAAGAAAAATCACAGCGGCGAGAGTCGTAAATCCCCACGCAAAAGCCTCGCTGAGATGGCCGGCTGGAAGATGCCGGTTGGCCGTGCGCAGGTTGCGGCTGTCGATGCCCGCATCCAGAATTCGATTGAACGTCATGGCCGCCGAGCGGGCGGAGACCATCGCAACCACGATCCAGATCAGCCGGTAGCGGAGATCGGCTATGTCAAAACCCGCGTCGCGCCAGGCCAGAAGAGCCCCCGTAAGCGCGAACGGAAGCGCAAAAACAGAGTGCTCGAACTTGATCATTTCGAGCGTCAGCCGCAATTTTCTCCAGAATCTGGACATACGGTCGAATCGGTGCGCGGCAGGAGGGGGATGCCGCCTTTTTTTTTCGTCCTCGCACGCGTGGGGACGCTAACATTCTAGTTGGTATGGATTCCGATCGGTTACAGGAACTGTTTGAGCACGTGAGCGCGGGGACGACCACGGTTGCCGAGGCCATGGAAAAGCTTCGGCACATGCCGTTTGAAGATCTCGGATTCGCCAAGGTCGATCACCACCGCGCTGTCCGGCAGGGAATGCCCGAGGTGATTTTCGGCCAAGGGAAGACTCCTGAACAGATTCTCGCCATCGCCGAGGCGCTTGTCAAAAGGTCTGACAATCTGCTGGTCACCAGGGTTTCCGTGGAGGCCGCCGCGGTTCTCAAACGAGGGATCCCGGACGTCGAACATTTCCCAGCTTCGGGAGTGGTGCGCCTGTGGCGTGATCGAAAAAAGATCGGGAAGGGCAAGATCGGCGTGGTCTGCGCCGGGACCGCGGATTTGCCGGTGATGGAAGAAGCGCTCCTCACCGCCGAAACCATGGGCAACGACGTGGAAGCCATTGTGGATGTCGGCGTGGCCGGCTTGCACCGCCTCCTGGACAACCGCCAGCGCCTGCTTTCCGCGCGCGTTCTGGTGGTCTGCGCCGGAATGGAGGGCGCCTTGCCGAGTGTGGTCGGCGGGTTGGTCGGCTGCCCGGTGATCGCCGTGCCCACCAGCGTAGGATACGGGGCGAGTTTAAACGGCATCGCCGCCTTGCTCGGCATGCTGAATAGCTGCGCCAGCAACGTCACGGTGGTGAACATCGACAACGGCTTCGGCGCCGGGTTCGTGGCGAGCCTGATCAACCGCGTGTAGCTTGTACTGGAGGCCAGAGAATTCTGGCTGGATCGAAGTCACTGTCTGAAGCCCGTGCCGCATGGCCACTGCCCTGTGGCACAGCCTTCAGGCTGTGGTTCTGACACCGCGCATATTCAGAAGTTAATCTCCCGTTCCCTGCTCGATGGTCCCGGTCCGGATCAGTGTCCGGCGTACCTTTTTTGGCGAGATCGAAAGCTTCCTTGCGACTCGCGCAATCTTGCGATCTTCGCGCTCCCAGATCTTCGGAATAATCAGTTCGGCGAACTCATCGCTTATCTCCCGGAAGGTTTTGTCGCCCACGCTTCCCTGTGACCACGAGCGCAGTGTCTCATCCACGCTTCCCCCGCGAATCACCCTCTTCTTGAGCGTTTTCAGGTCGTCCCAATGCGGCTGGTAAGGATCCGCCTTCATTGTTCCCAGGGCCAGGTTCAACGAGTGCCGCGCTGCTTCCATGTCGCCGAAATGCTCGTTGGATTGCGTCAGCCCCATCCAGATATGCGTTCGCGCCAGCAGTTGCTGATTCTGCGTGTGCTCGGCGAATTTCACCGCCGCCACCGCATAGCTCTCGGCCAGATGCGCGTGCCGCGACGGATCGGCCGCAAGCCCGTTCTCGCTCACGCCCTCCTCCAGCTTCGCGTTCTCCACCATGCAGCTCAGCAAGCGCGCTCGCGCCATCAGAATGAAATCTTCCTTCTCGCGCCCCAGGTCGTACGCCGCCGCCGCCTCGTTCCCGGCCCGGTCAAAGTCGCCATTGTCGAGGAATATGTGCCCGTACGTGATTTTCAGGGTGCCTTCGCCTCGCCTCTGGCGGTGAATCCTGTAGATCGCCGCTGCCTGGTCCAGATGCTCCAGGGCTTCCGCTTGCAGCCGCTCAAAGTACGTCCTGACGCTGCCCAGCGCCGCCGCGCTGTACCCGTTTGCATCCGCCTCTTTCCCTCCGCCCCGCCGCCTTTGCGCCGCGCTCGAATCGATTCGCCGCCGCAACTGCCGCGCCATCAGCCGCTTCACGTACGCCAGGTTGCCCAGCGACCGCGCCAGGTTCCGGTGCTGAGGATGCACTCTCGCAAACCGCTCAATGGACGCCGCGAAGTGTTCCACCGCGCGCTCATGCTCGCCTTCGGCCTGCGCTATCCGCCCGTACGCCGAAAGAATGTTCCCAAGGCTGGTCTCGTCGTCGGTCTCCTTCAGGGTGGTCTCTGCGGCTTGCAAGGTCGCCAAGGCTTCGGCGTTCGATCCCTTCTGGAACAATATCCAGCCCTCGACTGTCGCGAGCGTAGCCGCCAGCGCTTCATAACCAAGCTCCCGTGCCAGCCGCTCGCCCGCCAGTACGGCGGCCATCGCTGCGTCGTACTCGCCGCTCTTGCGATGGCACTGCGATTTCCAGAAGTAGGCCATCACGGTGGTCTCTGGTTCTTGCACGTCGTCACCCAACCCAAGCACGAAGTCCAGATGGCCGATGGCCTCCCCAAGAGCTTCGTCTTTCATGGCAACGAAGCCTTCCGCAAGCCTTAACTGCGCGTATTCAGCCAGCTGCAGGTTGGCCCTGACCTTGGCGGGAAATCGCGCCACCACTCGCTTGAGGTCTCCCGAATCCGG
>Ga0181537_10002258_pt1 | contig 17120 bp, 14 predicted proteins | sample PEATcosm2014_Bin_39_FD_119765 | JGI IMG/M metagenome (GOLD analysis project Ga0181537, IMG submission 119765) | Peatland microbial communities from MTU Mesocosm Facility, Houghton, MI, USA - PEATcosm2014_Bin23_10_metaG | ecosystem: Environmental > Terrestrial > Soil > Wetlands > Peat | place... | reverse complement strand
ACCGGCGTGTCGGCTTCGCCGACCATCAGCACGCGCAAGGTCGAGACCAAGCTCGCGATGCGCGACGGCGCTACCGTGCTGCTCGGCGGCCTGATGTCGTCGAATGAGAGCTACGGCAACACCGGCGTACCCCTGTTGAAAGACATCCCGCTGGTCGGCCAGCTGTTTCGCGTCGACTCCAACACGATCCAGAAAACCGAACTCATCATCCTTATCACGCCTTACGTGATTTCCGACGACATCGATGCCCAATCGATTACCGATGCGTTCCGGCGACAGCTTGGAAACTGGGCGCAGCCGGCCAACTCGCAACCCGCGAAGCGTACGCTGCCGTCGGCGAGCTGGCTCGACCTGATCCGCATTCCGTCACAACAGGATTTCCCGCATTCCGATCCTTTGCCGACAATGCCGCCGCGGCCTGCGCCACAACCGCTGCCGTCGTCCAACGTTGTCCCGAATCCACCTCCCGTCGATTCGCCGCAACCCGGCAAGTAATTGAAAAGCCGGGCTCGCGGCTATCTTCCACCCGACATGGCACACCAATACTTCGGTGGCGGCGCAGCCGGAGCACTGCTTTCCGTCATGGCTCTCCCGCGCAGGGACCTGCGGTCGCGATGATCGAGTGGAGCAAGCAAATTCCCGGCGCCCCGGATGCCGAACTGGGAATCCCGCGCAAGACTCCCGTTACCTATCATTGCACGTCGAGAGACAAATCGGCGAACGGGCTGATTTTCGTCATTCATGGATTTGGCAACGACACCAATTCCTCGCATGACAAATTACTGCGGCGCTACATTGCGGAGACGTCAGGTCTCCTCGTGGTCACTGTCGAATACCACTGTTACCACGCGCGGCCCAATTCCGGCGCTCGCCGCCGGCTGTTGCCGGAGACCCTGGAGCGCCTTGCTTTCCTGGCGACCAAGCACGGAATCCCGCCCCCGGGGGAAGGCGACGAAATCCTTCCCCATCTTCTCGAGATTGGAAAAAAATCGCAGGAAAAAATCTTTCTGAAGGGTTTGCTGGTCCCCCCCAGCGGCGATTACCAGAATTTTGGCGTGCTGCAGGCAATGGATCATTTGGTGGTGTTAAACGACCTCGTCGATTCCGGTTTTGCTTTCGATGCCAATCGCATATTTTTGATCGGCGGCTCTCACGGCGGTTACATCGGGCATTTGATCGCGCGACTTGCCCCGAATTCCATTCTGGGATTGATCGACAACAGCTCCTACACCGTCGCGGACCCCATGTTTCTTGGGCAAGGTAACGAATGGCGCGACGTAATCGGCAACATAGTTGTCGTATCCACCGTGGTGACGGAGTGGCAATTCAGCGATGCCATGGGACCGAATTATTACGGTCCCTCGCGGGCCATCTTTCGCGACACTGGCTGTTACAGCCATTTGCTGGCGTCCGCCAATGCCGCAGCCAGGAAAGGCCAATACCTGATGTTCAATACCGTTGTCGACGAGATTTCGCCGATTCAATGGAAACGTCACCAGTTACTAAATTTGCAAAAGGCGGGATTTGCCGCTTCCCTGAAAGAGATTACCGAGGATGAAACCGGCGGGGATTTGTTCCGCTCCATGGAGCACGCCGACGCCCCGCTGCAAAAGTTGTTTGAACACGCGCATGGGCATTTCAGCGATGAGGAGACTACTTTGGACCGGTATCTTTCCACCAAAATCTCCTACGATTGTTTCGATCGAATCTACACCATCGTCCACAGCGATGCGCCGCCGTATGTCGAACTGCGCATCGAACAAAATCCGGGTTACTGATCAGCTAACAGCAACTTGTGCGCATCGGCGAGCGCTAAGGATGGTGCTCCGCCCGGAGCGCGCTAGCGACCAGCGAGACCCGCCTGAATGAGTTCCGCCAATTCGCCGACGTTTTTGAGGTCGAACAGCCGGGCGGCGGGAAAGGTCACGCCGAAGCGCTCTTCGAGAGCCAGAATCAAACGAGCGTGCGCCAGCGAATCCCAGCCGTCGACGTCCTCGGCGGTGGTGGCAGCGTCGATCACGATCGAGGGATTCCGAAACTCCGCGCGCATGGTTTGCTGGATTCCGTCGAGGATGGCCTGATTCACGGTTTTGCCGCCTTGTGTTTTTGCTGGCGAAATCGCTTGAGATTTTCGCTGCGGCTGATTTTACCGCTGCTGGTTTTGACCAGCCAGCCTGCCGGCACCAACCCCGCTTGCTGCACCAGCAGCCCGGTTTCCGCGAGAATCCCGATCTTGATTGCGCGTCTGATCTCGGCGTGGCGTTCTTCCGTTCCCGCCTGCACTTCCGCCAGAAGCACGACCTCTGAAGTCCCGGTTCCCGGCTGGTAGTCGCCAATTGCCACGCAGCGGCCACCGATCACGCCCGGTACGCGATTGGCGGCGAACTCAACGTCGTGCGCGTAGTAATTGACTCCGTGCACGATCAAAAGATCGTCGAGCCTTCCGGTTACATAAAGTTCGCCATCGAGTAAGAACCCGAGATCGCGAGTGCGATACCAACCGTCCGCCAGCCTTGCTTCGGTCTCAGCTGAATTCCTGTAGTAGCCGTCAAACACACAAGCCCCTCCCAGCACAATCTCGCCAACCTGTCCGTCGGGCAGATTTCCGTCCGTTTCGTCGCGGATGCGGACCTGGACGCCTTCGATCGCGCGCCCACAGGATACGAATCTCATCCCGTCGCGCTGCGTGAGCTCGATCCGGTGTTCCGATTGCAGTACATACCGGTTTGCGCATATTGTGCGCGGGGGCTCGCCTAACGTGCTCTGCGTCGCTGCAAAAACGTTTTCGGCCAGCGCATAGCAGGTCTGGATTTTGGACAGGTCCAGTCCCATCCCGCCAAATCGCGCAGCAAACAATTCCAGCGACTCCGCCTTGCAGGGTTCCGAGCAATCGATAAGCGCGCGCACGCTCTGCAGGTTCCATCGCGCCTCCCGGGATACAGCGGTGCAGAGGTGATGGAAGGCAAAATTGGGGAGCCAGACCAACGTACACCGATACCGCTCGATGGCGTCGAACAGCATGGCGGGTCTTGCCACCCATTCGAACGGATCCAGCGCCACGACCGGCACGCCAAGCATGAGGGGCATCAGGAAACAACTCACCAAGCCCATGTCGTGATACAGCGGCAACCAGGTCGCAATCCGGTCTTCTGCGCCGAGCCCAATCGCCTTCGCGTAGGCCCGGGTCTGCGCGCATAGTGCCTCGTGCGTGATGACGACGCCCTTCTTCAAACCGGTGGTGCCGGAACTGTGCTGCAGAAACGCGGACCCCTGATATTCGCGCTGTTCGAGAGGCTCGGGCGTGGGCAGCGTATCCTCCTTCAGATGAATCGCAATGGAAACATCCGGCAGGGCGGCCCGCAACGATTGCAGATTGTCTTTCCAGGTCACCAGCAACCTGGCCCCCGTTCTTGCGAATACCGTTGCGTGCGAAGTCCAGTACAGCTCGGGATTCTGCTTGGACGTGAGGAAGGGCAGGAAGGAAGGCAGCGCGCCTATGAGCATGGCCCCGAGGAACGATGCAAACAGCTCGGGGCCGTGGCGCAGGATGATCAGAACGACGTCGCCGCTCTGCACCCCATGCCTGCGATAAGCAGAAGCGTAGCAGCGGGCGGCATCGACCAATTCGCCGTAAGTGATCGCCTTCTCGTCGCCGTCCATCACGATCTGGCAAAACAATCGTCGCGGTTCAAGTTCGGCGTGGCGCAGGACCAGCGAACAGATATCCGCTGGTGCGCCGCCCAGCTGCCGCGATCCGGCAACACCCGCCATGTCTAGTCCGACAGAAATACGCTGGACGGAATGTTGACGATGCGCGCGGCGAGGTTCGTTGCCACCGGCAAGTTCATGCGCGGACAGTCTGCGTAGAGCGGCAGCTCGTGCATGAGATTCCACACCGGGCGCGCGCCGATGCCGTTCGCGTTAAGGAAATCCAGCAAGGCATTGCGTGCCCTGACGTCGGATTCGTCCAGCAGCAACACATTCAACCAGTAATTGCTCTTCGCAAACGGTGCTTCGGTAAACATTCGCGCTCCGGATACGCCACGAAACGCCGCCGCGTAGCGCGCCGTCAGCCGCCGCTTGCGGGCGACGAACGCCGGCAGCTCCTCGAGCTGGGCCACGCCGAGTGCGGCGTTCAGGTTGGGCAACCGGTAATTGAATCCGACTTCATCGTGCACAAACTCGTATCCGCGCGGCGTACGCGCGGTGGTTGTCAGGTGCTTGGCGCGGCGCGCCAGTTTTTCGTCGTTGGTGATAATGGCGCCACCGCCGCCGGTGGTGACGGTCTTGTTGCCGTTGAACGACAGCCCGGCGATGACTCCCTGCAAGCCGGTGTGCCGACCTTTGTAATATGACCCCACCGATTCAGCGGCGTCCTCCACCAGCGCGAGGTGAATTTCTTCGCAGAGATCCACCAGCGGATCCATATCGACGGGATGGCCGAAGGTATGCATCGGCATCACGGCGCGAATTACGCGGCCGGTCTTGCGATTAATGCATACGCCGTCGCGCAGCTCTGCAATATCCCTGAGGTAGACGGCTAGCGCAGCCGGGTCGAGGCCAAGCGTGCGCTCCTCCGAATCCGCGAAATGCGGGATGGCTCCGCAATAGTTGACCGCATTTGCGGTCGCGATGAAAGTGAGGCTGGGAATCAACACTTCGTCGCCGGCACGCACTCCGGCTACCAGCAAACATATGTGCAGGGCCGCGGTGCCGTTCACCGCCGCTACCGCGTATTTCGCCCCGGTATACTCGGCCAGCATTTTCTCGAAACGGCCCACATATTCGCCCGCAGTCGATACCCAGCCGGTGTCGATGCAGTCTTTCACGTATTTCCACTCGTTCCCCAGAAACAAGGGCTCGTGCAGCGCCGCGCTCTGATGGTCCGCGGGCAGGCAGGACCGAATGGTGTCGAGAACCTGTTGGTGATCGAGCCTGGCGCTCATATGACATAGCCCCGATCCCGGTAGTGTGCAAGGTTGGCGGGCTCGGAGAACCAGCGCGTGGTTTCGGCGAGTCCCCGGCGAAAACCCTCCAGGCCGCCATACGAAGGCATCCAGCCCAGCAGGCGCTGCGCCTTGTCCGCCGAAGCGAACAGGCGTTCGACCTCGCTTTTGGCAGGCCGCAGGCGCTGGGCCTCGGTCTGAATCTCGATTTCCACACCCATCACGTCGGCGATCAGCCGTGCCGCATCGCCGATCGATATCTCGAAGCCGCTGCCGATGTTGATCACTTCGCCGGCCGCTTTCGCAGAGCGCGCGACCGCCAGGAATCCGCCGACGGTATCCGCCACGAAGCTGAAATCGCGCGTCGGGGCGGTGGCGCCCAAACCAACCTTGCGTTCGCCGCGCGCAAGCTGGGTGATGATGGTGGGAATAACTGCGCGCATCGACTGCCGCGGTCCGTAGACATTGAACGGCCGAATCACCGCGACCGGCAGGTCGAAGGAACTGTAGAACGACAGCGCGAGGTGGTCGGCGCCGATTTTCGATGCCGAGTAAGGCGACTGCCCGACGACCGGATGCTCCTCTGTGATGGGCACGAATTGCGCGGTACCGTAGACTTCGCTGGTCGAGGTATGCACCACCTTTGCCACTCCGGCGTCACGCGCCGCCTGCAATACGTTGACGGTGCCGCGGATGTTGGTATCGACGTAGGAATCCGGCGCGTAGTAGGAATACGGAATAGCGATCAGCGCTGCGAGGTGAAATACCGTGTCACAGCCCTTGACGGCGTGACGCATGGCGTTCGGGTCACGCACGTCGCTGGCCAGAATCTCGATCGAGGAGCGCGTCTCCGGCGCCACGGTATCGAGCCAGCCCGCCGAGTTGAATGAGTTGTAGAGCGCCATTGCGCGCACTTCACAGCCCTCGCGCACCAGGCGTTCGGTCAGATGGGAGCCGATGAATCCCTCGGCGCCGGTGACGAGTACTTTGTGCATCAACTCTCGCCGCGCGCGCGGCGCAGCTCCTCGTGACGGCCGACGTCGATCCAGTCGGAATTGATGTGGAACACGCCGACCTCCTGCTTTTCGGACAACAGGCGTTCAAACAGGGCGGTCATCGGGAACATCTGCCCGCTGGGCACCAGCTCGATTACCTTGGAATCCAATACGTAGACTCCCGCATTGATCAAGTGAAATGTCGTCGGCTTTTCCTGTAACCCCGTCAGGCGTTCGTTTTCGGAACGCACGACGCCGAACGGAATTTCCATCTCGAACGGACGCACCGCGATCGTCGCGCCGCAGCCGTGCCGGCGGTGAAAATCCAGCAATCCGCCAAAGTCGATCTGCATTACAAGATCGCCGTTCATCACCAGGAGCGGATGCGCCGGGCGCTGCGGCAGCAGCGACAGCGCTCCGCCGGTACCCAGGGGTTCGGGCTCCATGATGTATTCAATGCGGCATCCAAGTTGCCTGCCATCGCCAAAATAGCGGCGAATCGTTTCCGGCATGTAATGCAAAGATATGAATATATCGGTTACGCCGTGGCCAACCAGCTGGAGCACAAGTCGCTCCAGTATCGGCCGCCCGGCAACCGTAACCATGGGTTTAGGCAGTGCTTGCGTAATGGGATGCAGGCGCGTTCCCCGCCCACCAGCCATGATCAACGCCGAATTCGGGCGCGGCGCTGATGCGATCAGATCATCCAGAAAATGGATCCCGAGAAGCCGGCGCGCCGCATCGACCACGGGAACATGGCGGATCCCCCTGGCTTTCATCAGATCCAGCACCGCCGCGCGGTCGGTCTCCGGTCCCACTGACGTATAGTCCCTGGTCATGACCTTGCCAGCTGCTGCATCCGTACCAAGCCCATCAAGCAGACCACGCCTGATGTCACCGTCGGTCACTACCCCCAATAGTTCCCCGGCATCGTTTACGACCAGCGCTACTTCGCGGCTGTTGTCGGTAATGCGCCGCATCGCCGCGAGCAGGCTGTCCTGCTCCCGGATCTCCAATTCCCTTAGCGCGCTGGTTGTCATTGTCTTGTCAGGTCAGCAATAGAGGCGTGAGTCAGCGCACATACTTCGGCCCCGCGATGACGCATTCCACCAAATGCCAGTCCCACATGGTGTCGATGTCGAGCGAATTCTCCGGCGGCATTTCTTGGCAGACTACGTTTCCCTTGAGAAACGATCCTTGTTTCTCGATCCATGCCGAAGTTGAAACGTAAACTGCGCCATTCAGAACCAGAATCTCTTTCGTGTCCTGCCGCCGAACATCCGACTCCTGTCCCTTCAACGGCTCGATGAAATCGTCGTCGTTCCTCACAAAGAGCCATTCCTGAGGCGTGTCGGACTTGATCACGGTAACGCAGGAATCGGCGCGGCCGCTGCGGTGGTACTTCTCGATGCTCGCGTCGATATCCCCGGTCGTTCGCAGCGGTGACGTTGGTTGCAATACGACAATATAGTCGTATCCGGGGAGCTGGGACAACGCGTGCGTAATGGGCGCCATGCCAGGGGTTTCGTCCGCGGCCAGTTCAGCGGGGCGCACGAATGGCGCTTCACAGCCGAATCGCCGTGCAATGTCGATGATTTCTGCGTCTTCCGAGGTCAGGATGAGGCGATCGATCAGGCGTGAAGCCTTTGCGCTCTCTATCGTCCACGCTATGAGCGGTTTGCCGCCAAGCATTTTCACGTTTTTTCGCGGCACGCCTTTCGAACCCCCGCGTGCGGGAATCACCGCCAGCACGCTTTTGCCGCCGATCATTGACGCACCTGTTTGGCTGGCACTCCCATAACGCGCATCCCGCCAACGACGTCATTTACCACCACGGCGCCGGCCGCAACCAGGCAATCCGCGCCAACAGTCACGCCGTGAATCGCCACGGCCGCCGTTCCAAAGTGCGTGCGATCGCCGATGGTTACGCCACCGGATACGACGCAACCGGGCGCGAGATGAACGTGGGCGCCAATCACGCAGTCGTGATCGACCGAAACGCCGGTGTTGACGATGCTGTTTGCGCCGATTCTTGTTCCCGCCTGAACCACACCGCCGGCCATGACTTGCACGCCCTCGCCCAGTTCCACGCCCGCGCCAATCACGGCGGTCGGATGCAGCACTGTCGCGAACGAATAGCCCTTTGCCTTGAGCATTTCGTAGACCGCGCGGCGCCGTTCCATTGTCTGCGTGGAGCCGATTGCATTTACCAGCAATACCGATTCGGGCGCGTGGCGTTCAAGCAACGAGTCGTCGCCGAGCACGGTGACTCGCCCGACCATTTTGCCCCGCAACGCCGGATCGGCATCCAGGCAGCCCAGCACCGTGGCGCCCATTTGATCAAGACAGTCAATCAGAACTTTGGCGTGCCCGCCGGCGCCGATCACCACGCGTGGCAGCTGGTTCAATTGGCGCTCCTGTAGCCGCCCCTTGTCATTCCACCTCGCGGACCAACATGAAGGCCTCGGCGTATTCGACACCGATGCTCGCGCCACGATAACGCGCCAGGGCGCGGATTGCAGAGGCCGAACGCGGCAGGGGTTCGGCCTGCGCCTCGGATTCATACATCCCCATGATTTCGATCTTGCGATCCAGATAGGGCGTGATGTCCCGAAACACGGTCGGAATGAACGCGCGCATCGGATTTTGTGGAGCTGCCTCGGTGGACGACAAGGTTTCCCAGGAAAGAATCCGGCGTACGCCAAGTGACTTCATATAAAACGTCTTCAACACTGAGAGCGTCGACGAAAATATCACATGGTGATCGGTATGCATGTCGCCGATGTGCACCAGATAAACCACTTCCGGTCGCACCACCTCGATCGCTTTCCGGAACATTTCAATCAAGTCCGCCCGCGGTGTAACGTCAAGCTGGGTTGTCGACAAGCCGAGTTTGTTGACACTGCTCATGCCGAAAGCTTTACCGACCCGGTCTACCTCCTTCGCCTTTTGCGCAAGCAATGCCTCCGACCACTGCGGCCCGTGCGCTTCCGTCGCCACGATCCAATGCAATTCGTCGCCCTCCGCACGATGCCGCAGCAAGGTACCGCCGCAACCGAGCGTCTCATCGTCGGGATGGGGGGAAATGGCAAGGACTTTCATGGTAAAGCTCCGGTCAATAGGTCATCGTTTTGCGCAACAAGTCGGGACTGAGCTCGATTTCCGCCAGCACTTTCGCGATTCGCGGCGCCGCATGACCGTCTCCGTAGAGACTGGGCGCGTTTTCCACCTCGACCTGATAATTCTTATCGGTTAGCGCGCGCTGACACGCCGACTTTACTGCCTCAGCAGTCGCCGGCACCCGCAGAACATTGCCTGCCGTCTCGCGTAAATGCTGGCGGTCTCCCACCAGGATGCCGGGCACTTTTAGGAAGGCGGCCTCGATTACGATAGACGACGAATTGCCGACGATCGCGGCGCAACGGCGATAAAGAGCCACGAAGCGTTCCCGCGGCAGGTTGTGGGAAACAATGAGACGGTCGCAAGCAGCCTCATCTATAGCTTGGCGGATCGCTATATTGCCCGGGTCGTAATTGGGATAGCTGCAGAATACCGGACATCCAAGTTCGAGTATTCCACGCAGAATCTCACGCATTTCGTCGCCTCCATGCTCAGGGTTGAGCAAGGGCGACGAATGATAGATAAGCAGGAAAAACGGTTGCGCGACGTCGATTCCGAATTCACGTTTGAGCACCTCATCTGGAACATCGGGCTCAGTCCGCAACCGGTCCAGGCCCGGTCCGCCGGTGGCCCACACCTTTTCCGGGCGCTCGCCCATCCGGATCAGCCGTTCGCGATGGCTTTCGCTCGCCGTGAAGTGCAGGTGCGAAAGTTTTGAAATGGCCGGTCGCATGATCTCGTCCAATTCCGACGCGCTACAACGGTCGCCGCCATGCAGGTGTGCCACGTGAATACCCAGAAAATTCGCGACGATGGCCGCCGCCAGCGGCTCTTCCCTGTCGCCGACCAGACAGATTACGTTGGGGCGATTCGCCTGCAGTAAATGCGTAAGACCCTCGGCGAGATGTACAAACGACAGCGAGCGCCCGACGTTGCTTTCCGAACTCAAGAGGGATTCGACCGTGCCGGCGATCGGGACGCCATCCTGCTCTATCCGTCGGATCCCCATCCCGTGAAACGGTGAAAGCTGGCCCGCGCAGGCAATTACCTGGGCGTCAACCTGCGGAAATTCGCGCAGCGCCGCGATGACCGGCTGCAGAATGTCGTATTCCGAACGGGCCGCGGTGATGAAGAAAATACGTCGTTGCAATTTTATTCCGATCACTTAATGAAACGCTGGTCGGCAAGCAAGTCGCGCCGTCTGTCGATAAGGGGTTCCCGGTAAAGCGTAATGCAAAAGTCATTGGGAAGGTAATCATGCCGCAGAATGACGTTCGGCGAGATATTCAGCGCCATCCCCAGAACATCCTCGGCCCGCCAAGCCTGCATATGGGGGGCAAACTCCCGATAGCGATCGGTGAGAATCGAGACGTGAGCGGCAATTGTTGAAAGCTCGAACTGGCGTCGGGTAGTTTTCTCCAGCAGTACCGCGCCTTTTTCCAGCCGCACATTGTTGTGAATGCCGAACGAGACGACGAAATCGAACGGTCGGTCAAATTCCCGAAACAGGATATCGCCGCTTTCGAATGCCCGATTGGGAAAGCGCTCGCGGCAGCGATCGATCATTTTTCGGGAAATATCGAGGCCAAGATACTCGCAGGCAATTCCGCGCGCCTCCAGATGGGCGGAGAAATCGCCAACCCCGCAACCCAGGTCGAGAACGCTCTTGCCTTCGACGTCGTTATACTGACAGAACGCCTCGAAACGCATGCGCTGGGCGCGCAGGCTGGCGTCGACTTTTGCACAGTCGCTGTCCATCGACTCGGCGCGATCGTCCCAATAGCGGGCGACCGTTTCGAGTTCATTTTTCAATTCATTACCGACTTTATTGACCATCGTCTTTTGCGAATTCTGTTCTCAGTTGCGCGCTATCAGTTGTCCCGCTACTGCAGATGACACTCTCTCAACGTCCGCATCCCGCATGGTCGGATGTATGGGCAGCGAAAGCAAATGCCCTCTCCAGTATTCTGCACCCTTCATGGACCCACCAACCGGGATCGACCTGTCTTTGCATAATTCGTCCAACCAGGGATTTACCGAGCTTCGTGCATCGATCCCCTGCTCGCGAAGGCGTGAAGCGAACTCCTCCGCCGCGCCCGCCATGCGGCACACAAAGCGAAAAAACGTGTGTCCCGGAACGTCCGCGGGCAGCAAAACGTCTTTGCAGTCGGCCAAAGCAAAATTATAAACCCTGGCGATGGCCATTCGGCATTGTACGAACTTCTCCAGCTGTGTAAGTTGGGAGGCCACGAGGGACGCATTCAAGTCCGGCAGTCTTCCAGGCAACGCAGCTGGAATCCCGTTCCGCCAGATCGACGCGTCCCGACGATCGATGCGCAGAAGGTCTTCAATTCGATAGGCAAGTTCAGCATCGTCGGTCACTACCATTCCCCCGCCGCCACCGGTAAGGTATTTGGTACTGCCAAAGGAGAATATCGCAAAAGTACCCCAGGCGCCTGCAGGCCGTCCGTCCACCAGTGCCGCCGGCGTCGTGGCGCAATCCTCAATCCACGGAATTCCCAACGCTACCGCTTTGGCAACGTTGGCCGGCGCCCCATAAGCATGGGGAAGGACGAGCGCATCGTTCGCCTCACCGATAGAATCAAAATCCAGCGTGAGCCGTGTCTTGTCGATGTCCACGATACGAGGATTGTGTCCCGCGCCAAGTACAGCTTCAAGCACGCTGCCGCAGGTAAGTACCGGCATGGCGACCGTGGATTTTGGCGCAAGGTCCAGCGCCCGCAACGCCAGGGAGAGCGCATGAAAGCCCGACAGCACCGAGAACGCGAAACGACGGCCAATTCGCTCGCAGAACTTGTGCTCCAGTTCCGTCGCGATTTTGCCGTGGCCGATAAAGCCGCTTTGCATCACCGCTCTGACATGGCGCCGATCGACGCCGTTCAATGTCGGAGATGAATGCGGGATCCAGCGCGAGTGTTGTTCCATCAGGCGGGGATTCCGGTGTTTCCATCCGCGCGCAGTATCGCGGCGGAATCCGATCCGCAATTCAAGATCAGGTCCAGCGCCGAGAGATCGGGAACAAAGCCAAGTGTGGAGTGGCATTGCGGATATTCAACGGGCCGGTAAGTCTGATAACGAAGTCCTATGCCGGATTTTTCGAAGTGCGCGGGGTCCTGATAGGCAGCAGCACCTTTGCCGGACAGGTATTCGGTTGCGCCAAGTTCACGGCAAATGTTGAGCACCAGGTTCTCACCTTCGCCGGCGGCTTTGAGCTCTGAAGCGCGGATGCGACGGCAATTCACACCTAACTTGTGGTGCATCCACTCCGTCACTGCAATGCTAAGGTCCACCAAATATTCCCACCGTTGCTCCAGAATCGGCTTCGCGCCGCTATGGAAATCGTCGATATGTGCGGCTCGCGCGTAATTTTGCACAACGCTCTGAATGTGCTTTCTTCTCCATTCGTCGCTCGCAATCCGTATGTCGCGGATCTCGGTACCGAGATTCGCGTGCACGGGTACGGTCAGCCAAATCGGGCCGCCGGCAGATTTGATCTGGTTGCGGTTTTGCACGCCGTTCTTCTGAAATGCCACGTTGTCCAGATATACGAAAATGTCGGCCTGGCAGGCTTTGGCGAAATAAGGCAACCAAGGGAGATATTGCGGTTGATGAATGGCCACAACCGTCAATGTGATCCCTCCCCGATATCGGCGGGTTGAATCGCGTCGCCACGGCGCACCTTGCGCACCACGACTCGCCCTGGAAAATCCCCGAGACGCGCAGGCGCCAGACCGGTTCCCGGCCGCAACAATATGAGATCCGCGGGCTTCACCGTTTCACCGGGCTCAAGATCGCGGGCCCAATGCAAGCTCTTTCGACCGACGTCGCGGACCGGAAGTTCCGACGGCAAAGGCCTCTTGATTCCATCGCCCAGCGCCTGCTCGACCATGCGGATCGAACGGATCATCGCGGCAAGTTCGTCCGGCTCGAGCGAAGCCCGATGATCCGGACCCGGCATAGTCCGGTCGAGGGTGAAGTGCTTTTCGATGATTTGTGCGCCCAGCGCAGCCGCTGCAATGGGCACGGCGATGCCCAAGGTGTGGTCGGAATACCCGACGGGCGCGCCAAAAGCGCTGGCGTAGGTCTGCATGACGCGGAGGTTCACCCCGGCTGGATCGGCCGGATAATTGCTCACGCATTGCAGCAGCGCGATCTCTCCTCCGACACTTCGTGCCACGCCGACTGCGGCCTCGACTTCGTGCATGGTCGCCATTCCGGTGGAAAGAATGACCGGGCGCCCCTTGCGGCAAACGTGCCGTATCAAGGGATCGTTGGTAAGGTCTCCGGACGACAACTTATACGCGGGCACGTCGAGTGACTGTAGAAAATCCGCGCTTAATTCATCGAACGGCGTGGAAAGAAACGTGATGCCCTTGCTGCGACAATAGACCTGCAGCTCGCGATAGCTCGCGTCAGATAATTCCAGTGCCTTCAACATGGCGTGCTGCGACCCGGCCTCGCCCGTGGTGTGCACCTGATACTCGGCTTTTGGCGCACTGTCCGCGGCCAGTCTGTCAGCGCTGAAAGTCTGGAATTTGACCGCGTCCGCACCAGCCTCTCGCGCAACATCGATCATCCTTCGCGCAAGCTCGATTTTGCCGTTGTGATTGACGCCGGCTTCCGCGATGATAAAACAACGCCCGGCCCCGATGTCGTAGTTTGCAATTTTCAACTATCAAATCCTTGGAGATTTGGTGAAACGGTTAACTCGCTATTTTACCCGACTAACCGCCCCGAAGCAGGATCGCGCCAGTGCACGCCATCCCGCCTCTCGCATTTAGTCCTCGGGTGCAATAGCAGCTATCTGATCAGCCGCTGGCGCCTTTCTCGGCGCACCAGTTCAGCCACATTTTCCTGTAAGCCGACTCCAAGTCCCTCACAAACGACAAATGATCGAGCAGAGGCGATTTCCGCAAGCGGTCGCGCATTTCACGCCGCAGGCTTGCGATTTGCCCGGTGTCATTCGCCAGGCTAATCGCCAGCGCCTCATATCCCGCGGTGTCTCTCGCCACCAGGATTTCGAGACCGATGGAGCGGAGTATTCCGGCCGAAACCGACGAAACCGGGCTGGCGGCGTCCTCGGCGCCCAAGGCAACGATCGGCACGCCTTGCCAAAGCGTATCCAGGGTCGTTGTTCCCCCATTGCAAGGAAAACTATCGAACGCAAGATCGACCCGCGCATGAAGCTCCAGGAAGGAGTTCTTGTCGAGCCGCGGAGAAAATTCGATCCTCGCTGGATCGATCCCTGCCTTGAGAACTTCTTGGAGAACACGTCCGCGACCGCGCCCCTCCGGAACAGTCGCGATAAGCAGTTTCGATCGCGGCGACTGCCGCAGGATATTGCACCAGCACGCGATGAGCGCCGGTCCCAGTTTGAGGATCGCGTTAAATGAGCCGAAGGTAACGTAGCCATTTCGCTGTGCAGGCGCGGCCGCCACCTCAGGCGCCTTTGGGTCCGGCCCGTAGGCCCACATGGTTCGCGGCAGCGGCAGAATCTCTTCCGTAAACTTCCACGCCGGCAGCGGATCGTTCGCAAGCGTCCAGCGGTCGAGAATCTTATAGTCCATTGTCGGGACGCCAGTTGTGGCTGCGTAACCCAAATAGCTTGCTTGAACCGGTGCCGCCCGCCGCGCAAACACGGGGAGCCTGTTGTGAGCAGTATGTCCTGACAGATCCACCAGGATATCGATATTATCGTTGCGGATCATCTTGAGAGCTGCTTCGTCATCCAATCCAGCAATGGTTCGCCAGTTCACCCGATGCTGGCGCAGACGTTCGGTGGTGGCGTCAGTCCGCTCATTGTTGGAATAGCAGTAAATTTCGAACCGCTCATGGTCATGATGCTGAAGAATCGGCTCGAAGAAGATCGCGACTGAGTGATTCAGGAAATCGCCCGAGACATAACCGATGCGCAACTTGCGCCGAGAATCGATGGTGTTGCCGCGCGCGATGGCAGAGGTTGGTGTATTTGATACAACCTTCCCGAACTCCAGGTGCCCGTCAACAAATTCGCGCGCCGTTATGCCTTCGGCATAGTTCATCGCCAGCAAAAGATTGCTCCGCGCAGCCAGGAAGTCCGGGGCGAACTCCACCGCCCGACGAAAAGCATCGACCGATTCCTTGGCTTCTCCGACCGCGCGCAGGGTCGTCCCCAGATTATTCCACGCTACCGGAAACTGCGGCTGCACCCTGGTGGCGCTTCGGTATTCGTCGATTGCCGAATCGTACTGCTCAAAGTGATGAAGAACCCAGCCCAGCCGGCAGTGTGTCTGTGCCCCTGGCGGGCGCAAAGCTATCGCGCGGTTCAATAAGGAGATGGCCACTGCAGGGTCTTTCTGCTGCGTTGCGTCGTCGGCCAACAGCTCGGCGAGTAGGTCGCGGCGGCGTCCGTTGGCCGGTTCAAACTGCAACGCGGCCTCGATAGACCTACACGCCCCTGCGCGATCGCCCGAAGCAAATGAAATCGCCGCCAATTCCTCGTATGCGTCTGGTGACCTGGGGAGCCGGCGAATCCCGGCTTCGGCGCAAGCGCGCGCCGCCTCGAGGCGCCCATTTAGACGAAATCCGGATGCCAGCCTGAGATGAAACTCGGCGAGCGACTCGCTTGCGAGAGCGGCATCAAGGACCAATTTCTCTTCGATTGTTGACGGTATTGGTGTACTGGCGTTCGCCCGCCTGCGCGCGACGGCTGCCAGTTCCGCCATCTGTGGCTCGGCCTTGCAACCGGATACATCTACAGCGTCGGTAGGGTCACCAAGTCGGATTGCTCGAATGAGGCGATTGCCGATGTCGCCGCAGGCATCGGTGTCGGACGGGCCCGTGGTTTGAGCATACAAGACGTCCGATGGAGCAGCGCCCGATTCGTGCGCAAGCGCATGCGAAATCCTTTGCAGTGTTTTCTCCCATGATTCATTCCATTGCCTGGGGTAGTTTCGCATTGCCGCGTACCACGGATTGTGAGGCAGGCCGTGGCATTGCCAGTCAAGACCGTAGTTGAGTTGCCAGGTCGGCACCCCCAGCGCAGCGCTCAGTATCGAGACCGCCGTGCCCGCGCTGATGACCAGATCGAGCCCGCGCATCAGCGCTGCAGTCTCGTCAAGGTCATTGAACATATCCACTTCAGGGTAGCGCTGGATCTTCACCCCGAACGCAGCTTCCGACTCCTGCAGTTCCGCCTCGCACTCGTCGTACTGCAGATTGACAAATTGCACGCCCGGCACTTTCAGGACGTCACCCCATTGCGTGAGAAGGGTGCAGTACAGCGCCCGGTCGCCCTTGACGTTTGAACTGCGCCAGCACACGCCGACTTTGAGCCCCGGCCCCAGTTGCGCGAGCTTCTGCTTCCAGTGCGCCTCGCGCCCGGCATCGGCGATCAAGTACGCGCCGCCCGTGGCTTCCCGCTTGGGGAAGCTTGCCAGGTCAGGCCGCAGAAACTGCCCGAGGCTTCCCGCCGCCACCTGGTAGTCGATGTTCCTGCCATCGACACCGTCGATGCATTCCAACGCCGGCGGGTCGCGCTTTGCCACCACCATCGCCCCGGCAAAACTCCTCTGGAACAATGCCCGAAGCTTGGCTGCGCATTCGATCACAACCCGTCCGTCCGGGCCCACCCGTTCCAGCATTTCGCCGAACATCCCCGCCAGCCAAAGCTCATCCCCAACACCCTGCTCCGGGTAGATCAGCAATACCTTGCCTAACAACGGTTCTCCCTGCCATTCGCGATGCGAATGGGGGCGACGTGACGTCGCCTGTATCGAGCTGGTGAAGCGGCGCTGGTATTCCCGCCATCCGCTCTCGAGGTCACCGCGCGCCAGCAACAGCAGCGAGCGGTTGGACGCAATGTCGTGCAGGTTCGGCGAAATCGACGACGCGCGTTGATACGCAGCGAGCGAGGCGTCGAGCTCGCCGCGCCGATGCAAAACCGTGCCGAGGTTATTAGCTGCGACGGCGTAATTGGGTTGGAGTTGAAGTGCGCGTTGGTAGCAACTGACCGCTTCGTCGAGCCGGCCCTTCATCTTCCAGGCGTTGCCCAGGTTGT
>Ga0181537_10002257_pt1 | contig 17122 bp, 13 predicted proteins | sample PEATcosm2014_Bin_39_FD_119765 | JGI IMG/M metagenome (GOLD analysis project Ga0181537, IMG submission 119765) | Peatland microbial communities from MTU Mesocosm Facility, Houghton, MI, USA - PEATcosm2014_Bin23_10_metaG | ecosystem: Environmental > Terrestrial > Soil > Wetlands > Peat | place... | reverse complement strand
GTGGGTGGACGAAAGCACAAGAGATAGGAAAACGATAATGATGTGTGAGCTTGTATTACGCTCTGAGTGAATACCCGCTCTGGGGAAGCGGTTTGCAGCGCAGGGCGCCGATTGCAAGCTATACAGACTCACACCGGGGTGCCAGCAACAGCACTCCCAGAAATCAATCTCTCTAGCAGCTTTCAGCCACCCGCACGTGCTGTCTCATACGCTCTTCACGTAGCGGTGTGGAAAGATCTAACCGATGTTAGAGTGATCCCGGAATGTGCAAAAGTCAATCGAATAGTGATAGTAATGCAAGTGTTTAGCACAGCATCTTTCGATGGCTTGAAGAGAGTATCGGCCAACTATCTGGCTCCGAAATATGCCATGAATTTCGAGGTTACGAGAAACCCGCCTCCCTCTGCCCACATCGTAGTAAACCGAATGCGGCAGCTCCCGTATAAATTTGCGGATCAGTTCAGTTTGCCCGTGTGGTTTCGTATATACTCCGCCATGGAGCATTCTGGTTCGCCTGTAACAGCATGTTCGCTTGTTTAAGGCGGCATGGCTTGATGCAAGGGGCTGCGGTGAATCCCAAGACGTTCGCTTTCAGGGAGAATTCACTATGTCTACATATGCGCGAATCCTGCCGGAACCTACACATCATAAAGCTGTGGGGAACGGCCGTGCCATCCCTTCAGCGCGGAAGGATGTCCAACCTCTGCGCGACCTTTTGATTCAGACTCCGGTAATTCCGGCGATTCGCAAACCGGAGAACCTGGATGCAGCGCTGGCTGCCCATGGCAAAGTGATTTATTTTCTTTGCGGCGACCCTGAGAACATTGTGGAGTTGCTGCAACGAACACTCGATGGCGGCAAACTTCCGATCGTGAACATGGATCTGCTCAGTGGATTCTCGCGCGATGCCGCAGCCCTCTCCTACCTGCAAAAACGTGGTCTAAGAGGGATCATCTCAACCCACCATGAGTCGTTTCGCCATGCCCGTTCCCTGGGACTGTATGTCATTCAGCGAACATTTCTGCTTGATCGCGGAGCAATGGACAGCGTAGCCAACCAGCTCAAGAGCACGATTGCCGACGCCGTGGAAGTACTGCCGGCCATTGCAGCTCCGCGACTGCTGGACTCGATTCAGACGCTTCGGCCAGAAATGCCGCTCGTCGGAGGAGGGTTGATTCAGTCTATGCGCGAGATTGAGGGATTGCTGGCGCAGGGCCTCACCTCGGTTTCAGTGAGCGATACTCAATTCTGGATTCCTTAGGCTCAGAAGAGCGCAGGTCAAGGTTGCTGACGTTGCTTTTCGGTGATTGTTCCCGCATAATTTTAAGGGGAACCTCCCTGCGCATCTGGATGGCTCGATTTGCTTAATCTTCCCAATTCGATCACCTTAAGTAGAATTGGCTGCATTCCCTTCCTGGTCTGGGTCCTATCCACTAACATCTTTCCTCGAGGCGAACAGGAACTGCTGGCGGCTGGAATTTTCATTTTGGCCTCCATAACGGACGGTCTGGACGGGTATTTAGCGCGTAAGCACGGACAAATCAGCAGTGTAGGTATCCTGCTGGACCCGATGGCTGACAAGCTGCTGGTTGCCGCGGGACTAATCCTCCTTGTACGCTTCACCCCAAACCTGATGCCGCCTTGGATTGTGGTTCTGGTGCTTGGACGCGAGTTTCTGATCACAGGCCTGCGCAGTGTGGCTGCCACCGAAGGCTTCGCCATACAGGCCCGCGATTTGGGCAAACTCAAGATGGTGTTGCAGATTGTGGCTGTGGTGGCCGCGATTCTTGCTCACCGATGGTACGAATGGAACTTCTTCGGCTTCATTATTGGCGTGGAGTTGATTGCCCGCATTTCCATCTGGTTCATGCTGGTTGTTTCGCTGCTCTCAGCAGTCGATTACTTCATTGCATTCTGGGATAGGGTGGATCGTTCGGCCCGGAGCCATCAATCTATTCAAGGAAAGAGCGGGGCCGCCAGCCCGACCCCGTCGGCCTGATTTTCAACTACTTTCCCTCCAGCACCTGCAATACACCCTTCATGAAAAACGGCAGATCGTCTGGATTGCGGCTGCTCACAAAGTGACGATCCACCACTACAGGTGAGCTCTCAAAGATGGCTCCGGCATTCACCAGATCGTCTTTGATACCCAAGCTGCCGGTCACCTTCACTCCTTTGTAAACACCACTGGAGATCGCCATCCATCCGCCGTGGCAGATGGCGGCAACCAGCTTCTTGGAGCGATCAAAGGCTGCGACCAGGTTCTTTACCTTGGGGTCGCGGCGCAGTTTATCCGGAGCCCAGCCTCCGACGAGAACTATGCCGTCAAAATCAGCTTCTTTCATGTCGGCAATCGCCTTGTCGCTTGAACATGGATATCCATGCTTGCCGATGTATTTGTGCCCCGCCTCTGGACCAGCCACTACAACTTTGTAACCAGCTTCAAGGAGGCGATATTTCGGATACATCAACTCCATATCTTCGTATGCGTCTTCAATAAGAATAAGTATGGATTTTTCAGCCATTTTACTTAACCTTCTTTCTTTAAAAAGTTGGCGGCAAGTTTGCGAACCTCTGCGCCGTTATCCAGCTTCATCGCCATTTCAGCCAGTGATTGCAGTTCCTCGACAGAGTGCAGGCGCATCTGCGCCTTGATGGCCGCAACCTGATTGGCCCTGGCGGAAAGTGAACGAACACCTGCCCCCACCATGACTGCCGCCACTATGGGATCCGATGCCGCGTCCCCGCATACGGATACATGGCAAGCTGCCGCGTCGGCATCAACGCAGATATTGTGTATGGCGCACAGAACCGCCGGATGGGCTGTGTCCTGCAAGGACTCCAACTCGGCGTTGCCGCGCTCACAGGCCAGAACATACTGGGTTAGGTCGTTGGTTCCAATGCTGAAGAAATCGGCCAAGTGGGCGAAGCGTTCTGCCATCAGCGCGGCGGAGGGAACCTCCACCATCATGCCCAGCTTCACTGGCCAGCGATGGGCGACGCCCTCGGAGGTGAGCGCAGAGTGAGCGGCTTCCGCAAACTCACGTGCCTGCTGCATCTCTTCAGGACTGGTCACCATGGGGAACATGATCCAGACGTCATGCTTGAGGCCCGCCCGCAAAATGGCGCGGAGGTTTGAGCGAAAGAATTCCGGATATCGAAAAGAGAGACGCAACCCGCGTACTCCGAGAAATGGATTATGTTCCTCGGCTGCCGGAAGATACGGTAACGGCTTATCGGCGCCTACATCCGGTGTGCGAATAACGACCGGGCCCGCGCCCAACTCGGCAAGCACCGCGGATAGGGCCACCGCTTGCTGCTCTTCGGTGGGCATTTCCTTTTGCCCCAGGTAAACGAATTCGGTGCGCAGCAAGCCGACGCCCTCAGCCCCATTCTCGCGGGCCTGCACTGCGTCGGCCACGTTTCCAACATTTGCCAGGACCTCAATACGAACGCCGTCGCGAGTGAATGCGGGCTCATGCTTCCCCGTTTCCCACGCTGCACGCCGCTCTATCAGTATCCGCTGACGTGTGCGGATTGCGAGAAGTTCATCTTCCGAAGGATCGATCCAAACCTCGCCGCTTGTGCCGTCGATGGCCACCAACGAATCCGACTTCAGTGAGGTACTGCTTACACCGCTAGCTCCAACGACCATGGGAATGCCCAAGGTTCTGATCAGAATTGCAGCATGTGCCGTAGCGCTGCCCGCGCTGGCCAGCACACCGAGCACATGGTTCGGATCGCAGGCGATTGCTTCGCTCGGCAACAGTTCGGCGGTAAGCAAAATAGCTGGAGGATCGGGCTGAATCTTGAGCGCGTGGGTTTCGCCGGAAATAGCACGAAGGACTCGCGCGGCAATGTCACGCACATCTGCGGCACGGGCGCGCATATACTCGTCGTCCATTGCCGCGTAAGCCTCGGCCAGTTTCGCGCTCTCTTCACGCCAGGCGCGAGCGGCGGAATCGGCTCCCGATGCAATCCGCGCGCGGACCGCATCAAGCAATACAGGATCGCTGAGGATCAACGCTTGTGCGGCTAGAATCTCCGCAGCCGCACCGTGCTGGGGTGCGTCATGCAAGGCACTCGCAACCCGGGCAAGCGCGTGATCGAGCCGCTGCTGCTCTTCCGCAGGAGAACCCGTGGCGTGCTCCTCGGGCGGTGACAGTGCAGCTTCGAGCGCGATGACGCGGCCAATGGCTATGCCTTCTGAAGCTCCCATGCCACTGAATCCGCCACGCGATATTGGCTGTGCGGAGACGCTTTGAGGGCTAGCGCTCATGGTGGATGTAACTTCAGCGCTTTCTCCAAAGCGAACCGAGGCGAGTTGCTTCAACTGCGCGGCAGCTTCGGCGGCGTCACTGCCGCGGATCGTGAAGCGGATTGAATCCCCCTTGCGCGCCTGCAACAAGCTGACACTGGTCAGGCTGCGACCGGAGGATGGGCCGCGATGGCTCGTCTGATTCGTCAGTTGCACGTCGGATTGAAAGCGGCTTACATGCTGCACAAGAGTGGCCGCGGGACGCGCATGCAGCCCATGAGGATTCTCGATCACTACATCGAACTCTACAGCCTCTCCGGCAGAAGCACTCGCCTCGGGTGCGATGGTGTCTGCTTCGCTTTCCAGTTGTGACTGTTTAGGAGCAAGTGCGGCCTTTGCTTCGCGCACAACTTCGTCAAGAGTTCCTCCGATGCTGGCCTGCACAGCCGCTGAAACCGCAGCTTCCACGATAGGCGCGGGGCAGAGACGGAGTTTGGTGGTGGGATCGGTGACGATAGAGGTATCCAGAAACTCAAATGCGGTTTGCGCGCTCAACACAGCAGAGCCGAGATCCATGAGGACCACGGCTCCGTCTCCATCCATGAATGGCTGGAGGACCTCGGCGATGTGCACGGCATCGGTACCGAGTTCCTCGTGATCTTCGCCAACACCAGCGGCGACTGCGATTGGGAACTCTGGTCCCACCATCTGTAGGACAAGTTCCCGAAGCGCCGCCGCCAGCTTCTTGCTATGAGAAACCAGGACGATTCCGACCATTTTTGCCAGCGTTCCTATACCTTGGTTTTGGCGCTCACCTCTGCGAGCGACTCCAGAAGGATAGCCGAAGAGGTCGCTCCCGGATCTTGATGGCCGATACTGCGCTCACCAAGGTAACTGGCACGTCCCTTACGCGCCAGCAGCGGCGAGGTTTTCTCCGCGGCGTCACGGGCCGTCACCGCTGCTGTGCGCGTCGCTGTCACAATGTCATTTCCTGCAGACTTCATTGCCTCCATGGCCGGTGTCAGTGCATCCACCATGGTCTTATCTCCCAACTCTGCCTTGCCACGCTTCTTAATGTCATTTAGTCCGGCATCAAGCGCCGAAGCCAGCGCCGCCGCATCCAACTCCTGCTTCCCTACCGTCTGCTTCCCTAACTCAAGGAAGTAGCCGCCGTAGAGTGGGCCGGAGGCTCCGCCAACTGTGGATATCAGTGTCATTCCCACGGTCTTGAAAAGTGCACCAATGTCGGAGGGCTGCGTGGTTTCAAGTTTCTTCACAACCGCAGTGAAGCCTCGGGTCATGTTCGCGCCGTGGTCACCATCGCCGATTGCAGCGTCCAGATCAGAGAGAAGAGTGGCATTCTTTTCAATAGCAGCCGCGGTCGTGAGAATCCACGACCGCATTTGCTCAAGATTCAAAGCTTCCATTGTGACTTCTTTCCTGATGAGCTAGATTCCCCAGCGCAAAGCCGGAGTGTTCACCGGAGCGTCCCACAGCTTGATGAGATTGTCGTCAGCACGCAAAACAGTGATCGAAGTGCCCGCCATTTCCAAGCTGGTAATGTAGCTACCAACAAGATTTCGCGCGATCTTCAATCCATGCTTCTCCGCGATTTGAGCTGCCTTGCGATAGATGATGTAAAGCTCGATGAGTGGTGTTCCACCCATGCCGTTCACAAACAGGATAATGCTCTCGCCACTCTTGAACGGGAGATCACTGAGAACTGGCTCCATCAGCATTTCCGCGACTTGGTCGGCAGGAGCAAGCGGAACGCGCTTGCGGCCGGGTTCGCCGTGGATACCGATTCCGAGTTCCATCTCGTTCTCGCCGAGTTCAAATGACGGCTTGCCAGCGTGCGGAACGGTGCAGGCAGTGAGCGCTAGCCCCATGCTGCGTCCGGTGGCGCGGATGCTGTCGCCAAGGGCCTTCAACTGCGCGAGAGACATTCCCTTTTCGGCGGCTGCGCCCAGGAGTTTTTCCATCAGCACGGTAAGACCAACGCCGCGGCGTCCTGCAGTCCAAAGGCTGTCCTGCACGGCCACGTCGTCGTCGGTGAGCACGCTTGCGACTTCAATCTTTTCCTCCCGCAGCATGTCAGCCGCGAGATCGAAATTCATGACATCGCCTGTGTAGTTCTTGACGATGTGAAGGATACCAGCGCCGCTGCTGACAGCCTTGCTGGCTTCAAACATCTGGTCAGGTGTGGGGCTGGTGAAGACATGGCCGGGGCAGGCACCATCGAGCATTCCGAGACCGACAAAACCGCCATGCATCGGCTCGTGACCACTGCCACCTCCGGAAACCAGGCCGACCTTGCCTTTTACAGGAGCGTCCTTGCGCACGATGTAGAAAGGATCAAGGCTGACTCGGACGCGATCTGCGTGTGCCAGCGCAATTCCTTCCAGTTCCTCACGAACTACATTTTCGGGAGAATTGATGAGCTTCTTCATGAAACTTCTCTCCTAAAGAACTGTGCGGCGCCCCGAAGAGCGCCGCAGTTGTGCTTACACGATTCCGCAAGCCTTGCAAATCACAGCGCCGATTCCGGCACCGATGAGAGGAGCAATGACTGGCACCATGGCGTAACCCCAATCGGAATCACCCTTCCCAGCGATGGGGAGGACAGCATGAGCGATACGGGGACCAAGGTCGCGGTTCGGGTTGATGGCATATCCGGTTGGGCCGCCAAGCGACATACCGATAGACCAAACTACGATGCCCCACATATAGGGACCGTAGCCTGCAGGCAGACCAGTCGGCGAGACGCCCTTGGAACCGAGCGAGAAGCCGATGATCACCAGGAAGCAGGTTCCGATCACTTCGCAAAGCATATTTGCAGGAATGTTCCGGATCGCCGGCCCTGTGCAGAATACAGCCAGCTTGAGGCCCTTGTCGGTGGTCTCTGCCCAGTGCGGCAGATAAGCCAGCCAGACTAGAGCAGCGCCGACGAAGGCTCCCGCAAACTGTCCGGCAACCAGTCCCCCGACCTCAGCCCATGGAGTGGCACCTGCAATCGCGAGCGCAAGTGTGACCGCGCAGTTCAGGTGGGCAACTCCGCCAACCGCAAGGCTGGTGAAGATGCCGCAAACAACGGCGAAGCCCCAAGCTGCCGTGATCACGATCCAGCCGCTATTCTGGCCCTTCGACTTGTTGAGAAGAACGCCGGCTACGACACCATCGCCGAGCAAAATCAGAACCAGCGTCCCAAGAAATTCACCAAAAACGTGTCCATGCATTTGAGCAAACCTCACTTTCAATATTTTTGATCTACTCGTTTACTCGGTGCTGCAAGTGATTCCTTGCTACTCAACCCAGTCGAAGGTCCGCGTAACGGCCTTCTTCCAGAAGTGGTACAACGACGCTCTCTTCTCCTCTTCCATCGAGGGGTTCCAGCGATGATCTTCAGCCCAGTTGGCGACCACTTCATCGGTGTCCTTCATGAAGCCGGTAGCTAACCCGGCAGCATATGCGGCACCAAGCGCCGTGGTCTCCTGAATGACCGGACGAACCACCGGTTTATTCAGGATGTTGGACTGGAACTGCATCAGCAGATGGTTGACGACCATGCCGCCGTCGGTCCGCAGGTTGGCAAGTTCGATGCCGGAATCTTTCTCCATGGCGTCCAGCACTTCACGAACCTGGAACGCAGTGGATTCCAATGCGGCGCGGGCGATATGCCCCTTATTGATGTAGCGAGTGAGTCCGGCGAAGACGCCGCGGGCGCTGTCTTTCCAGTACGGCGCATACAGTCCCGAGAATGCTGGAACAATGTACAGGCCGCCGTTGTCATTGACAGTGCGGGCGAGAGCTTCAATGTCCGAGCTCTTCTCGATGATGCCCAGGTTGTCGCGAAGCCACTGAACCAGTGCACCGGTGATCGCGATGCTGCCTTCCAGTGCGTACACCGCTGGTGCCTTGCCAATCTTGTAGCCAAGCGTGGTCAGCAACCCTGACTTGGACGGGACGATCTTGGTGCCGGTGTTCATCAACATGAAGCAACCGGTGCCGTAAGTGTTCTTGGCTTCGCCGGGCTTGAAGCATGCCTGGCCAAACAAGGCAGCCTGTTGATCACCCAAGTCGCCAGCTATCGCAACGTCCTTCACCGGGCCGAGTACAGCCTTGCCATAGACTTCGGAACTCGATGCGATCTTGGGCAGCACGGATGCCGGAATGTCGAACTCCGCCATGATGTCCTTATCCCAGTCGAGGGTCTTCAGGTCCATAAGTTGCGTACGGCTGGCATTGGTCACATCAGTTACATGCACGCCACCTTTGACGCCGCCGGTCAGGTTCCAGATCAGGAAGCTGTCAATGTTTCCGAAGAGCAGGTCTCCGGCTTCCGCGGCAGCGCGGGCGCCAGCGACATTGTTGAGAATCCAGCGGATCTTCAGGCCGCTGAAATAGGTGGCCAGCGGAAGACCAGTTTTGGCACGATAGCGATCCTGTCCGCCATGAGCGGTGAATTCCGCGACCGTGTCAGCAACGCGTGTATCTTGCCACACGATTGCGTTGTAGACGGCCTTACCTGTTTTCTTGTTCCAGACCACGGTGGTCTCACGCTGATTCGTGATGCCGATGCCCGCGAGGTCCGAGGGCTTAAGACCCTTGGCATCCATTGCCTCTTGAATTACTTCTTCTACGCGACGCCAGATCTCTGCGGGGTCATGCTCGACCCAGCCTGGCTTTGGATAGATTTGCTCATGCTCTTTTTGTGCAACGCTGACGATTCTTCCGGAACGGTCGAACACCATAAAACGTGAACTGGTCGTTCCCTGGTCAATTGCTCCAATGTAGTCTGCCATGTGTCTTCCCCTATCCTTTTCTGCATGCCTTGAGGGGTCGCCTCAAGCGTGCGAACGTCGTCGGTACGCTAATTCTCAATCCCGGCGCTCTGGAGCAGGTGATGAATGGAACCGAGGTAGGCGTCAACCGCCTCCCGGGTCTGCGCATCGTTCCAGGCCAACTCCCGGGCCAGTAACTGGCCCACGACGGGTGCGGCTTGTGCAGCTTCCCTCCAGCTATGAAATTGCAGTCCAACTCTTCGTAAGAGAACGTCCTCAATTGTCTGTGCCATCTCCTCGCGTATCGCGTACACCGCTTCCGCGCGAATGGGAATACCACCCGCGGAGAATGGTTGCAGGAGTTGCGAATCCTGCTCAGCCAAGTCCAACACTTTGGGCGAATCAGTGCCGAACTTCTCCACAAGGTGACGAGCCGTTTCCGGCGGCAATCGATACTTCTCCATCAGCTGTTTCCAATAGTCCGGCGTGTAGCCGGAAGATCCGGTGAGCGGAAAGTCGAGCGTCTTGCACACGCTTTGTCCGCCTGGCAAAGCAAGCTGCGCGTGATTGATGCCGTCTTCCGCCATGGCACGGTACGTAGTCCACTTGCCGCCAAGAACGCTGACCAGACCGCTGACGTCATCGACCTCGACTTCATGGTCGCGGATCAACTTCTTGGTGTTTACTGCATCTTTGGACTTCACCAAGGGACGCACCCCGGCGTAAGCGGAGAGCACATCCTTCGGCGTCAGGTTCACGTTCAGATACTGATTGACATACTTCAGAAGGAACCTGACTTCTTCAGGCTTTACCACCATTTCGTCGCTGACCTTTGCTTCGTCATCCGTAGTCCCGACCAGCAGACGGCCAAGCCATGGAATAGCAAAAATCACGCGCCCATCTTCTGTCTTCGGGATCAACAGGGCAGATTCGCTCTGGATTGCCTCCAACGGAAGCAGCAGATGGACGCCTTTGCTTAAACGAAGGCGCTCCGGCATGGCCGGATTTGCCATCAAGCGGACGTGATCAGCAAAGGGTCCAGTGCAGTTCACGAAAACCTTTGCTTGAATCTGGAAGTGCTCTCCGGTCAGCCTGTCCTCGACTTCCACCGAGGACAGCTTTCCTTGTGCATTCCTGCCGAAGCCCGTGGCCGCGGCATAGTTGAGAAGTTCCCCACCCTGCTGCGCAAAAGTCTGCGCAAGGGTGAGTCCGTAGCGGGCATCATCGAACTGCCCATCAGCGTAGGAGACTGTTCCGACCAGTTTTTCACTGCGCAAGGACGGCATCTTTTGCAGCGACTCCGCCTTGGACAGTGCGCGACTGGGGAACAGGCTTGCCGCTCCGGCAATCCAGTCATAAGCCTTCATGCCGATGGTGAAATACACGACTTCCCACCAGGAGAAACATGGAACCAGCAACTCCAGCGGATGGGCGAGGAAAGGTGCGCAACGCAGCATATGAATGCGCTCGTGCAGAGCCTTCCTCACCATCGTGTACTGGCCGTAGTCGAAATCCGCTACCGCCTGCTGAAGGTATCGAACACCACCATGAACCAGCTTGGTTGAGGCTGTCGAAGTGCGTGAGACGAAATCTCCCGCGTCCAGCAGGACAGTCGAGAGACCACGGAGCCGTGCATCCAAAGCGCAGCCCAGCCCCGTTGCTCCACCGCCGATGATGCACACGTCAAATGTTTCCTTTCGGATTGTCTGAAGTGCGTTGTTTCTGCTTCGCATCGACGTTTCCTCGCCCTCGGCGTGTGATGGTGCTGTACTTAGAACGTGGTTACGAGACGGAAGCCAGCCAGGGTTGCGTGGTCACTGCTACCGCCAACATTTCGATAGAACTGGCCCACGGGCTGGAACTGAAGCCATGGGGCGATCATGCACTTGTAGTTGATTTCAAACAGCTTTTCGTCGCTGAGCGATGGACCACCCAGGCTAACGATGTAATTGTTGAAGTCGCTTCCCCACTTGCTGTAGACCATGCCAAAAGCCAATCCGTCTTTGTCGCGATGTGGGATCGGTCCGTTGAAAATAGCGCCAGCGGTGAACTGGGTGGGCACCTCACTCTTATTCTGTGGGCCTGTGTTGACGCCAAACGTTACATCCAGTCCCCGTTTGCTGCCGGGAGACACACGGAATACAGGCTGATTTGCCTGAAAGTAAACCGTGTAGTTATGGTCCACATACTTAAGCGCACCATAGTCAGGAAAACCGCTGATGCCCAGAACAGGGGAGTCACTTCCGGCCTTGCTTCCGTTGTAGATGAAGCCTGCCTTGATGATTCCCTGGTAGTTCTTCTGTGTGCTCGGGGTTCCGGCGAAGGTGTAAACGCCGACTTCGCTGTCCCACGTTGCACCGTGATCGCCGCTCTTATAGTTCAAGAACGTCGGACGATAGGGATGGATATGGCTGTCGTCTGATGGCAGGAACACGCCAGTCTTCACATAGAAGAACTTGCTGGGGATTATCTTGATTTCGGCGCCTGGGCCGGTCTCCGGATCATAGGACGCGCGAACGTTGCCCATGTTGCCGTAGTTGTAATCCATCGGCTCATTGAGGAAGCTCCCGCCGTATTCCTGTAGGCCGTAGAAATCCTGCGATGCCATGAAGCCGGCCGTAACGACGACCTTGTCATGGGCAAACTTCTGCGACAACCAGATCGAATCCAGACGGAACTGATGGAAGCTGACAATGCCGCTCGGATTGGCATAGCTGCCGATCACAGCGCCCATGTTCACACCGTTCTGCCACACACCTGTCGCGTGGAAGCTAAGTCCCTTGGCGCTGGTCGACTTGCCAAAGTCATAGTCAACCGTGCCGCGAACACGCTGCCAGTTCGAGAACCGCTCGTCCGTCCCAGCCGGATGATCGGGATCGCCGAGGAAGTCTGTGATGTAGAAGAAGTTGAAGGTGAATCCCTTGTCGGCCAGTCTCTGACGCCCAGCCCCCCAAGGCAGCATGTAGTCCCTGTGCATCATGTCCGTAGGAGGTGGTGGGGCCACTGCGGGAGCACTGTTGGACTGCGGATCGGCAACCACAGCCGTATCAGCTACGGCTGGCTGGTCCCCGGCCATAGCAAACGCAGGGAGCGCAAACATTACCAAGATCAAAGCGAAACCGGAAACCACAGCAAGCTTTCCGAATCCGCTACGAAGACCACGAAGCATTGGAGATATCGGCATTACGTTCTCCTTTATTGAGTCTTTCCATTCGAAGTTCGCCCTATTGAGCTACAGCAAAAAGCCGCCCGCTGGAGACACGAATTCCGTGAGTCCAGCGGGCGGCTTCTCTATTCTCTGCCGCAACGGAGGGAACTATACCCATTGCGACAAACGAAATCAATAAAAATCTTTAATGGTGGCTATAAGCACGCTTATTTCAGTGTGCGCAACGAACGATCCTGACAATCTTTGACGACCGTATTAAGGGCACGCGGCCGGAGAATCAGAGTCCATCGGATGCCGTGAAGCTGGTAAATCCGTAGTCAGTGTTGGCAACACCAGTGCCATTAAGGAAGAATCCGATGCCGGGGTTGCCTGTCACATAGGTGTTGTCTGTCGCCTGCATTACCTGCGCTCCGTTGATATAGGCGGTGATCACGTTACCTACTATGGTCGCCTTGACGACATCTCCTTCCGCCACACCATACTGCGCTCCATGTTGCTGGGTGAGATAGGTGAATTGTCCCAAAGCCCCATCCCATCTCACGATTTCCGCGTAGGCGTTCGATGTTTTCGAGCACCGGAAATTGATTTCATATCCCGTAGATATATGGGCAGACAAGGAACTGCGAAGGCGCAGCTCCACCTCCTCATAAACGCTATCGCTCTGGTTCACACTATGAACCGCGGCCTCGGCCATCTGGTTGGCACCAAAGCTCCCAGTCAGCAATGCCGTTGAGTCATCAAAGCCACCACTGCCTGACTCTGTCCCATATGCCAGTCCAGAGATGGTTGCAACATTTGACCAATCGATTCCGAGTTGCTTTCCATTCACCCACGCGCCGTTTTCAGAGATCGGATTCTCGGTGAGTGGGAACTTCGTGGCGTAAGTAGTTCCTGACGATGTCTTCGAGTTACTTTGGGGAACGCTCGATTGGGAGCAGCGGAAACTCATGCAGGAGAGAAGCAGCACGACGCAGAGAGTGAATCGTGATCCACCTGCGTTCAATCGGAGAGAGCTCTTTATACCGTTCACGTGCCTCCTTCGATTTCAGGTGCGGTACTCCGCGCCTAGTCGAGAGTCTTGTCTTTGAGCACAAAGGAAATATGACGGAACTGAGAACTGTTTTGCAGGGATTAAGCGCTACTTCGTTAGGAGTCAGAGGGTGGCTCTGTTCGCACAGCAAGCGATGACTCCAGACTCTTTGGAGTTCTGGCGGCATCATTTGTACCAATAGTCAATGAGCGGAGCTAAGATACCGACGCAGCGCCTTTGCACGGCGCAAATGAACACCCCCTACAAAACTTGACTCGCACCACGGGCGGATAGAGATTGATCTCCAGCCACCAGATTCCGGTTATTTTGATCAAGCTGAGCGAAAATGCTATCCATGATTCTTGCCGTCAGTAGAATCTCCCGGTACGGAATCGGCACGGGAGTCCCGGCCTGTATAGACTGGTAGAAAGACTCAATCAAATATTTCATTCCAGACTTCATCTGGAAATCCCTTGCGAGAAACGTTTTAAGGTTGGTTCCTAAGTTACCGAGATACTGCTTGGCAAAAATGGCTGGCGGAGCGAACTTTTCTAAGTAGCTTCTGAACGGCGCCCCACTCAGCTTAATGAGGGTTTCCTTGTCCTGATCGAGGATCAGACCGTTCCGCGAACCGTAGACGCGAAACTGATGAAGCGAAGGCCGCATCTGTGATGAAAAAGTAAAGTACGCCGTGGTGCGCATACCGTCTGAAACGATAACTCTCAACTCATCGACAATTTCAGTTTCGCCCATGCTCCGCAGCATTGGACTTGTAAACCCATGCGCAATCACTTGAGGTTCGTCGCAGTCGAGGAACTCGGAGATCCTGGCTACGCCGTGGCTGATGATGTTCTGTAACAGCTTTCCCGGCAGCCTGCGAACCCAATGCTGTTTGTCCCCCAACAGAGCCCCTGCGTATGCAGACCGCGTAAGTTCGTAGCAGTGATAGCTCTCCATGTGGAGCGGGCCGTCACCAAGATAGCCGCTTTTCACAAGAGCGCGAAAGTGGCGGGCTACATGGGTGAACTGATGGTCATGGCCAACGGTGATCTTCAACCCCTTTTCGTTGGCGAGTCCTATCAGTTCTTCCGCCTCGGCTTCATAGAGCGTGAATGGCTTCTCAATGTAGACGTGGCATCCTGCGTCAAGGCAGGTCTTCGCTAGATCGAAGTGGCTTGTCGGCGGTGTCGTGATGTGCACAACATTGGGGCGGCTTTCATTCAGTAATTTGCTAACCTCGCTGAAATACTGCTTAATTGGAAAACGATCATAGAGCTGCCGCGCCATCAGTGGCTCGCGGTCGCATACTCCAACAATTTCGCAGCCCTTGATTCTCTGAATCTGTGAAGCATGATCATCCGCGATCTTGCCGCATCCGACGATAGCAACCCTAAGCATGGTTCTTTCCCTCTCGACAGGAATCAAAATAGCGCTGGAGTCCTTCTGAAGTCGGCACCTTGGGCTTCCATCCTAGCCGATTCTTGATTTTGTCGTTACTGTATCGTGTCTTCTTCCAGAACGAGTGCCACCGGGCACGATTGAATGCGGGCGGAAGTTGTCCATAGGACCAATTGGAGTAATTCTCCCACAGATAACAGAGACCGTAGCTTACAAGGCGTGGGATAAAGATAGATGTGAAATTCTTTACATTCCGTTTGTATAAACGCAGAAAACGTCGGCTCGATGGCAGATCATCATCTACTATATTGAATGCCTCACCATCGATTCCCTTGACCAGCCCCGCGAGTGCAATCGCATCGGCACAGTTTTCAACATAGGTAAATGGGATTGTGTTTGCCCCGCCAAGGTGCAAGAAAACCCCAAACGTTCCGATGCCTACCCGGCTCGGGATTGCCTCTTTCCCTTGCCCATAAACGCTCCCGGGTCTAACGAAGACATATGGGATCCCGTGCTTTTGCCCGTATTCGGCAACAATCTCATCCTGCTTTACCTTTGCGAAACAGTAAGGGTCTCCACGGCGTTCCGGATGCACTTCAATCGGACACGTCTCGTCTAACAGATTCCGGTGGGGTTTGTCGGTGTTGGTATACACCGCGAACGAACTGACGTTGACAAACCGCTTTAAGCACTTGTGCTGCACACACGCATGAAGAAGATTCCTCGTCGTAACTACCGAGTTGCTGAAGGCATCCGGATAAGAATTCTCTCCGCTTCCCGCTGCCAAATGAATGATCACCGCAACTCCCTCTGTAGCGGCGTAGCAATCCTCGGGCGATAGGAGATTTCCCCGAAACATTTGAACGCCTGACTTGCTCTCGAGCCTGGAGACGGCCTTGGTCTTCGCCGCATCACTTGATGGTCGCGTGAAGCATCGAATGTTCCGGAAACCCCGATCGAGCAAGCTCTTTATGACTCGAGGACCAATGAAGCCGGTCGCTCCCGTGACTAGGATTACGTCATCGTGTTCAATAATGAATCCGTTATGCTCATTCTCACTCATAATTGTTTCGGCCACGCCACTCAGACGCACTCGGCGCCCGTGGGGTTCGATGAGATTCATGACTTGGATTCCTCAGATTGGGTTCGTTGTTGGATCAGGTCGCGATACTACACCAGGTGCGAATAATAGGACCGACTTGGCTCAGGCTCAGAGGATTGTGCGGGCCGCGCTCCAAGCATCGTCGCACAAAGCGGCACTCGATGCACGAGCCTCTCATCGCAAAGAGACAGGCATAGTTCTTGGCGGGGCAGCCCTAACACAATGAGTACCGCCTACGTACAATGCCACATGCTTCGCGGCTGGCCGCCTCTGCTGGTTTGCCGACCAAGAACTACCCAAATAACAAATTCCACCAGAAAAGGTGGAGTTAGTCTGCTGGTCGGTATGTTTCCAGTCGGCATCTAGGGCAATGAGAGGGGCCGCGATCCAAGCTACTATCGAGGCCCCACTCACTTCGCTTTCCGATTTACTTCACAGTGACCGTTAGATTGGACGGAGGTGCAGGAGCAGTAGACCCACCCGTCGAGCTCGAATAGCAATTGCTGGCGTTGAAGGTGAGTGCATTTCCGCTCCCATCAGCCGGACCACCCATTGTCTTTGTATAGCAATCCTGCGCCGGGATTGTGTATGCGTGTCCCGCAAGATTTGAGATATTGCCCCCGGTTACATCAGGCCCAATAGCAGGCCACGCTTTCCCACTGGTCCACCAAGAAGGCGTAGATGTGTGATACAGGGAGGCAGGCAAAGTATTTGACGATGGGACCGGATTAGCGTAAATGCTCAATCCGCTCGGAACTTCGCTGCCAACGAATCTCGCCGCCGCATTTACGGTGTCATAGTTACCCCACATCATGATGGTCGGCTGCACCAGGGTGTCGGCGGGAGCGCCATCCGAATCGCCCCACCCAAGATCGTAGATCGAAGTATCAGGGCTCGTGCCATTGGGATCGGCAGACACGTAGTTGTTATGGTAGCCCGAGGTCCCCAAGACGTTGCCAATCACATTGTAGTAACGGCTATGTGCGTAGATATTGACCGGAACCGTCTGCGCGGTTTTCCCTGTCTCCCATCCTGTGAACTGATTACGAAATGCAGTTACGAAATGATGGCTGCCATGGATGGTGTCCGAGGTCAATCCCGCCCCTTCATTTCCCTCGTATAGCACATTGTCGATGCCAGCAGCGTGTAACCAGTCTTGCCCCATCATCCACCCAGCAGATAGTGAGTAGTAATCATTGATTGAGTAGTTATAGCCAACTGTCGTACCCGAGGCCGAACCGTTCATCACCGTTGGTGAGACAACGTGCTGGAAGATGTTGTTTTCGATCAGGTTGTCTGAGCTAACGTATGACTCGATGCCGTAGCTCTGTGCGGCTGCATTCAGCGTCCCGTAGAAATACGAGTCGCGAATCGTGGCGTGAAT
>Ga0181537_10002256_pt1 | contig 17123 bp, 16 predicted proteins | sample PEATcosm2014_Bin_39_FD_119765 | JGI IMG/M metagenome (GOLD analysis project Ga0181537, IMG submission 119765) | Peatland microbial communities from MTU Mesocosm Facility, Houghton, MI, USA - PEATcosm2014_Bin23_10_metaG | ecosystem: Environmental > Terrestrial > Soil > Wetlands > Peat | place... | reverse complement strand
TGCTTCGCCAATGCCGTGACCCCTTTCCCGTTGCCAATCCCGCGTTCTCCCCCGGTCTGCGCTCCACCCTCGGCCTTGCTGCGCCCAATCCCAACGGGATTGTGTAATTCAGCCCAGCGGTTGCCCCGAACGCTTTCGGGGCTACCCTGGGTAAACCGCCCCAAACACATTTCCCCCCATCCTCCGTCGCATCTTTGCGATCTTCGCGAGACACGGACTTTCAAGTGTCAAAGAACAAATAAAAAATTATCCGCCGCTATCGTGTTTTATCGTGGGGCATCCGCCCGATTCCGCACTTCCTTTGAGGACGGGGACGGCATATTGCCAGTGTGGAAACACCCGTCCCTGACATTGCCCGGTTTCTCTTCGCGCCCTTCGCGCCCTTCGCGCGACAAACTTCCCCCAAAAGAAATCGCACGTGGGACAACGCGGGACCAGGCGGGACAATCCGGGTCGAGCGGGACAAACCCGGCAATTTCTTCCGGCTTGAGCGCGATGCATTGCTCCACATCCCGACGCACTCCCAGCTTTGGGGCCGACGCCTCCACCTTCGTTCGCTTTGTTTGCTTCTGTAAAATCTGTGCTCTGTGTGGCTGGCCCATCTTGCTTTCGTGTCCTTTGTGTCCTTTGTGTCCTTTTGTGGCCATTTCTCTCGGGTGCAGCCCTGCCTGCGATCAAAAATCGCAAATCTAAAATCAAAAATGTCTTCATGGCTGTCCAACCCTCCTCTTTCCGTTCCCACCATCAACCATCAACTCTCAAATTTCTTACCCCCCTCCCCCCGGGGGGCATACCCGTTATTATCCGTTATTATCCGTTACGCCACCCGGCCGGCGCAGACTGCGAGTGACACACAAGGCATATGCCGGGCGCACGCACGTCAATTTCGCAATCAAAAATCGCAAATCGCAAATCAAAAATTTCATATGTCTCGTCCTCCTCTTTCCATTCCCGCCCTCAACCACCAACCACACCCATTGTCGCACAAAACCTCCTCCCGTCAAATTTTTCTGCGCAATTCTCTAAATTCCGTTAATCCTGTCAAAATCCGTTCCTGCCTTCCTCCCTTCCTGCTTTCCTTGCCTTCCCCCATCCGTGTGTATCTGTGTCCATCCGTGGTTAATTTCCCCATTCCGCAATCCGAAATCCGCACTCCGCAATTCAGCCGCCCTCATTTGTCAAACAGCCCGTAAAATACTCATCGACGCGCCGTAGACACGCGTTCCACCCGCCAGCTGTTCATTGGCTACAGAGAGCCCATCAACTCCTTGGATTCCGCCTGAAAACTTGAAACTTGAAACTCTCACCACTTTCCGTCCTTGCACCCGCCCGCCCGCTTCTTCCAGAATGACCCCGTTGCCCCGGACTGGATCGGCAATTCCCGCCGGGTCACGACGCCGTCCAAAAAAATATTTCGCGTGGAAAAACCATCAGACGAACCCAAACCGCGCGCCGCTGACCCGGCGTCGCCGGACGCCGCCCCGCTCGACCGCTACGTTCCGCTCGCCTGCTGGCTGCTGGTCATTGTCACGCTTCTGTTCATCGCGCTGAAAATCGTCGGCACTGGTTACCTGCCCGGCGGCGATGCCCGGCGGCACGTGGCCCAGGCGTTCACCGACCGGCCCTTCACCGACATCGTGGTCATGCGGTCCAGTTACCAGATGGACCATAACCCCGGCTGGGACTGGCTGCTGCGGCAATTGCACGAAAGAGCCGGCTTCTCCAAGGACCAGTTGATGAGCTTTTCGCTGGCCGGCCTGATGCTCTGTTTTTTTCTCGCCCCGCTGCCGTGGATGCGCCGGCCCGAGGCCTGGCTCGCGGCGTTGCTCGCGCAACTGGTGGCCATTCCCGAATTGATGACGCGCCTCACCCAGGCCCGGCCGCTCCTGTTGACCGAGGCGCTGTGCATGGTCGTCCTCATTTCCTGGTGCCGGCCCGGCCCGGCCAATCCATCCTGGCGGAAGGTTTTTTTCACCACCGCCGCCATCGCCCTGTCCACCTGGATGCACGGCACCTGGTACATGTGGGTGCTGCCGGTCGCGGCGTTTTATCTCGCAGGCTGGTGGCCGGCGGCTTTCTCGCTGACCTGTTGCTGGCTGGGCGGCGCGTTGGGCGGCGCGCTTCTCACCGGCCGGCCCGTCGTTTTTTTAAAGCAGGCCATCCTCCTCATTCACTCCATCTACCACGAGCATCCGCCGCAATGGATGCTCGTCGGCGAACTGCAACCCCACTACGGCGAATTCGCCACGCTCATCCTCCTCGCCATCGTGTTCCTCTGCCGCCGCCAGCAGGGCCGCGCCCAGGCCACCCTCCTGTGCCCGCCGCTCCTCTGGATGATCGCCATCTGCTGGATCCTCGGCTTCAAGGCCGACCGCAACTGGTCGGACTGGGGCATCCCCGCCGTCCTCGTCTGGCTCGCTTTGCAATTCGAACAACTCATGACCTCCGGCTGGGCCGCCAATTCCCCGAAATGTTTTGTGGCCGCGGCCATGCTCGCACTGCCGTTGTTCCTGGATGCGACGAACGATTTGGACCGGCGCTACTCGCGCAGCGCCGATGAAGTTTTCCTGCGGGCCGACGACCCTTCCCTCGCCGGCTGGCTGCCGCAAAGCAACGGGATATTTTACAGCTCCACCATGGCCTTTTTTTACAGCACCTTTTACGAAAATCCGGATGCCGGCTGGCGTTACATCGTCGGCTACGAACCCGCGCTCATGCCCGATGACGACTTGAAAATCTACCGCTCCATTCAAGCGAGCGGCGGCGCGATCCCGGCCTACGAACCGTGGGCGGACAAGCTGCGCCCCGGGGACCGGTTGGTGATTTACAGCGTGTCCCGCCCCGACCTGCCCAAGTTGGAATGGCACAACGGGCCCGGCGCAATCTGGATCGGCCGTCTGCCGGTCAAATAGCGCGGCGACGCCGAAGGTTCATGGAGCGCGGGCTTCAGCCCGCATCAGCGTTGCAATTCCGGTGGTCTCTGGCGGTCATTCCGCGATCCTGCAACTCATCTCATAAATGGTAGGGCGGGCAGTCCTTTGCCCGCCGCATGCCTGCAAACACGGCGCGCACGGAGTGCACGCCCTGCCGGCGGCTCTATTCCTGAGATTGCCTGTAAGCAGAAGCGAGTCGTCTCTCCCGAAAGGTGAAGCAGCTGTATTGTTCACGGCGGCCGTTGCGAAATGCGCAGGAAGACGTTCGGCCCGCAAACCGAATCCAGCCGGTCAAAGCTGGTCGTGTTCGTACCGTTCGAGAATACGTTCGTGAAACCCGCCACGTCGTGCCAGTTCCCGTCCACCACATTGGAGTTGAATTGCGGCACCAGGTTGTAGGTCGTGTTCGTCCCGTCCGACGTCAGCGTGACCGTCGTCGGCGTCATCACAATTGAAATGATGTGGTTCGACGGCGGCGCGGGCACCACCGGCGGCACGATCGTGATCACGCCGTAAAAGAAATGCACGGAGCATTCGTAATACAACGTGGTCGGGAAATTTGTCGCGGGAATGACCAGCGTCATCGTTCCGGAACTCGTGGTCGTGGGAGTGGCATTGGCGTAATGCGTGGCGCCTCCGCCCGGCGTGTTGGTGACAATCTCCATCGGATGAAAGCTGGCGGTTGAAATGGAGAACGTGTACGTCTGCCCTGCAGTCAATGTCAGCGGCGGGCTGTTGTTGACGCCCGGCGACTGCGGCTGGCCGGTGTTGTTGACCCCGTTGATGTAGAATGCGAAAACATTGCCCGGCGTCGTCACGCCGAAGTTCGTCTGGGCGCGCGCGGCTCCGCCCAGGCCCAGCAACATCGCAACCGCCATCATGGGAATTCCCCTCGTCAATATTGTCTTCATCATTTTTTGGAGTTTGGCGCGGACGCAAAGCTTCCCCTCGGCGAATTTTGTCCGCCGTGATCAGAGTCCGGGTGCCTGGTTTCTTTTGTCAGATGCGATGCTCAAAGCATCCGCACCTAGTTGAGAGGAACCGCCCGCGCTTCTGTTCCCAAAAAAATTTCGCGCTCAAAAAAATCGACGCGAACCTGCTCGCGCGCCGCTCAAAAAAATTCCGCGAGGATGCCGGTTTGGTCCGCCGCGGCCGCCGTAGTAAGAAACACCGGAGCGTGTCGCCCACGAAAAAAACTGCGCGAGGCCTGCCGCGAGAACCCTTGCCGAAAACGTGACGACTCCGGCCAATTTCCGGCCGGAAATCAAATATCTTCGGCCCGTTACTGGCATGGTTGTTGCTGTTTCTTGACCAGGCTGAACGATGCAGACCGACGAACAAGACATTCTCGATTATGTAAAGGCGTGGCCCGGTTCGTTTGTATCCGGCAAGGAGATCGCGCGCAAAGTCGGCGGCAAGGAACGCTTCGAAAGCGACCACGGCTGGGCCCTTCCCATCCTCGCCCAGATGGTCCGCCACGGAGTGCTTGAAACCGATCACCACGGCGGCTTCCGCCTGAAACCGCCCGAGAAAAAAAAGCGCGAGCCGCAGCACGTCTCCCCGCAGCTCCTGAAAATCCTCAAGAGCAGCGGCAAGCGCTTCGATGGCGTTACCTTCGACGACGCCAAAAGCGAGCCCCCCATTCCCGTCTATCGCAAACCCGACGAGACGACGGCGCCCGTCGATGGCGGCGAATCCTGAAAGAGCTTCTCTGGTCTTGGCGTCGTGTTCTTACGACTCCGGCAGCGTGAAATAAAATGTCGCTCCCTGCCCGATTTCGCTCTTGAGCCACACCTCGCCGCCGTGCGCCTGCACGATGTGTTTCACGATGGACAATCCCAGCCCCGTACCGCCCGTCTCCCGCGAACGCGCCCGGTCCACGCGGTAAAACCGTTCGAACACCCGCTCCCTGGCGTCCGCGGGAATCCCGGGCCCGTTGTCCTGGACCCATAACTCGACCTTGCCCGCCTCGTTCCGGCGGCCGCCAACCACGACCGTTCCCTCCGTCCGGCCGTACTTGATCGCGTTTTCCACCAGGTTGAACAACACCTGCTGCAAACGGTCCGTGTCCGCCCGCGCCGTCAACTCCGCCGGTATCTCGTTTTGCAGGCGCGCGTTTTTTCCCGCCGCCCGCGCCTGCAAATCCTCGATCACCCGGCCCGTCTCCTTTCGCAGTTCCACCTCGTGCAGATTCATCACGATCTGTCCGCTCTCCAGCCGCGAAATCGTCAGCAGATCCTCGATCAAATACGTCAGCCGGTCCGTGTGTTTTTCGATCGTCCGCAAAAAGCGCCCCGCCAGTTCCGGGTCGTCCTTTGCCCCGTCCAGCAGCGTTTCCACGAACCCCTTGATGAGGGACAGCGGCGTCCGCAGCTCATGGCTCACGTTCGCCACAAACTCCTGCCGCGTATTTTCCAATTGCCGCAGCCGCGTCAAATCGTGAAACACCAGGATTGACCCGCGCTGCGTCCCCTCGCGGTCGAGCATCGCCGCCGCGTTGAACTGCAGCCAGCCGCCGTTCACGCCCGGCAACTCCAGTTCCACCCCCTGCACAATGCGCTCTTGCGGCAGCCGGCGCGCCACCTCCGCCAGCTCCTGCAGCCGGAACGCCTCCATGATCGTCTGCCCGCGCACGTCCACCTTCAGGCCGAAAAAATCCAGCATCGAGCGGTTCACCAGTTGCACGCGGCCCGCCGGGTCCAGGATCAGCACCCCCTCCGACATGCTGTTGAACAGCGCCTGCTGTTCCGCCTCGATTCGTGAAATCTCCCGGTAATGCTGCTTCTGCGCCAGCTCCAGCGCCTGCTGCGCCCGGCGCCATTCCTCGCGCAGATGTTCATGGCGGCGGCGCCACGACAGATGCACCGCCACCGCGATTCCCAACGCAAGGATTGTCAGCAGATATGCCATCGGCATCGAGAGCGGGAAGTGGTGGAATCAGGATTTCGGTCTGGACCATGACCGGCTCCGGCGCGCGGAGGCTTCCCGATTTTTTCCGGTCATCGTCCGGTCCCGATCCTGTCCGCCCGTCCGCCCCTCACTCTTCGATAAACCGATACCCGACTCCCCGCACGGTATCCAGATATTTCGCCGCCGTCCCCAGCTTCTCCCGCAACCGGCGCATGTGCGTGTCCACCGTCCGCGTGTCGATCAGGTTGTCGTACTCCCACACGTCCTGCAGCAATTGCTCGCGCGACTGGACCCGTCCCCGCCGCTGCGCCAGCACCGTCAACAGCCGGAATTCCGTCGCCGTCAGATCGATCGTCCGGCCCTTCACCATCGCCTGGTGGCGTGGGATGTCCAGGCTCAGTTCCTTCAGCGTGATTTCCTCCTGCTTCGCCGCCGCCACCGGCGCCTGGCCGTTGCGCAGCATCTTCTTTATCCGCAAAACCAGCTCGCGCGGGCTGAACGGCTTCGTCACGTAATCGTCCGCCCCCAGCTCCAGGCCCAGCACCCGGTCAATCTCCGCCGCCTTCGCCGTCAGCATCAAAATCGGCGTCGCCGAGATGCGCTGGTCGCGCCGCAAAATCTTGCACACCTCCAGGCCGTCCACTTCCGGCAGCATCAAATCCAATACAATCAGGTCCGGCAGCAACGACCGCGCCTTCTTCAGCGCTTCATCGCCGTCTACTGCCGTCAGCACGTCGTAACCGGCGCCCTTCAAATGAAACTTGATCAGTTCTATCGCGTCCGGTTCGTCGTCTACTACCAGAATCTTAGGCATCACTCGTGCTCTGGGTACCATGCGCGCCATGATTGCACAAGCACTCCCGTGTGACAAGGAAGTTACGGTCCGGTGACAGACTCTTGTCAGGCTTCAGACCCCCGATGATGCCGTCCGTGGCACTTGGGGAAGTGGTTCAGTCCCAGCCAATAAGCGCGAATTTGCTCCAGGATGACCGGCATCATCTCGGGCTTCGCCGGTTTCACCAAATACGAATTTGCCTGCAAATCGAAGGCCCGGTTGATGTCCTGCTCCCGGTTCGATGAAGTCAGTATAATTACGACCAGCCGCCTGAAACGCGGATCGTTCCGAATCATCGCCAGCGTCTCCAATCCGTCCATTCGTGGCATCTTGATGTCCAGCAGCAGCAGCCCCGGGAACGGGTGGTGCGCGCGGTCGGCGAACCTCCCCTCGCCCTCCAAATACGCCATCACTTCCTCGCCATCCGACACGAACCGCACCGGGTTTTCGAGCTTCGTTTTTTTCAACGCATGCTTCAGGAGGAAGACATCATCCGCATTGTCCTCACCCACCAGAATCGCCAAATCTAAATTAATTTTATCCAATCGCCAGTGATAATCCGTCACCTTCTGCCGCAACTACAAGAGCATTATTGCGCCTGTTCGGACGCCTACTTCGCCTGCCAGCCTCCCCTGACCCGCATTTGAATAGAGTAAAGCGCCGTGCTCGCCGTGATGAACAGCGTCTGCTTGTCCTTCCCGCCAAAACACACGTTCGCCGTCCAATGTTCATGCACCGCGATGTGTCCCAGCCGTTTTCCCGCCGGGTCAAACACCGTCACCCCGTTCCCCGTGAGATATAAATTCCCCTCGTTGTCGATGGTCATCCCGTCCGAACCCAAAGAACAAATCAGCCGCTTGTTCGCCAGGGTGCCGTCCGGCTGCGGATCATAGGCCCACGTCCTGCGCCCGCGGATGTCCGACACATATAAAATCTTTCCGTCCGGCGTGGCGGCGATGCCGTTCGGCTGGCTCAAGTCCGTCGTCACCCGCTTCAATTCCTTCCCGCCCGGCGCCAGGTAATAAACATCTTCGCTGTCCTGCGGCCGTTCGTTGTAATCCCACCATTCGCGGTGGTAATAGGGGTCCGTGATATACATGCTCCCGTCCGGCATCACCCACACGTCGTTCGGGCCGTTCAGTTTTTTGCCGTCATATGAGTCCACCAGGATGGTGTGCTGCCCGTCCGGCGTGATGGACCACAGCGCCGTCTTCTCGTCCGCGCATGCAATCAAGTTCCCCTTGCCGTCGAAATTCATCCCGTTCGCATGCCCCGCCGGCTGCAGGAACGTGCTCAACTTCCCGTCCGTGCTCCACTTCATGATGCGGTCGTTCGGCTGGTCGGTGAAAAAAACATCCCCCTGCGCGTCGCAGCTCGGTCCTTCGGTGAACTTGAATTCGTTCGAGAGCTTCACCAGGGTTGCGCCCGGCGCGACCGTGTCCGGCATTTCATTGGTTGTTTGGGCCGCCAAAAGCTGGAGCGAACCGGCCAGCGCGAACAGCAGCGCGAGTATTTGCGGGATTTTCATGCTGATTTCCTTAACGCAACCCGTTCTCAAAGGAAAGCACTGTTTCGCCATTCGTCCGCCGGGGCGCTTGACCTGAACCGGAAATATTTTGCTTTTTCCGCCGCCACCGGTTAACACACCAACTGCATGTCTCTGCTCATCAAAAGCGGCGAGATTGTCACCGCCGCGGGAACTCAGACCGCCGACATCTTTTGCGAGAACGAAACCATCACCCGCATCGGCCCCAATCTTTCCGCGCCGTCCGGGACCGAAACCATTGATGCCGCCGGCAAATATGTCTTCCCCGGTTTCATCGATCCGCACGTCCACATTCACATGCCCTTCATGGGCACGTTCGCCACGGACACCTGGGAAACCGCCAGCCGCGCCGCCCTCATCGGCGGTACCACCACGCTCATCGAAATGTGCTGCCCCGCCCGCCCGGACGACGCCCTCGCCGGCTTCGAACTCTGGCTCGCCCGCGCCGCCGGCAAGTCCGCCTGCGACTTTTCCTTTCACATGGGCGTCACAAGGTTCGACGACCGCACCGAAAGCCAGCTCCGCGAAATCGTGAAGCGCGGCATCGGCTCCTTCAAAGTTTTTCTCGCCTACAAGGGCGCCTTCGGCCTCGATGACTCCGAACTCTACCGCACCCTCAAGCTCGCCCGCGAACTCGGCGTCATCGTCACCGCCCATTGCGAGAACGAAACCCTCATCGCCGAACGCCAGCGCGAACTGCTCGCCGCCGGCAAGACCGGCCCCGGTTTCCACCACGAAAGCCGCCCGCCCATCGTCGAAGCCGAGGGCGTTCATCACCTCATGACCTTCGCCGAACTCACCGGCGTCGCCACTTACATCGTCCATCTCAGTTGCCAGGAAGCCCTCGCGGAAGCTCTTGCCGCGCGCCGACGCGGCCTCCGCGTCAACATCGAAACCCTCATTCAATATCTGGTCCTCGATAAAGCGTACGCCGAACGGCCCAACTTCGAAGGCGCAAAATTCGTGATGTCCCCGCCGCTCCGCGACGCCGCCAACCATCCCGTCCTCTGGGACGCCCTTCGCTCCGGCCTCATCGATACCGTGGCCACCGACCATTGCCCGTTCGATTTCAAGACCCAGAAAATCCTGGGCCGCGATGACTTCACAAAAATTCCCAACGGCATTCCCTCCCTCGAAGATCGGATTAATGTCTTGTACAGTCATGGCGTCAAAAAAGGCCGTCTCGACCTCCAACGTTTCGTGGATGTCGCCAGCACCCGGGCGGCGAAAATCTTCGGCCTCTTTCCGCGCAAAGGCGCCGTCCAACCCGGCAGCGACGCCGACCTCGTCATCTACGATCCCAATTATCGCGGGACCATTTCGGCCAGGACCCACGCGATGAACGTGGATTACAATCCCTTTGAAGGCTGGCCCATTGAAGGCCGGCCAAGCGTCGTCACCGTCCGCGGCCAGGTCGCCGTCCGCGACGGAAAATTTACCGGCGCCATTGGCCGCGGCCAGCTTCTCAAACGCGAGCCGGGTTATTTCTGAGGTGCTCGGAGTTCACGCTTTAGCGTGTCTTGGCCTCCGCGTGTTCGCGGGGCGCGATATCCGCCGGCCAGAGTTCACCTGGTTGCGGCATCGTCGTATAACCCTTCGTCCTCGGGAGAATAGCCGTTCAAAAAAGCACTGTGGTCGCGAATAGGAGCGGCGCGTTGGAGTCGTCCGTTGATCCATTCCGCGAGTTCGTTGATTTCTCCAATCGGAAGCGCTCCGATTAATCGCTTGATCTCGTCCACCTTGGTCATAAGTTTCTCCACTATTTCCGAAACTTCTTGATGACCCGCTCCAGCGAGGCCAGCCCGATTTCCAGCTTGCCCAGCTCCGGCCCGAAACTGATGCGGCAATAATTTTCATACCGCCCGTTCGACCGCCGGTTCCCGGGGTTCACGTCGAAGAACACCCCCGGCACGATGATCACGTTTTCCTTCAAGCCTTCGCGGAAAAAACTCATCCCGTCGTTCAACGGCTTCGGCAGGTTCGCCAGGTTCGCCCAGATGTAAAACGCCCCCGCCGGCTCCGCTTCCACGCCGATGCCCATCTCCTTCAAGCGCCCCAGCATGAACGCGCGTTTCCGGCCGAAAAGTTTTTGGATCGCCGCCGTTTCCTGCTGCGCCAGCTTCGGTTCGAGCAATCCCGCCGCGATGTTCTGAAACGGATGGTTCGCCCCGCCGTCCAGAAACGAACCCGCGCTCGCGATCGCCTCGATCACCGGCTTCGGCCCCAGCGTCCAACTGATGCGCCAGCCCGGATACCGCCAGTTCTTTGTCAGCCCGTCCACGATGATCACCGGGTCCGTCTCCACGTCCTCCACGTGCGCCGCCGCCGACAACATCTTGCAGCCCGAGGCGTCCCCGTAAAGGTAATGCGAATAAAATTCATCGATGATGAACGAGCACTGGCATTCCCGCGCCAGCGCGCACCATTCCCCCAGTTCCTTGTCCCCCGCCAGTTGGCCCGTCGGATTGCACGGATTGCTCACCAGCAAGGCGCTTAACCCCCGCCCCAGGATTTCCTTCTTCAACGCCGCCGGCGAAATCCGGTACCCCGTCTCCGCGTCCAGCAAAATCGGAATCGCCGTGAACGCCTTGAACACGCTCAGCAACTCCTCGTAGGCCGTGTAATCCGGGATGAAATGGCCCATGTTGATGTTTCCCAGCGCGCTCGCCAGCCGCGTCAACGCCAGCCGCCCGCCGCTCGCGATGCTCACGTTGTCCCGCGTGTATTTCGATTTCTTCCCGCCCCGGTGCGTCGTGTTGTAAAAATCCGCCACCGCCTGCCGCAAATCATTGTTCCCCGCCACCGGCCCGTACTGCTGCGACGCCGCGGGAATCTTCAGGCTTTCAATCCGATCCGGCGCGCCCGGAATCGCCCCCGTTTCCGGCGAACCCTGCCCCAGGTTCGCCCACTGCGGCGCGTCATAACTGAAACCGTGCCGCGCCGCCTCGTGCATCACATAAATGACGCCCGTCCGCGGCACAAACCGAAATCCCGGTATCGTGGATGCTTCCATCTTTTCAGTTCCGTTTCTTAATCTTGATTCTAATCCTAATCTTAATCCCGCCGGCCTCTTCGGGAAAAACGTGCGCCCGACCCTACCCGACGCCGCCCCCGTTGGCGATTGGAAAATGCCGCGTGTTGGCCCGGCGCGTGGCGCGTCGCTCCGCTGATTGGGTAGCACCCGCGTCTCGCGGGTTCAATTCGGCGTCTCGCCGAATTGGCTCTTTCCCGTTCTAAAACTTGCTGCTTGAAACTTGAAACCCTCCCCTCCATTTTTGCGGCATGTCGATGCCCGACGCCTACACCCAACTCCTCGACGCCACCATCTCGCATCTCGAATCCCTGAAAAGCCGCGGCACCCGCTTCGTCACCGTCTCCCCGGAAAACCTCGCCGCCCTCGCCCGAACGCCCCGCCGCGCCGCGGTCGCCACTGCTGCGCCCATCATTTCCTCCTCGCCCTCGTCCTCGTCCTCGCCTGTCACCGCGACCGCTCCGGTTTCCGAGGCCAAGGCCGCTGCCTTCGCCGAACTTCGCGCGCGCGCGCTGGTCTGCGTCAAATGTCCGCACCTCGCCGGTTCCCGGAAAAACGTTGTCTTCGGCGTCGGCAGTCCCGATGCCTCGCTCATGTTCGTCGGCGAAGCCCCCGGCGCGGACGAAGACGAGCAGGCCGAACCTTTTGTCGGCAAGGCCGGCCAGTTGCTCACCAAAATCATCCAGACCATGGGCTTTCAGCGCAGCTCCGTTTACATCGCCAACATTTTGAAATGCCGGCCCGACACCCCCGGCCAGTCCGCTGGCAACCGCAAGCCCACGCCCGAGGAAATGCAAACCTGCATTCCCTACCTGCACGAGCAGATTGACCTCATCCAGCCCAAGGTCATTGTCGCCCTCGGCGCGACCGCCGTCGAGGGCCTCCTCGGCAAGACCATCGGCATCACCAAGCTGCGCGGCCAATGGCGCACCTATCGCAACATCCCCCTCATGCCCACCTATCATCCGGCGTATCTCCTGCGCAACCAGGCCTTGAGCGAAAAACGCCGCGTCTGGGAGGACATGCTCGCCGTCCTCGAAAAACTCGGCGCACCCGTCTCCGAAAAACAGCGCGGTTTTTTCCTAAAGGCATGACCGCACGTTTGGAGAAATGTTAGGGACGCTCCAGCAGCGCGCCGCTCCGATGGCCCTGACGGGGCCAAATGTGAATAGCCGTAGGCGTCAGCCTACGGGTAGGTGTTAGAAAATGAGTGCGGCCCTGACAGGGCCGAATAAATCCTCCCAACGGATCCTACGGATTTCACCCGTGGCTATTCAAATTCGGCCTCTCCGAGGCTATCTCGCGTCCGATTCCAACCGGCGATGGCGCCGGTCGGCACACGCGAGGCGCGTATGCTCCCCTCGAATCCCGGTTGATTTCTAAAACCATCTGGTTCACAGTGCTTTATCAGCCGGAGTGAAAACACGCTCAAAAATCCTGTTCGTCCTCGTCCTCCTCCTTGTCCTCGGCTTCATCTTCCTGATGCCTCATGGTCGATACCGTCACGAACTGGAGGTCTACAAGCAACAACTCCTCGACCGCGGCGAAAAACTCACCATGACCGAACTCGCCCCGCCGCCTTCCAACGATCCTTCAAATGGCGCCCTGGCTTTTATGCAACTGATGAACAATTATAAATTACCAACTAATCTTCCCCTCCCTATGCGACTCGTTGCTCCGGGGCTGGCGAACATGGCATGCACGAATGTGAAACCCTCCGAAATGTTTGGTTACGAAAGCAATCTTAGCAAGGCCGTGAAACTCCGGGTTGTTCTCAATGCCTCATCAGTTCTCGAGTTCAATTTGGATTATTCACAAGGTTATCGTCTCCGATTGCCACACCTGATAAAATTGAGATCTGCGGCCCTGCTGCTCAGCGGCACGGCCATGCAGGCATACAATGCAAAAAATTCTTCCGAAGCGAGATCGGATGTGCTTGCTGCCGCAGACCTCTTCCGGCTTTATAATAATGAACCCGTAATAATATCTGACCTTTTCCGTGCAAACTTGGCACGAATTGCACTCGGAGCAACTTGGGAAAGCCTTCATTCTGATTCCTGGACCGACTCGCAACTTGGGGAACTACAGGCGAAATGGCAGGAGCCCAACCTCTTCGTGAATGCGTATTCCTCTATACCGGTACACCGGGTCTCGGGAATGGCTGAGTTCGACGAACTCAGGAAAACAGGAATGGCACTGGGCATTCCCTTTGGCGATTCCTTAGCCGGCAATTTCGGGCGGTCTGAAGATGACGGCGTGTTTGCGAGCGCGGTGGAACAATTGAACAGTCTCTACGGCAATGCTCGTTTCTCACTATGGAAATCGTCCTGGTCCTATGATGAGGAACTTTGTTTTCTCCAACTCGAAGATGTGGAGTCGGAAATATCCCGACAAGCCAATGCTGCTGATGCTTTTGCGCCAGAGTTTAAGCGTCTCAACCAAAACGTGAGTAACATTGCGCAACTTCATTCAGGGGCAATGGACCATTATTTGATCATTGACTACATTCTCGGATCGGACGGTGATAGTCTTGGTGACAGTTTATTGAGACTCGCGGAAACCGAAACCGCCCGCCGTTTGTGCGTCACCGCTATTGCCTTGAAGCGATACCACCTCAAGCACGGCGTTTATCCCGCTACGTTGAACGAGCTCGTTCCCGCTTTTCTTCCCGCCGTTCCCACCGATTTTATGGACGGAAAACCCCTGCGCTATGAGCTCAGGCCCGACGGCGATTTTCTCCTCTATTCCGTGGGCGAAGACGGCAAAGACGATGGCGGTGACCCCACGCCGGTTTCCCAGCCAGCTTCTTCAACCTCTTTCAACTGGCTGGCCGGCCGCGACATCGTCTGGCCGCGCGTCGCAACTCCGGCCGCCCTCGAAGAATACCACCGTCTCCACCAATCCCTGACCAACCCGCCCTGAAACCGCCGAATTGGCTTCGTCCCCTTTGCGCCCTTGCGCCCTTCGTGCGAAACCTTCGTTGCATCCCCTTGTAACCTTTCACGATTTAACGATTCAACGCTCTCGCCCCCGCCTTTCGCACTCAATACTTCAAACTTGAACCTTGAAACTCGCTCGTCTTCCCGCTACATACCCGCCCGTTGAAAGCAATCACCGCCCGCCTCATATCCTGGTACACCGCCCATCTCATCAGCATGGGTTGCCCGCTGATTTTCCTCATGATGGCGATGGAAAGCACCATCCTGCCCATCCCCAGCGAATTCGTCATCCCGCCCGCCGCGCACCTGGCCTATACCCAGGGCATCTGGCCGTTTGCCACGAGCGGCTACGCGGGCCTCGCCGGCATCGTCATCGCGGGGACGCTCGGCTCGTGGCTCGGCGCGACCGCCATGTATTGGGCCGCGCGCATGGGCGGCCTGCCGCTGTTGCTGCGCTACGGGAGTTATTTCCACATCACCCCGGAAAAAATCGAGGGCGCCCACCGCTGGGCGTCGCATTACGGCTCGATGGGCGTTTTCATCTCGCGCCTGGTCCCTGGTGTCCGGCAGGTCATCGGCATTCCCGCCGGCGTCATTCGCATGGATTACCGGTTGTTTTCGCTTTACACCCTGGTCGGCTCCTTCCTGTGGTGCGTCATCCTCTGCTGGGTCGGCGTTAAAATGGGCGAGGACCAGGAGGTGATGCACGGTCATTTCCATCGCATCGCGGAGTGGGTCGGCGGATTCGTGCTCGTGCTGGGCGCGATTTATTACTTCTTCGTCCACCGGCACATGAAAAAAACTGGGAAGTGAGAAGGAAGAATTCAGAACCGGCTCGCGCGCCGGATTAATTCTTCATTCTGCCTTCTGCCTTCTTCATTGCCTCACATGCACCAGGGTCTTCACCACCTGGTTGCCCGAGGCCATGGACTTGAACAAATCCGGCAGCCGGCTTAACGCGCATTCCCCGTTCACGAAATCACCCGCGCGAATCACGCCCGCCTCGATCAATTCCAGCGCCCGCCGCACCGTTTTCGGCGTGTGATGAAAGCTCGCCAGCAGTTTCAAGCTCGAATAATGGATCAACGACGTGTCGAGCGACACCGTCGCCCCGCTCGCACAGCCGCCAAAAAAATTCACCGCGCCGCCCTTGCGCACCAATTTCACCGCCGCCTCCCAAACCTCGGATTTCCCCACCGCCTCGATCACCACGTCGAACGCCGCCTTCGCCTGCCCCTGAATCGCCAGCACCAGATCTTTTTTTCCCGTCAGGTCAATCACCCGTTCCGCGCCAAGCTTCGTGGCCGTGCGCAGCCGCAAAGTCCCGCGGCCCGCCACCGTCACAGAACAGCCCAGGTGCCGCGCCAGCGCCGCAAACATCAGCCCGATCGGTCCCGTCCCAATAATCAGCACCCGCTGGCCTGCCCGCAGCTTCGTGTCTTCCACCCCCTGCACCACGCACGCCAGCGGCTCAACCAGCGCCGCGTCGCGAAACTCGGTTCCCGGTTTCAATCGCAAAAGATTCTTCTCCACCAGCCGCGCCGGCACCACGATGGATTCCGCATACGCGCCGTTCAGGAACAGCAGGTCGTCGCACAGGTTTTCCTGGTGGTTCTGGCAATGAAAACACTTCCCGCACGGCGCGGAGTTCGCCACCACCACCCGGTCGCCCACCTTCCAAACCGGGCTCCGTCCTTTCGCGTCCACGTTCGCCACTTCGCAAATCACCCCCGCGAACTCATGCCCGAACGCCGCCGGCGGCACGATCATCCGCGCATGATACCCCCGGTTGAAGACTTTCAAGTCCGTGCCGCACGTCAGGGCGGCCTCGATGCGGATGCGCACCTCGCCCGCTTTCAATTTCGGTGGGGACATTTCTTCAACCCGAATCTGTTCCTGTCCGTAAAGGACTGCTGCTCTCACAAGAGAAACTTATGACACCAGATTGTAACCTGGACAACACAAATACGCGGACAATTGAGCGCGGACCTGTTCAATGTATGGAAGTATTTGATGGTAAATGACTTGTGCAACAGCCCGTTTCCTGTCGAACAGCCTGTCTTCAACCAGCACGCCTCATTTCGCCGGCAAATGCACGGTAAGCACCGAACACGGCGCGTGCGAGTTGACTCTTGTGGCCACGCTCCCGGAGAAAAACCGCGACACTCCCTTGCGCCCGTGCGTTCCAATGACGATCAGGTCGACCTTCAGCTTTTGCGCCGCGTGAATGATCGCATCGTCGGGAAACCCGGTCAGAGCCAGCGCATGACAACGGATGCCTTCCTGGTGGGCGCGTCCGACGAACCCTTCAATCTGTTTCTTCGAGTCCGCCCGGCAATGCGTGCTCCATTCGTCGTAACTCGTTGATGGCATGAAACTCAGCGTGCTGGGACAGGCATCGGCGTGAACGATCAGCAGCTCGGCTCCGTTCTCCCGCGCGATTTTCAATCCATGTTCAAATACACAGGCCGACGCCGGAGAGAAGTCCATCGCCAATAGAATCCGATGATAAATCCGCCCAGTGCATTGTGGTCGTGATGCTTCCGACAAGACGTAATTGTCCGTCGCCGACTTGGCGGCTGGTTGGGCCATGATGGTTGTTTTCATAAAGCCTGTACAAAGGGTACGCCCCGACCCCGCCCATGCCTCCCGATTTTTGTCGAACATCGTACTTTTCTTGGCGTTGGCCGAAGTCCGAAAACTCGCCGGTTCGACCAAATCAACCGCCGGGGAGAATGCGGGGCGTCGGTGCCTTGACGAAGTTCGTCTCCCGTAAATACACCGGCTCCAATTTCTCCCCGGCCACAAAATTGGTCCGTCCCGCGGCGAGCAAACCGACCATTGCAGCGGCTGGATAAAGCGGTCGTGCGCCCGGGAACAGCCGGCTGATGTCCGGTCCGGCCACAATTTCCCCCGCCTTCAGATGCCC
>Ga0181537_10002255_pt1 | contig 17123 bp, 14 predicted proteins | sample PEATcosm2014_Bin_39_FD_119765 | JGI IMG/M metagenome (GOLD analysis project Ga0181537, IMG submission 119765) | Peatland microbial communities from MTU Mesocosm Facility, Houghton, MI, USA - PEATcosm2014_Bin23_10_metaG | ecosystem: Environmental > Terrestrial > Soil > Wetlands > Peat | place... | reverse complement strand
GCAAGCCTGACGCCAACTGCACTACCTCGTTGGCGTCAGGCTTGCTATCTCCCCGAGGCCATCCGCAACGCCCCCTCGACAATTCCCGGCGCTGAGACGATTTAGTGCTGCCCCGCGGGATTAACCAATGGCGGCGCCGGCTTCTCCGCCGACGGGCCTCGCGGCGTCGGCGTGGGCGTATCGTCCCAATCGCGCGGCGGGCGCGGCACACGCCCTTCCATGATGTCCTTGATCTGTTCTTCGTCGATGGTCTCGTACTTGATCAAGGCCTCCGACATGGCCTGCAATTTGTCCATGTTGGATTGCAGGATCTTGTAGGCCCGCTGATAGTTGCTGTCGATCACGCGGCGCACCTCCTCGTCGATCACGTGCGCCGTGACATCCGACACCTGCTTGTGCTGGGTGACGCTGCGCCCGAGGAACACTTCGCCCGACTCCTCGCTGTAGGTCTGCGGACCCAGGCGGTCCGACAAGCCCCAGCGGGTCACCATGTTGCGCGCCAGTTCCGTGGCGCGCTCGATGTCGTTCGACGCCCCGGTGGTGACCGCATCGGCGCCGAACACCAACTCCTCGGCGACCCGGCCGCCGAACAGCGTGGCGATGCGGCTTTCGAGCTGGCGCTTGCTCGTGCTGTAGCGATCGCTCTCCGGCAGGAACATCGTGACGCCGAGCGCCCGGCCGCGCGGAATGATGGTCACTTTATACACCGGATCGTGTTCCGGCACGCTCAGGCCCACGATGGCATGTCCCGATTCGTGATACGCGGTGTTGCGCTTCTCTTCTTCGGTCATGACCATGGAGCGACGCTCGGCGCCCATCATGATCTTGTCCTTGGCGCGCTCGAACTCCTCCATGGTGACCGAACGCTTGTTGCCCCGTGCCGCGAACAAGGCGGCCTCGTTCACGAGGTTCGCCAGATCCGCGCCGGAGAATCCCGGCGTACCGCGCGCGATGACCGACGGCTTGACGTTGTCGCCGAGCGGCACCTTCCGCATATGCACTTTGAGGATTTGTTCGCGGCCGCGCACGTCGGGCAGCGGCACCACCACTTGTCGATCGAAGCGGCCCGGCCGCAGCAGCGCGGGATCGAGCACGTCCGGCCGGTTGGTGGCGGCGATGACGATGATGCCCTCGTTGCCCTCGAATCCGTCCATCTCGACCAGCAATTGGTTCAGGGTCTGCTCGCGCTCATCGTGTCCGCCGCCGAGGCCCGCGCCGCGATGCCGGCCGACGGCGTCGATCTCGTCGATGAAAATGATGCAGGGCGCATGCTTCTTCGCCTGCTCGAACATATCGCGCACCCTGGAGGCGCCCACGCCAACGAACATTTCCACGAAATCCGAACCGGAAATCGTGAAAAACGGCACTTTGGCTTCGCCCGCGATGGCCCGCGCCAGCAGGGTCTTGCCGGTTCCCGGGGAACCGACCATGAGCACGCCCTTTGGTATCTTGCCCCCAAGTTTCTGGAACTTGCCGGGATCTTTCAAGAAATCGACGATTTCGACGACCTCTTGCTTGGCTTCCTCGACCCCCGCGACATCCGCGAAGGTAATGTTGACCTGATCCTCGCCCAAGAGCCGGGCACGGCTCTTGCCGAAGGACATGGCGCCCCGGCCGCCGGAGGCACCCTGCATCTGGCGCATGAAGTAGGCCCAGAAGCCAATGAGAATCAATATCGGGAAGGCGGATATGAGCAATTGCAGCAGCACCGATTGCTGCTTCGGCGGCTCGCCGCGGAATTTCACGCCCTGCGACTGCATGAGGCCGATCAAGGCGGCATTGCTGGTCTCAGGGTTATACGTGACGAACGACTCTCCGGAGGAGCGCCGCTTGCCCTCGATGATTTCGCCCTTGAGCGTGACCGAGTCGACGTTATTGCTCTTTACTTCGGAAAGGAACTGCGAGTAATCGATGGTGGCCGGCTGGCCCGTACGCATGCCGAACTGGCTGAAAATCGCGAGAAGAATGACCGCCAATGCGACCCAAAGTAGAATTTGTTTCGTCAGATCGTTCAAGTTTCACCTGCTCGCAAACACCGTACGACAAGAACCCCCAAGTGGGCGTTCCCCAAACGACCCGCCGGAGGGCCCTCCCCGCGCGGGGACCCCTTACCGGTCTCCCGAACTTACACCATCCGAAACTGCCGCGCCAACAGATAGATCTCAGAGCTGCGCGTTCGTGACGCCTTCGGCTTTTTCGTCACCACCCGCCCATAGCGGCCGCGGGCATCCTTGACGATCTGCTCGAATCCGCTGCCTTGAAATAATTTCAACAGCAAATCGCCCCCCGGGGCCAAGACACGATCCGCGAACTCGAGCGCCAGCTCGGCCAAATACATGGAGCGGGGCTGATCGACAGCGTCTACGCCTGACATGTTGGGGGCCATATCCGACAAAACAAGGTGCACTTTATCGGCGCCGACGCGTTGCAGAACCTGCTCCAGCACCGCCTCCTCGCGAAAATCGCCCTGCACGAAATCCACGCCCGCTATGGCATCCATTGCCAGGATGTCCGTCGCCACCACCCGGCCCGTGCCGCCGATGATTCGCGCCGCGTACTGACTCCACCCCCCCGGCGCCGCCCCCAGGTCCACACAGCGCATCCCCGGCCGCAGCAGCCGCTCGGTCTGCTGAATCTGAGAGAGCTTGAACACCGCTCGCGAGCGCCATCCCTCGCGCTGCGCACGCTTGACGAACTCATCGTCGGCATGCTCGGCGAGCCAACGGGCACTGCTCTTCGAACGCTTTGGCATCGGTATCACGTCCGCGGGGAGGGACTATAATCCCTTCGATGGCACTCACTGAAAAGCAAAGAAAACACTTGCGCCGCCTCGCCCATCCCATGAACCCGGTGGTCATGCTCGGCAATGCCGGGCTGACCGAGGCGGTGGTCGCGGAACTGCAGCGCGCGTTGACCGACCATGAATTGGTCAAAGTGAGCGCACGCCTCGCCGATCGCGATGACCGCAACGCGGTATTGGCGGCACTCGGCAGCCGCACCGGGTCCGAGCTCGTGCAGCAAATCGGCAACGTGGGGGTGTTCTACCGCCGCAGCAAGGAGTTGCCGAAGATACTCATGCCTGATTGACGCGCTCATCGCCACGCGCTCGCTCATCGCCATTCGCTCGCTCATCGCCACGGGCTCGCTCAAGCGCTGCGCCAGCAAAACTCCGCCTTCAAGATCGGCACCGCCAGGGCCGCGCACGCACCCAGGTAGATCAACGCCGACACGCCGTGCCAGGCGCCGAAGCTCAAACCGGCGGCGGCACCGCGCGCATGCGCCAAGGTCATGACCGGCTCTAAAGCCCACTCATTGAGCGCCAACAGCCCGGCAGCAGCGTATCCCCATTTGAATTTGCCGCGCTCGGGTGAGAACAGCGCCGCCACCGCCACGGCCAATCCCACGTAGGTCTCGATGCCGAACAGCCGCGCCGCCAGCATGCCGGCCAGGTGCCTGTCGCTCTGCGCATAGAACAGAGTCGGCGCCACCCAGGCGGCCAGCGACCAGAGACTGCCCGCCCACAGCGCGATCAGCACACGGTAAACGCTATTCGGCACGCACCGTCTCCGCCGTCGGGATGCCCCGCGGGCAATCGCAGGCGCGGGGCGAGGAGCGCCTCAAACGTAGCGCACGGACACGATCTCGTAGCTGCGCGTGCCGCCCGGCGTGGTCACATCCACCACATCCCCTTCGGACTTGCCGATCAGGGCGCGGGCAATCGGCGAGGAAACCGACAGCAGCCCCTGCTTGATGTCCGCCTCGTCGTCGCCGACGAGCTGGTACACGACCTTGTTGCCGCCCTCCTGGTCTTCCAGCGCGATCGTCGAGCCGAACACCACGCGGCCGCTGGCATTCAGCTTGGTGACGTCGATGACCTCCGAGTTCGACAAGCGATTCTCGATGTCGTTGATGCGCCCCTCGATGAAGCTCTGCTGTTCGCGCGCGGCGTGATATTCGGCGTTTTCGCTCAAATCGCCGTGCGCGCGCGCCTCCGCGATCGCCTTGATCACGTTCGGACGGGCTTCGCTCTTGAGCTGTTTCAGCTCGAGCCGCAGCCGCTCTGCGCCGCGCAGCGTCATGGGGGTTCGCTTCACCACGGCGGCTCTCTGCGAAAAGTCATGGGGGTTCGCTTCACGCCAACATTTCCTTGTGCAAATCCTGCAGCCGGTTCACTTCAATGTCGCCCAGATGATCGAGCGCGTCGCAGGTGGCGCGCGCTCCGGCCACCGTAGTGTAATAGGTTACCTTCCTGGCGACCGCCTCGCGCCGAATCGAGCGCGACTCGCGCACCGCCTGCTTGCCCTCGGTGGTATTGACGATCAAGGCCACCTCGTCGTTTTTTATCATATCGACGACGTGCGGGCGACCCTCCCGCACCTTGTTGACCCGCCGGCATGTCACCCCGGCCTCCTCCAGCACCAGCGCCGTGCCGCCGGTGGCAGCGATTTCGAAGCCCCGCTCGATCAGCATCTGTGCGAGCACGACGGCCCCCGGCTTGTCGCGGTCGCGCACGCTGATGAAGCACAGGCCGTGCGTCGGCAGGGTCACCCCCGAGGCCGCCTGCGCCTTGGCGTAGGCCTCGCCAAAGGTGTGCCCCGTGCCCATCACTTCGCCGGTGGATTTCATCTCCGGCCCCAGGATGGGATCGGCCTCGGGAAATTTGCCGAAAGGAAACACGGCCTCCTTGACGGAGAAATACGGCGGGATGCGCTCTGCGGTGCGCCCCTGCGCGGCCAGCGTCTTTCCCGTCATCACGCGCGCCGCGACCTTGGCCAGCGGAATGCCGGTCGCCTTGGAGACGAAGGGCACGGTTCGCGAGGCCCGCGGATTGACCTCCAGGATGTAGATCACGCCGCTTTGAATGGCGAACTGGATGTTCATCAAGCCGATGACATTGAGCGCCTTGGCGAGCTTGCGCGTCTGCACGCGCAGCTCGTCCTGGATTTCCTGCGACAGGCCGTTGGGCGGCAGCGAGCAGCCGGAGTCGCCCGAGTGCACGCCGGCCAGCTCGATGTGCTCCATGATGCCGCCGATCAGCACGTCCTCGCCATCGCTCACCGCGTCCACATCCACCTCGATGGCGAGATCGAGAAACCGATCGAGCAGCACCGGGCTTTCATTCGACACCTTCATGGCGTCGATCATGTACTGGCGAAGGTCATCCTCGTTGAACACCACCTCCATCGCGCGGCCGCCGAGCACATAGCTCGGCCGCACCACCAGCGGGAAGCCCACTTCCCGCGCCAGCAGCACGGCCGACTCTTCGGTCCGCGCCGAGGCATTGGCGGGCTGCTTGAGTTTCAAGGCGGTCACGAGCTTCTGGAAGCGCTCGCGATCCTCGGCGACGTCGATGCTGTCGGGGGTGGTGCCGATGATGGGCGCGCCCGCCGCGGCGAGCGCCCGCGACAGCTTCAGAGGCGTCTGTCCGCCGAACTGCACGATCACGCCTTCGGGCTTCTCCTTCTCGATGATCTCCATGACGTCTTCGAAGGTCAGGGGTTCGAAATACAGCCGGTCCGAGGTGTCGTAATCGGTCGATACCGTCTCCGGATTGCAGTTCACCATGAGCGTCTCGAAGCCGTCCTCGCGCAGCGCCATGGCGGCATGCACGCAGCAATAGTCGAATTCGATTCCCTGCCCGATGCGATTCGGTCCGCCGCCCAGGATCATGATCTTGCGGCGGCCGCTCGGATTCGCCTCGCACTCCTCTTCGTAGGTCGAATACAGGTAGGCGGTGGAGGTGGAGAATTCCGCGGCGCAGGTGTCGACGCGCTTGTACACCGGGTGCAGGCCGAGCTTGCGGCGCCGGCTGCGGACCGCCGCCTCTTCGCGCGCCACCAGCTTGGCGATGCGCGCGTCGGAAAAGCCCTTGCGCTTGAGCGCCCGCAGGCGCGCCAGATCGAGGCCCTCGAAGCCATCCTTGACCACCAAGGCCTCCTCGCGCAGCAGGTCCTCGATCTGGGCCAGGAACCAGAGATCGATCTTGGTGGCCTCGAATACCAGCTGGAGGGTCCAGCCGGCGCGAAAGGCGTCGGCCACGAACAGGAGCCGGTTCGGTCCCGGCCAACGCAGCTCGTAGGAGAGCTTCTCCGACGCCTCGTCGGTCAGGGGCAGCGTCAACTGCTCGTTGAAGCCGTCGAAACCGGTCTCCAAGCTGCGCAGCGCCTTCTGGATGGATTCTTGAAAGGTCCGCCCGATCGCCATGGCCTCGCCCACCGACTTCATTTGGGTGGTCAGGCGCGTATTGGAGCCCGGGAACTTCTCGAAGGTGAAGCGCGGGATCTTGGTCACGACGTAATCGATGCTGGGTTCGAAGGAGGCCGGGGTCGCGCCGCCGGTGATCTCGTTGCTGAGTTCATCGAGCGTGTAGCCCACCGCGAGCTTGGCGGCGATCTTGGCGATCGGAAACCCCGTCGCCTTCGATGCCAGCGCCGAGGAGCGCGACACGCGCGGGTTCATTTCGATGACCAACACCCGGCCGTCGTCGGGATTGATCGCGAATTGCACGTTCGAGCCGCCGGTGTCCACGCCGATCTTGCGCAGCACCGCGATCGAGGCATCGCGCAGCCGCTGGTACTCGCGGTCGGTCAGCGTCTGGGCCGGCGCCACCGTGATGGAATCCCCGGTGTGCACCCCCATGGGATCGAGGTTCTCGATGGAACAAACGATGATGCAGTTGTCGATTCGGTCCCTGACGACCTCCATCTCGTATTCCTTCCAGCCGAGCACCGACTCCTCGAGCAGCACCTCGTTGGTGGGCGAGGCGTCGAGTCCGCGCGCCACGATGGCTTCGAATTCCTCCCGGTTGTAGGCGATGCCGCCGCCGCTTCCGCCCAGGGTGAAGGACGGCCGGATCACCGTGGGGAAGCCGATTTCCGACTGCACGGCCAGCGCTTCCTCCATGCTGTGCGCGATCCGGGCGCGTGCGGTTTCGAGTCCAATGTCGGCCATGGCGCGGCGAAACAGTTCCCGGTCCTCGGCCATGTCGATGGCGCGCTGCGAGGCGCCGATCATCTCCACCCCGAACTTCTCGAGGACTCCCTCGCGTACCAGATCCAGGGCGGTATTGAGCGCGGTCTGGCCGCCCATGGTGGGCAGCAGGGCGCTCGGGCGTTCCTTCTCGATGACGCGCGCGATGGTGCGCCAGTTGATGGGCTCGATGTAGACCGCGTCCGCGGTTTCCGGATCGGTCATGATCGTGGCGGGATTGGAGTTCACCAGCACCACCCGAAAACCTTCTTTTTTCAATGCTTTACACGCTTGAGCTCCAGAATAATCGAACTCACAGGCCTGACCGATGATGATGGGTCCGGCGCCGATGATGAGGATGCTCTCGAGATCAGTTCGCTTGGGCACTTAACTCTCGGCCGACTTCTGCTTGATGGGATTGCGGCCCCGCGAATTGGCTTGCGTGCGCTTCACCATCAGATACATGAAGTGTTCGAACAGCAGCCGCAGATCATGCGGGCCGGGGCTGGCCTCGGGATGTCCCTGGAAGCTGAAGGCCGGACGGTCGGTGCGCGCCACACCCTGCAGGCTGCCGTCGAACAGCGAGCGGTGAGTCGCGCGCAGCATCACGGGCAGGGTGCTCTCATCGACCGCGAAACCATGGTTCTGGCTCGAGATCAGGACCCGGCCGGAATCGATTTCCGATACCGGATGATTGGCCCCGTGATGGCCGAATTTCATCTTCAGCGTCTTGGCGCCGCTCGCGAGGCCGAGCAGCTGATGCCCCAGACAGATGCCGAATATCGGCACGTCGGTCTCGAGAAAGCGCGCGATGGCCTCGATGGCATAGTCGCAGGGCTCCGGATCGCCGGGCCCGTTACTTAAGAAAATACCATCAGGATTCATTGCAAGGGCTTGATCTGCAGGTGTTTGGGCGGGCACGACCGTCATGCGGCAGCCATGCTCGGCGAGGATGCGCAAAATGTTGCGCTTGATGCCGAAGTCATAGGCAACCACGTGCAGGCGGCTCTGCGGCCGTGGCGGCTTGCTGCTGGACTTCCAGATCAGGCCGTCATTCCACTGGTAAATCTTCTTCGTCGAGACGGCCTTGGCGAGATCCATGCCCTTCAGGCCGGGAAATTTCCTCGCCGCGCGCACCGCCGCGGTCTCATCGATCGTCTCGCCGGTCATGATGCAGCCCGACTGTGCGCCCTTCTCGCGCAGCAGGCGGGTCAATTTGCGCGTATCGATGTCGGCGATCGCCACCACCCTGCAGCGGAGCAGGAAGCTCTGCAGCGATTCGGTGGCGCGCCAGTTCGAGTACAGCAGGGGTAAATCGCGCACGACCAAGCCGGCGGCGTAGACCGCGCCGGACTCCAGATCCTCCGGAGTGGTGCCGGTATTGCCGATGTGGGGATACGTCAGAGTGACGATTTGTCGACAGTACGAGGGATCGGTGAGGATCTCCTGATAGCCGGTCATCGCCGTGTTGAAAACTACTTCACCAGTCGTGTTGCCTTTTGCGCCCACTGAGACGCCACGGAACACGGTGCCATCTTCGAGAGCTAGCACTGCAGGTGTCGACACTCCGGTTCCTCGCTTTGCGCTACGGCGCTTTCCGCAGATGCGCAAAGCGGGAGGCGCTCCTCAAGAACGTCCTCCCGCTTCATGGTTAAAATTCGCAGCCAGTTTCCGGGCGCGAATATTAACGATGCCCGCGATGACTGTCCATGCCCAGCACGTTCTGCATCCCATACAGGCCCGCGGGCCGCCCGGCCAGCCACTGCGCCGCCCGCAGGGCGCCCCGCGCGAAGGTCATGCGGTCGGTGGCGCGATGAGTGATCTCCACGCGTTCACCGGCGGCGGCGAAGGTCACCGTGTGCTCGCCCACGATATCCCCGCCTCGCAGGCTGGCGAAACCGATGCTGCCGGGCGCTCGCGGCGCACCGTGCCCGGACCGGTCCAAGGCAGCCGCATCGCGGAGCGACACGGCGCGCGCGGAGGCGACCGCCTCGCCCAGTGCCAGCGCCGTGCCGGAGGGGGCGTCGCGCTTGGTGCGGTGATGCGCATCGAGGATCTCCACATCATAGGAAGCCCCCAGCATCGAGGCCGCCATCGACACGAGCTCGGTCATCACGCTCACGCCGACGCTGGTATTCGGGGCTATGAGCACGGCTATGCGGCGCGCCGCCTGCTCCAGAACCGCGCGGCTCGCGGCGTCGTACCCGGTGGCGCCGATCAGGATGGGAACACCGGCCGCGGCGCAGGCGCGCGCATGGGTCGCCACCCCCGCGCCCGAGCTGAAATCCAGAGCGGCCGACGCACCGTGAACGCCCGTGTCCGGATCGGCGGTGATGGACACGCCCGTGGGCGCCCCTTCAGAGGCCGCGTCCTGACCCAGCCGGCCGCTGCCGGCCGAGGCTATGGCGCCGCTCAGGGTGAATCCCGGAGCCTCCCTCATCGCCCGCAGCAGCGCCTGACCCATGCGCCCCGTGATGCCGAAGATCGCAATGGGCTGCACGGCAATGCCTAGTCGACCGCGCCGGTGAAGAACTTCTTGACGCCCTCGAAGAAGGATTGCTCGCGTGGCTGGTGGCTGCCCTCGCGCAGCGAGGCCTCGAATTTCCTCAGCAGCTCTTTTTGCTCCGCTCCTAAACCGACGGGAGTCTCCACCACCACCCGGCAGAACAGATCACCGGCGGCGCCGCCGCGCACCGGACGGACGCCCTTCTCCCGCACCCGAAATACACGCCCGGATTGAGTTTCGCTGGGTATCTTCAGGATCACCTCCCCGTCGAGCGTCGGCACCTCCACCGAGCCGCCGAGGGCGGCCGTGGTGAAGCTGATGGGTACCTCGCAGGACAAATGGCTGCCCTCGCGCTCGAAGATGGCATGCTCGCGTACCCGCACTTCCACATAGAGGTCTCCGGCAGGTCCGCCGTTGCGCCCCGCCTCTCCCTCGCCATTCAGGCGTATACGGTCGCCGGTATCGACCCCGGCGGGTACCGTGACGGACAGGGTCTTCTCCTGGCGAACGCGCCCCTGACCGAAGCAGCTATCGCAGGGGTTGCCGATGATCTTGCCGCGGCCCTTGCAGCGCGGGCAGGGTTGCTGGATGGTGAAAATCGACTGCTGCACTCGCACCTGGCCCTGGCCATGACAGGTGTCGCAGGTCTTCGGGGTGGAGCCCTTGGCGGCGCCCGTGCCCTTGCAGGTCTTGCACTCGGCCAGCGAAGGAATCTTGATCTCCGTGTCGGTGCCGAACACGGCCTGTTCGAGATCGAGCTCCAGCTCGTAGCGCAGATCGGCGCCGCGAAACACCTGGGTGCGGCTGCGCTGACCACCCGAGAAAATGTCGCCGAACATCTCCCCGAAGATGTCGCCGAATGCTTCGCCGGCGCTGAAGCCCCCGCCCCGGCCTCCTTCGAGCCCGGCGTGCCCGAACTGATCGTAGACGGCGCGCTTCTGCGAGTCGCACAGGACCTCGTAGGCCTCTTTGGCTTCCTTGAATTTACGTTCCGCTTCCGGGTCGTCGGGATTTCGATCCGGATGAAATTTCATCGCGAGGCGCCGATAGGCCTTCTTGATTTCCGCCTCCGTCGCACTTCTGGCCACTTCGAGAAGCTTGTAGTAATCCTGCTTCGCCATTGCTCACCTTGAGGGACGGCCCATAAAAACGAACCGCCGGTAACCATTTACCGGCGGTTTAGCATATCTGACCCAAGACTCACCTTCAGGCTAGGCTTTCTTGCGATCGCTTTCCTTGACCTCTTCAAATTCGGCATCGAGGACGTCATCCTTTGGCCTTTCCGTATGACCGGCCGGCCCCGTGTCGCCGCCGCCCGCACCCGCCGCCGACTGCTGCTCGTACATTTTCTGCAGCAGCGCGGTGGACGCCTGCTCGAGCGCCTGAGTCTTTCGTTCGATGTCCTCGCGATCATCGCCGCTCATCGCCGCCCTGACGGCAGCGACCGCTTCCGCAGCCGTCTTCTTCTCGTCCTCGGAGATCTTGTCGCCGGCATCCTTGAGCGCCTTCTCCACCGTATGCACGGCCGCATCGGCCTTGTTGCGCGCGCCCACGAGTTCCCGGAACTTCTTGTCCTCCTCGGCATGCGCTTCGGCATCGCCGACCATGCGCTTGATTTCGGCTTCCGACAGACCGCTCGACGCCTTGATGACGATGCGCTGTTCCTTGCCGGTCTTAACGTCCTTCGCCGACACATTCAATATGCCGTTGGCGTCGATGTCGAAAGCGACCTCGATCTGCGGCATGCCGCGCGGAGCCGGCGGAATGTCGGTCAGATCGAATCTGCCCAGGGATTTGTTGTCGGTCGAGCGCTCGCGCTCGCCCTGCAGCACGTGGATGGTCACGCCCGTCTGGTTGTCGTCCGCCGTCGAGAAGGTCTGCGACGCCTTGGTCGGAATGGTGGTGTTCTTCTCGATGACCTTGGTCATGACGCCGCCGAGGGTCTCGATCCCCAAGGACAATGGAGTCACGTCGAGCAGCAGCACGTCCTTGACATCTCCGGAGAGCACGCCGCCCTGGATCGCCGCACCGACCGCCACGGCCTCATCGGGGTTCACGTCCTTGCGCGGCTCCTTGCCGAACAGGTCCTTCACCGTCTGCTGCACCAGGGGCATGCGCGTCTGCCCGCCGACGAGGATGACCTCGCTCACGTCCTTCATCGACAGGCCCGCATCCTTCAGCGCGATCCGGCAGGGCTCCATGGTCTTCTGCACCAGATCCTCGACCAGCGACTCGAGCTTGGCGCGGGTCAGCTTCATGTTGAGGTGCTTCGGTCCCGCCGCGTCGGCCGTGATGTACGGCAGATTGATCTCGGTCTGCTGGCTGGAGGAGAGCTCGATCTTGGCCTTCTCAGCCGCCTCTTTCAGGCGCTGCATGGCCAGGGGATCCTTGCGCACGTCGATGCCGCTTTCCTTCTTGAATTCGTCGGCGAGATAGTTGATGACGCGCAAGTCGAAGTCCTCGCCGCCCAGGAAGGTATCGCCGTTGGTCGACAGCACTTCGAACTGGCGCTCGCCGTCCACTTCGGCGATTTCGATCACGGACACGTCGAACGTGCCGCCGCCGAGGTCATAAACGGCGATCTTGCGGTCGCCGCCGTCCTTGTCGAGACCGTAGGCCAGCGCCGCGGCCGTCGGCTCATTGATGATGCGCTTGACGTTCAGCCCCGCGATGCGCCCCGCATCCTTGGTGGCCTGGCGCTGCGAGTCGTTGAAATACGCCGGAACCGTGATGACGGCTTCGGTGACGGTCTCGCCCAGATAGTCCTCGGCGGTCTTCTTCATCTTCATGAGGACCCGCGCCGAGATCTCCTGAGCCGCCATCTTCTTGCCCTGCACTTCCACCCAGGCATCGCCGTTGTCGGCCTTGACGATCTTATAGGACACCATGCTCATGTCCTTTTTCACCACCTCGTCGGTGAACTTGCGGCCGATCAGGCGCTTGACCGCGGCCACCGTGTTGGCCGGATTGGTGACGGCCTGGCGCTTGGCGGACTGTCCCACCAGCACCTCGCCGTCCTTGGTGAAGGCCACGATCGACGGCGTCGTGCGATCGCCCTCGCTGTTCTCGATGACCTTGGGCTTGCCGCCCTCCATGATCGCGACGCAGGAATTGGTCGTGCCGAGATCGATGCCGATTGTTTTACCCATTGTGAAATCCTCTGAATTCTAAAGCCATGACCGCAAGGTGGGGGATCCTCAGTGCTTTTTCAATTGCCGCCATCGCCCGCCGCTTTACTCACGATGACCCGCGCCGCACGCAGCAATCGTCCGTTCAGGGAATAACCCTTCTGAATCACCGACAAAACAGTGTTCGGGGGCTGCTCCCCGCTCTCCTGGACCACCATGGCCTCGTGCCATTCCGGATCGAAGGGCTGGCCCAGGGGGTCGATGATCTTGATGCCGCCCTTCTCGAAGGCACGGTGCAGCTGGCGCAACGTCGCCTGTGTTCCTTCCAGCAAGGCGGGGCCTGCATTCGCCGACCCGGCGCTGATGCCGGCCTCCAGTGCGTCGCCGACGGTGACCAGTTCCTGGGCAAAGCGCTCGATGGCGAACTTGCGGGCGTTCTCCACCTCGCGCTCGCAGCGCTTGCGGAAGTTCTCCAGCTCCGCCACGGCGCGCAGATAGCTGTTCCGGTTCTCGGTCGCCTTGGCCTCGGCCGCGGCCAGCGCCGCCGAACCGTCCGCCCCGCCCGCGGCAGCCGCCTCGGCGGCGTCCGCGTCCTCGGCCTGATTGGTTTCGTTCACTCGTGCAAGCCCTCGAAAGGATGGCGACATGAATGCCGCTCGAAGCCGCTGTACTGGGGGCTATTTGCGGGCGTTCAAGGCCGAGCCGAGCAGTTTTGCGGTGACATCGACGATGGGTATCACCCGCTCGTAGGCCATGCGCGTCGGCCCGATGATGCCAAGCACCCCCACCACCCGGTTGTCCAGCGTGTAGGGAGCCGTCACCACGCTGATGTCGTCCAGAATCCGGTACCCCGATTCCTGGCCGATGAAGATCTGAATGCCGTCGGCCCGCAGGCAGCTGTCCAGCAGCCGCAGGATGTCGTGCTTCTCGTTGAAGGCCTCGAACAGGCGCCGCAGCCGGTCGACGTTCGACAGCTCCGCGAACCCCATCAGATTGGTTTCCCCGGCGATGACATATTCCACGCCCCCTTCAGGTTCGGCGTCCAGGACCTTCTGCGCCATCTGGATGGCGTCCTGCATGAGCTGGTTCATGTGCTGGCGGGTCTCCTGAAGCTGTCCGAGCAGCTGGGCCCGTACATCCGGCAGCGAGCGTCCCGCGAACGCCTCATTCAGATAATTGGCGGCGCGCCGCAACTCCTCGGTCGAGTAGTAGCGGTCGAGCTGCACCACCCGGTTCTGCACCTCGCGGTTGCTCATCACCATGATGGCGAGCGCGCGATTCTCCGACAGGGCGATGAATTCGATCTGCGACAGCGCGACGTAGTTCGGGTTCGGCAGCGTCACCAGACCCGCCATGTGCGTGACGTTCGACAGCATCTGCGAGACGGTCTGCACCAGGGAACGGCCATTGGCCGCATCCGAACCCAGGCGGCGCTCGATTTCCTCGATCTCCTCGTGCCGCAGCGGCTTGAGCTTGAGCAGGGTGTCGACGAAGAAGCGGTAGCCTTTGTCGGTGGGAATCCGCCCGGCCGAGGTGTGCGGCGAAGCGACGAAGCCGAGATCCTCGAGGTCGGCCATGACGTTGCGGATGGTGGCGGAGGAGAGGCTCAGACCCGAATCGCGCGACAAGGTCCGCGAGCCGACGGGTTGGCCGTCGCGAATGTAATTCTCGATCAGGGCCTTGAGCAGCAGCTGGGCTCGCTCGGTCAGTCCGTCATCGGCGCCTTCTGTCATAGTAGGTCCATATAACATGTTTGAAGCTACCTAGCGTATCCGCCCGAAGTCAAGTCGTGCGATTCCGCCTAGAATCGGCTGCTTGATGGCGTGACCGGCGCCGCGCCGCCATGCTACAAGGATTGGCTTATGTCCCATTCGTTTCAATCCATCGCGCTGGTCGGCAATGCCAAGGATTTGCGCGTCGCAGAATGCATGCTGAGCCTGGCCGGCCACTTCTACGCTCAGGGCGTGCGCGCCCTGGTCGATCCGGGGCTCGGCCTGGCCTTCCGGCCGGACAGCGTGGTGCCGTGTCCCGAACAGTCCTTCGCCACCCGCGCTGATCTCATCATCGCCATCGGCGGCGACGGCACCCTCCTGTACGCGGCGCGGCTGGTCGCCGGGCATTCGGTGCCGCTGCTCGGAATCAACCGCGGGCGGTTGGGATTCCTGACCGACGTCAGCCCCAATTCGATGCTGGAGGACGTGGACACGGTGCTCGCCGGGCGCTACACCGAGGATCGGCGCTCGCTGCTGGCTGCACGGCTGGAGAAGCTCGGAGCGAAGTCCGCCGCCGAGTCGGTGCGCGCCCTTGCCTTGAACGACGTCGTCGTCAACAAGTGGGAGACCGGGCGCACCATGGACTTCGAAACCTCGATCAACGGCCGCTTCGTCAACTCGCACGGCGGCGACGGCATGGTGATCGCCACGGCCACGGGGTCGACCGCCTATGCGCTGTCCTGCGGCGGCCCCATCGTGGAGCCGGACCTCGACGTGTGGGTCCTCGCCCCCATCAGCCCGCACACCTTGAGCGACCGGCCCATCGTGGTGCGGGCGGGCAGCAAGATCCAGCTGCGCATGTCCGACCGCTTCGAGTCGCGGGCGCAGGTCACCTGCGACGGCTCCGCCATCGGCGATCTCGAGCAGGGCGATAATCTCTATGTCGAGGCGGCCGACGCCCAGATCACCCTGCTGCACCCGCCGGGCTACGACTACTACCGGTTGCTGCGGTCGAAACTGCATTGGGGGCGGGGCGGCTACGGCGGTCAGGACGACCGGGATATCGATTAGATGCTATCCCACCTTCAGCTGCGTGATCTGGTTCTCGTCGATCAGGCGGAGCTCGAGTTCAAGCCCGGCCTCACCGCGCTCACGGGCGAAACCGGCGCCGGCAAGTCCATCGTGGTGGACGCCCTGTTGCTCATCGCGGGGGGACGCGCGGCGGGCGACGTGGTGCGCCAGGGTGCCGAGCGCGCCGAGGTGACGGCGAGTTTTGCCGCCCTGCCGGCCGCCGCGGACGCATGGCTCGAGGCGCAATCGATCGACCATGACGGTGAACTGGTTGTGCGGCGGGTGATCGGCGCCGACGGCCGCTCGCGGGCCTATGTGAACGGCCAGGTGGTGCCCCTGCAGGCGCTGCGGGAATTGGCGCAGTTCCTCATCGAGATTCACGGCCAGCAAGAGTTCCAGCGCCTGGTGAATCGCAGCACCCAGCGCGAGATGCTGGATGAGCACTTGGCGGACTTCGGGTTGCTGGGTGCGGTGTCCGGGCTCTACGAGCGCTACCGCCGCTGCCGCGGTGAGGTCGAGTCGCTCACCTCCGCCGCCCTGAATCGCGACTCGCGCCTGGATTTGCTGCGCTACCAGCTCGCCGAGCTGAAAGCGGAGGTCACGACGGCGGCGGCCATCGAAGAGCTGTTCACCGACCAGAAACGGATTGCCGGACGCGGCCGGCTGGCGGCGGCGGCTCAGAGCGCGCTCGCCGCCGCCTATGAGGCGGATGGCGACAGCGCGCACGACTTATTGGGCAAAGCCCACGCGGCGCTGCGCCATGTGGGGGACGCCGATCCGCAGCTCGCCCCGGTGGTGAAGCTGCTGGACGAGGCCATGATCAACACCCAGGAGGCCGCCGGTGCGCTGCGCCGCTACCTGGAGGCGCTCGACATCGATCCTGCGCGCCAGGAAGAGATCGAGCGCCAGGCCGCCGCGCTCGAGGCGCTGGCCCGCAAGCACCGCGTGAGCGTCTTGGAATTGCCCGCGCAGCTGGCCCTCATCGAGAAGGAATTGGCCGCTCTCGAGAATGCGCAGGTCAGTCTGGCGGCGCTCGATGCCGAATTGACCGGCCTGACCCGCGACTACCGGGCCGCCGCAGCGCGCTTGCACGAGGCGCGCCTGCAGGCCGCCGGCCACCTTGCCCGCCGTGTCAGCGAACTGATGCAGGCACTCGGCATGGCGGGCGGGAAGTTTGCGGTCAGCGTTACGCCCGGGGAGCCGGAGTTCGGCGCCAAGGGCAGCGATGACATCGAATTCCTGGTGAGCGCGAACCCTGGACAGGCGCCCAAGAGTCTCGCCAAGGTCGCCTCCGGCGGCGAACTGTCGCGCATCAGTCTCGCCATCCAGGTGGCCGCGGCCGCGAAGACCTCGCCGCTGTGCATGGTGTTCGACGAAGTGGACGCCGGCATCGGCGGCGCCGTGGCTGAAATCGTCGGCCGGCAGCTGCGCGACCTGGGCGAGCGGGCGCAGGTGCTGTGCGTGACTCATCTGGCGCAGGTCGCCTCGCAGGCGCACGGCCAGTTCCGGGTCACCAAACTGACCGACGGCAAAATCACGCGCACGGCGGTCAAGCCTCTGGGCGAGAGCGAGCGGGTCGACGAGATCGCGCGCATGCTGGGCGGCATCGACATCACCGAGCAGGCGCGCGCCCACGCGCGCGAGATGCTGGCGCACTCGGCGCCCGCGGAAAGCGCAAAGAAAAAGCGCTCGCGCGGCAGCTCGAGTTAGTGCGCTGCCCCGCCAATGACCCGCTCG
>Ga0181537_10002254_pt1 | contig 17128 bp, 15 predicted proteins | sample PEATcosm2014_Bin_39_FD_119765 | JGI IMG/M metagenome (GOLD analysis project Ga0181537, IMG submission 119765) | Peatland microbial communities from MTU Mesocosm Facility, Houghton, MI, USA - PEATcosm2014_Bin23_10_metaG | ecosystem: Environmental > Terrestrial > Soil > Wetlands > Peat | place... | reverse complement strand
TCTGGCAAACCAGGCGGTGCTTTCGCACCGCCCAGGATAACTATGCCTTGACAGAACCTTCGTTCTTATCGAGGGGCACCCTCCTCTGAAACGAATGCACACGGAGAATCAAGGCTGGGGGCTGCCCACCCAATTGTATTTCCTGTAAGCCATTGTTTCTAAATCGGATAACTGACTATCGAAGGACGAAGCCGAAAATAATCCCAAGAAAGTGCTTGCATTCTTCATAGTGTTATAGTTAACTACAACACTATATAGCTAGCGTGCTTGCTAGCCAAAGGAGAATCCAAACATGAAATCCCTCCGTGTTCTGCTGACTGTGGTTGCACTTTCGCTCTCTACTGTGGCTTTTGCGCAGACGGACGCTGCAAAGTCCGATGCGCCCAAGTCCGATGCACAAAAATCGTTCGACCAACTGAAATCTCTGGCCGGCGCCTGGCAAGGGCCGGTGACCACCGTCCCGCCGGACCCCGGCATGGGGAACGGGGCATCCGTGCAGGTCTCGATGCACGTGACCTCGCGGGGCAATTCGCTGGTGCATGAAATGTTGGCATCGGGAGTCGTGGACGATCCGACTAAGAACGACCACCCGGTCACCATGTTTTACCTCGACAACGATCGCCTGTTGCTGACCCATTATTGCGATGCGGGCAACCGGCCGCGCATGACTGCCCGGACGTCGCCGGACGGGAAAACCCTGGAATTTGATTTCCTCGACGTTTCCGGTGATGTGCAGTACGGACACATGCAGCACGCAGTGTTCACCATAATCGACGAGAATCATCACACTGAGGATTGGACGTTCCTGATGCCGGGAGACAAACTGATGCGCGGGCATATGGATTTGCAGCGGACCAAGTAACAGGAAACTCTTCGATTAGGACAAACTGGAAAACCTGATGGACCGTGAGTGGAACGATAGTCAGCCGATTTACCGCCAGCTTCGCGACCGGGTGGTCGCGATGATCCTCGACGGCCTGCTCAAGGAAGGCGATCCGCTGCCTTCGGTGCGCACGGTGGCGGCGGAATACCGGGTGAATCCACTCACGGTTCTGAAGGGCTATCAACAACTGGTGGATGAGGGGCTGGTTGAGACCAAACGAGGGCGCGGCATGTTCATTAATGAAGGCGCGCGCAAACTGCTGCTGCAGGGCGAGCGCCAGAAATTTCTCGCGGAAGAATGGCCGAGGGTTTCCGCCACCATTCAACGGCTCGGCCTCACGGCGGAAGAATTGTTGAAGGCGAATGCCGGCGAGAAGCGCCAGCCGTGTTCAAGCAGTGAGTCGAAAGATGTTGAGGAGGAACCGCAGCCATGACAGTCGTCGCTCCGCCAGTCGTCGCTCAGCCAGTCGTCGCTCAGCCAATCATTGAAGCTCGCGGCCTGCGCAAGGCCTTCGGCACAACCATGGCGCTGGATGGGATCGATTTGCGGATTGAGGAAGGACGCATCCTCGGGATCATCGGGCCCAACGGCGCCGGCAAAACGACTGCGCTCAACGCGATTATCGGCCTGACGCCCTATCAAGGTGAGTTGAAGGTGATGGGGCGCGACCCCTGGATGGAGCGCGACCAACTCATGCGCGATGTCTGCTTTATCGCCGACGTCGCTGTGTTGCCGCGCTGGATGCGGGTTTCGCAGGCGCTCGATTATGTGGCGGGAGTGCATCCGCGGTTCGACCGCGTCAAGGCGGAAGGCTTTCTGGCGAAGACCAGCATCCGGCGGACCAGCAAAGTGAGGGAACTATCGAAGGGCATGGTGGCGCAGCTGCACCTTGCTCTGGTGATGGCTATTGATGCGAGATTGCTGGTGCTGGACGAGCCGACGCTGGGCCTCGACATTCTGTATCGGAAGCAGTTTTACGATTCGCTGCTGAACGATTACTACGATCGCAGCCGCACAATTGTGGTGACCACTCATCAGGTGGAGGACGTGCAGTATGTCCTCACCGATCTGATGTTCATTAACCGCGGCCGCATCGTGCTCAACTGCAGCATGGAAGAGTTCGAGTCGCGTTATGCGGAAGTCACGGTGAATCCCGAGCAGGTCGCGGCCGCGCGCGGGTTCAGGCCGATTCACGAGCGGCAGGTGCTGGGACGCAGCATTCTGCTGTTCGATCTGGTGCGCGATAAGGTCGAGCGGCAGCAACTCGCCGCGCTCGGTGAGGTGCGCACGCCAAGCATCGCCGATTTGTTTGTGGCGGTGATGGGCGATAGCGCCGGCCAGGCCCAAGGAGCAGCTCGATGAACACTCATTCGAACGCGGCGCCAGAGTCTTCTGGCGCGCAAACGATCGCTCCGCTGGCGATAACGGCGACCCGGCCGCTCTACTGGTCGGTGCGACGGGAGTTGTGGGAAAACCGTTCCATCTATATTGCACCGCTGGCCGCTGCCGGTGTTTATATGTTGGGCTTCCTGATCAGCCTGGCTTGGATGCCGCATCAATTGCGCCATCACATGCCCGCCGACCCGGAACATCCGCTGATCCAATTGGCTATGAATTACGCCCACGCGGGGATGCTTCTCTCGTTCACTGCGTTCCTGGTCGGGATCTTCTATTCGCTGGACGCGCTGCACGGGGAGCGCCGCGACCGCAGCATTCTGTTCTGGAAATCGCTGCCGGTTTCCGATCGCACCACCGTGCTGGCCAAGGCGAGCATCCCTCTCGCAGTTTTGCCGGTGATCGTCTTGGTCCTCACCGTGACCGTGCAAATTGCCATGCGGGTGCTGACCATTGCGGCTCTGCTGTTGACCCGTGGGGATGTTGCGAGGGAGTGGACATTGCCGTTATTCGAGATGCAATTGGAGCTGGTCTACGGATTGATCGTGATGGCTCTGTGGCATGCTCCCATCTACTGCTGGTTTCTGCTGGTCTCCGGCTGGGCGCGGCGTGCAACGTTCCTGTGGGCCGTGTTACCGCCGCTGGCGCTGGCCGCCGTGGAATACGTCGCCTTCCGCACTACGTATTTGGGTTTGTTGTTGCAGGACCGCTTGTTCGGATTCTCCGCAGCCGCATTCGATCTTAAAGACAAGAACGGCGTCCCCATCGATGCGCATTTTATTCCGCTGTCGTTGTTCGCTCCCGGCAGATTCCTGAGCAACCCGAGTCTGTGGGTCGGGCTGTTGTTGGCCGCGGGATTCCTGGCGGCTGCGGTGCGGCTGCGCCGCTATCAAGGGCCGATCTGATTTACGCACACTACTGGGCTGACTGGCTCGAACGTCTACTGGCTCGAACGCTTACTGTCTTAAACCAGAATGGAGGGAAAGATGTCACACTCGCCGATACTGCTTCTTCCCATTGTGTCCGGCGCCCTGGGGATGCTTTCAGGGTTTGTGGCCGTGTCTCTCCGCAAAGGTTCGCGCGAGCACGGCATCGCCATGAGTCTGTGAGTGATTGAGTTAGTGGTCGAGCTTGGCCTGCACCAGGGCTTCTGCGCGCGCCAGGACCTCGTCCTCGGTCAAGGCAGTCGAGTTGATCACGATTGCGTCCGCCGCGGCCACCAACGGAGACGCTGCCCGCGTGCGATCGCGCCGGTCGCGCTCGCGCAGGTCGGCGGCCACGCTGGCGGCCACGTCGCCCTTGATATTCTGCTGGGTCATGCGGCGCTGCTCTCGCACCACGGGATCGGCGTCGAGAAAAATCTTGAGGTCAGCGTTGGGAAAGACTTGCGTTCCGATGTCGCGGCCTTCCATGACCACGCCGCCGCCCGCGCCCATTTCGCGCTGGTGAGCCACCATCCACTCGCGCACTTTAGGATGCACCGAGACCCGAGAAGCCGCCTCCGAGACGTCGCGCTCGCGGATGCGCGACGAAATATCCCGCCCGTCGAGCAAAGTGCGGTTGCCGCCGATGGTGGGCTCGAGTTGAATGTGCAGGTTCTCTGCCAGCTTGACCAGCGCGTCTTCATCCTCGAACGAAGCGTCACGCTCGATCGCTTTCAACGCCAGCGCGCGATACATCGCTCCACTCTCCAGGTTCACGTAGCCCAGCTTGCGCGCCAGTCGCGATGCGATGGTGCTCTTGCCCGCGCCGGCAGGGCCGTCGATGGCGATGGTCAGCTTGCGTGGCGAGGGATCGTCTTTCAAATCTTCATTCATTGTGGAAGGTAAAGATTGTACACGGGCAGTGCTCCAACTCATGTGGCGACGGCCGCCTTCGGCCGTCCCGCGAAGCCGAAGGCAAGCGGCCCTCTGCGATGCTCCTGTAGGACCGGGTCTCTGGCCCGGTCATGCGGAGCGAAGCTCCGCCGCGCTCTCGCCACAATCTGCGCGCTGAAGACATTCAAGACTCACGAATCTTCCCCGTCCTTACCTGCTCTGGAGTCCAGCCCAGCTCGCGCAGTTTGCGAATGCTTAATGCATCGTGGCGCTTGGCCAGGCGCACGCCGGCTTCGTCGCGAACTAGGTCGCAGTGATAATAATCTGGTGCCGCGAGACCCAGGGCGCGGAACAAAAGAATCTGTCGCGCCGTTGACTTCAGCAAGTCGGCGCCGCGCACCACTTCAGTGATGCGCATGGCGGCATCGTCCACCACCACGGCCAACTGATAAGCAGGCACATCGTCGCGACGCCACACGATGAAGTCGCCGAAGTCCCGCCCCGCGATCATGCGCTGTTCGCCGAGATGAAGGTCGGTAAAGCAGATGGCCTCTCCGTCGGGCACGCGGAAGCGCCAGTTCGCGCCGGCGGTGTCGACGGGGCCGCTCGGCTCCGCCATCGCGGGACAGCCGAGGCGGCTGTCGCCACATGGTTCGTGTGGCCGGCAGGTTCCGGGATACACCGGCTCGTCATCGCCTTCGTTCGGCGCGCCCGCCGCCTGCGCAACATCCTTCCGCGAACAGGTGCAGGGATAAATCAATCCCCGCTCGCGCAGCTTCTTCCATGCTGCCAGGTAATGCTCCCGCCGATTGCTCTGCTGATAAGGGCCGTAGGGGCCGCCGCAGTCCGGACCTTCCGTCCACTCGATTCCCAGCCAGCGCAAATCCTCGATCATCGCCGACACGAACTCCGGACGACAGCGCTGCGCGTCCAAATCTTCGTTGCGAAGAATCAGCTGGCCGTGATGTTCCAGAGCGCGCTGCGCCGCAATCCAGAACGTGCGTGCATGGCCGAGGTGCAGCAGGCCAGTGGGCGAAGGCGCGAGCCGGCCACGATAAGGTTTGGGATCTTGTGGTGCGGGCATAGTTGCGAGCGAACAGCGAGGTGCAATCGAGACGAATGCGGCCCAACCGTGGAAGTCAGCCCTTTCAGCGCCGTGTGAAGCGGCCAGGCTTCGCGGGCTTTAGTTCGCGCGGCCGTCTTTCTGCCGGCGGACGACTTATCCGCGGAACGGCCGCGAGTCGCTCGGCCGGCGCTACCACAACTTTCTCCGGCGTGATCTGCAGCATGGACCTGCCGCTGACATGCACGAAGCTCAATTCCCGCGCAGCCAGCAGCGCGTTGACGGCATCTTTCACTTTCGAGCGCGCCACGAAGTTGCCGAAGAAAATCTCCAGGTCCGCCTGTTCGATGGCGATCACGCAGTCAAGATACTTCGACAACAGCGCGGTGAGCGCCTCCTGCACCGACAGTCCTATGCCCTCTTTCACGGCGTCCGGCGCCCAGCGATAGAGCACGTCCCACACCGAGCCCCCGCTGGCCTTGTAATCGACGCGCGTGATGCGCAGCTTCGACCACAACTCGCCGAGCGCGCTGTCCAGCGCCGGAAATGACACGCTGCCGCCCAGCACTTCCTGCATCTTCTGCTTCGAGATGGGGCCATCGCGGCGGATTAACTCGAACGCATCGCAAGCCAGCGCGGAATACGCAGACCGCGACCCCGCCTTGGGCGCCTGCTTGGGATTGCGCTCGCCCATGAGCGCATAAAAATAAGGAAACACCGAGGCCGGGACCAGGAATCCATTGTTCTCGTCGAACAGATTCGCCTCGAATGCCGTGCGCTCGCGCAGCAACCGCACCATCAACTCGGTTGCCTCGGCCGCCCGTGGGTCTTTGAACGCATGCTGCCATCCCGGCAAGCGGTCGTCCGATCCGACAAACGCGCCAATGAAGGTGGGCACCAGCAGCGCCGGCCGCCGGGGATACATCAGGCAGAATCCGACTTCTTCCAGAAAGGCGCGAGCCTGCTCGATCGTCCGGATGGGCTTGCCATCGAGACTCCACTTTTCGCGGCGGAGTTGCTGGAGTTCCTGATCAGTCATAAACAGCTGCGAGCTTCGAGCTGAGAGCTACGAGCCAAAAGCAAGAACCTAACGGTCTCAACTCGCAACTCCTAGCTCAAGACTCGTAGCTCACAGCTAGATTCTCTTAAACGCCTTCTGAATATCCTTCATAGAGTAACGTAGCACGACCGGCCGACCATGCGGGCACGAGTAAGGATGGTCGGTCTTGGCCAGTTCCGTCAGCAGCCACTCCATTTTGTTCTGCTCCAGTGGCATGTTGACCTTGATGGCGGCGTGGCAGGCGATGGAGGCGGCGATGCGGGCGCGAATCTTTTCCAGATTCAGCGACTGCTCCTCGCGCGAAAATTGATCGAGCAATTCGTGCAGCATGCGCTCGACCGCCGCTGCGTCCACACCAGCTGGAGCGACTTTCACGGCAACGCTGCGCGCGCCGAAGGGCTCGGCCTCGAATCCGTTGTGCTGGAGTTCGTCGGCGATCTCGGTGAACACGGCCTGTTGCGCCGGAGACAGCTCCAGAACGATCGGCATCAGCAGGCGCTGGCTTTCCACTTTCTGCGCGGCGCGCTGCTTCAGGATTCGTTCGAACAACACGCGCTCGTGGGCGACGTGCTGGTCCACGATCCACAGGCCGTCTTCGCTGACTGCCAGGATGAACGAATTTCGAATCTGCCCTACCGGCTTCAGAGTGCCGAGGGCAGACAGGGTTGGCTCGTCTTCGTCCTTGCTGACGTCGAGCGCGGGAGCGCAGCCATGATCTGGAACATGGTCGCGAATAGTTTCAACCGCACGCGCCGAAAACAAAGAGATCGCCGCATTGGCTTCGACCGCGATGCCGCCTTCAAACTGGAAGCGCTGCGAAACCGGCGGCAGCAACGGCTCCTGCAGTGCGAAGCCCCCGCCTTCCGGCTCCCGCAAGCCAGCTTCCGGAAGCCGAACGCCGGAAGCCGGAAGCCCAGCCTGCGGAAGACCAGCCTGCCCGGGCTCCCACTCGTGAACTCCCGGCGTCATCGCGCCGGGCGTGAGCGAGGTGCTGGCCGTGGCGTGGGCCCGCATCTCGGTCACGAACTGCGGCACCGGACGCGCCTTCATCAGCGCGGCGCGCACCGAGTCGCGCACGAAATCGTGCATCACGCTAGTCTGCCGAAAGCGGACCTCCGTCTTCGAGGGATGAACATTCACGTCCACCTCGCCGGCGGGCAATTCCAGAAACAGCAGGACCACGGGATACACCGTGGGCGGAATAATGTTGCGATAGGCCTCGGTCAGGGCGTGCTGCACCAGACGGTCGCGGATGGTGCGTCCGTTGACGAACACGAAAATCGAGTTGCGGTTCAGCTTCTGAATCTCGGGCTTGGAGACGAAGCCGTGGAGGTGCATCTCGCCCGGGTTCTTTTCGACAACTTCACCATCGTCCTCTTCCTTGCGCCGCCAGGGCGGAGGCTGGGGCAATCCCACGCGCTCGAGCGGCTGGCGCGCAGCCACCGGAATCAACTGGTCGAGCGTTTCTTTACCAAAAATCTGATAGACGCGCTCGCTGTATCCCGCCACCGGAGGCGCGACCAGCATGGCATTGGCCGCCGAGTGCAACTCGAAATGCTTTTCAGGATGAGCCAGCGCATAATGCGTGACCAGCGATGCAATGTGCGACAACTCGGTGGATTCCGCCTTCAGAAACTTCTTGCGCGCCGGAACGTTGAAGAAAAGATCGCGCACGGTAATCGAGGTGCCGAGCGGCAGGCCGGCTTCTTCGACGCGTGCAATCTTGCCGCCGTTGATTTCAATCACGGTACCCGCCGCCTGTTCGTCCGCCCGCGTCTCCAGCCGCAAGCGCGATACCGACGCAATCGAGGGCAGCGCTTCGCCGCGGAAGCCGAGGGTGGCCACGCTCAGCAGGTCTTCGGCATTCTTGATTTTCGAGGTGGCGTGGCGCTCGAAGGCCAGCATGGCGTCGTCGCGGACCATGCCGCATCCGTTGTCGGTGATCTGGATCAGCTTTTTTCCGCCGGCTTCCACGCTGATTTTGATGCGAGTCGCTCCCGCGTCGAGGGAGTTCTCCAGCATCTCCTTGACCACGGAGGCAGGGCGCTCCACCACCTCGCCAGCGGCGATCTGGTTGGCGACGGTTTCGGAAAGTATGTGGATTTTTCCCATGGGCGGAGATCCCTAGCTTCGCTCGGGATTTCGGCTGCGGGCTCCCGCATCGCTCATGCCCGCAGAACGCCTCAAGTTTCGCAGATGGGAGGATGCGAAGGCAAAGCACGGAGGGGATAGTTGGCGGACAGGAGTGTCCGCCTTACACGGGCGACCCAAGGTCCCTCCACTGCGCTCGCTTTCGCTCGCTTCGGTCGGGATGACAATAAGAGAGGGCACCAAAAAAAAGGCGCTCCGGGATTAGCGGAGCGCCGGGGCTGCGAGTTGGCTGGCTACATCGGCATTTCTATTGCACCACGTCGAGTTGGAAGGTCGAGGTGACCGTGGAGGATCCCGACGTGGCGGTCACGGTGATGGTGTAATTGCCGACGGGAGTTCCGGGGTTGGAGGTGTTGCCGCCGCTGCTGCCGCCGCCGCAGGACGCCATCCACAGCGTCGTGAATCCGAGGGCGACGATCAGCCCCAGCAGGCGCAGACCGCGGAGCGAACGACGCCGCGATCCGGCGGTGAACAAGATGCCCAGCAGTCCTGGCAAGAACGTCGCATAGAAAATACCGGTGGCGCGGCCGGAAGGATGGTTCAGCGCGGCGGTCGGAGCCGTGGTCGTGATGTTGAAGCTCACCTTGCCGGTTGCGTTGACCGACGGAGGCGCGGTGCAGGTGGACGCCGGTGCAGGATCGCTGCACTGGAACGCGACCGGGCCGGTGAAGCCTCCGTTCAGCTGAACGATGACAGTCGCGTCGACGGGCGATCCTTGAGTCACCTGGTAGCTTGTGGCTGTCGGAGCGAGCGTAAAACCGGCAGGCAAACTTGCGGCCCATGCGACCGCCAGGTGGTTGGCGTTCACTGACCCGAGGCCGGTAACCAGATTAAAGCTGGTCGCCTCATCGGCGTTCGAGGCTTCGTACCCGATGACGCCGGCGGACGGCCCGGTTGACGGGCACTGCTGCGCCACCGGCTGAACGGAGGGATCGCCCGGTTGACAGGCCACGAAGTTATCGCCGGACAGCACCGGGTTGAACGCTCCATTGGCCGGAGTAGCAGCCAGGGTGTAAAGCGTTCCGTTGACGTTGCCCAGGCCGGGCGAAGTTCCGTCCGCCAGGTATTGGTTGAGCAGGGTGACCATGCCGGCAAAGACCGGGGCGGAGACGGAAGTGCCGCCGATGACCGAAATATAGTTTAAGCCGAGCGCGTCGGTGATGCCCGCAGCTCCACCGGGGTTACAACTGCTGCCGCTGCCCGAGTCGCCGAGTTCCGATAACTGGGTGCAGAAAATGTAGCCGGGAAAGTTTGGACTCGCGAGGAAGGAGACGTCCGGCACCATCCGCGTGGACTGCCCTGATATGGTGACGGTCTGCCAGGTTGGTTGCGCGAAACCGGATATGCACGCCGAAAAGTCGGCGTTTTGAACAGCGCAGTTGCTGGCGCCTCCGCCGCCCGTGCCGATGCCGATGTCTTCCTGGGCGGTTGCTTCGGAGATAATCGGAACCCAGCCCGGCGTATCGTTCCCGTTCTCGCAAAACGTGCCCGGGTTCTGCTGGCAGTAGGTGACGAATTCGTCGTCGTCATTCCAGGCCTGTTCGGGAATATAGGAAAGTGCCGTGCCGCCGTTGGCGGCGTTAGTCGTTCCCCAATAGGTGGGAGAAATGTCCGCGAGCGGAATTGCCGTGCCGCCGACGGCCGTAACTTCCGGGCTGCTGGCGGGGTAACTCACGGCCAGTCCCTGCGTAGCGAGGCCGGTGCCGGTTAAAGTGCCGCCGGGATTGTTGGCGTCGCAGGCTGCGGAACCGGTATCACCAGCGGAATTCACGAAGGTAATGCCCTCCGTGTTCGCCTGCATTAGTTCGGTTTCAAACAGCGGCCCAAGACCATTAGCTTCGCCGATGTTCTCGTCGAACTCGCACCCGCCATAGCTCAAGCTGATCACGGTCTCGCCGAGCGTGTCCTGATTGTCGATGGCGTAGTAGAAGGAAGTGAATACGTCGGTGGAATTCACGAAGATGAGCTGCGCTCCGGGAGCGACGGCCCCGGACCACTCCAGGTCGAGGTCGGACTCGCTCAGGTCTCCCGCCCTGACGCCGGGATCGGTCCCGTCAAGCACGTAGCTGAAGTGGGGATCGCTGCACGACGTGATGATGTCGTTCGGGGCTGCGGCCTGCGTGGTGCAACTGATCGAAGAAAGTCCGAAGCCGGTGCGGAAGTTGTTGATATCGGCCTGATAAATATCGGTCTCGCCCATAACCGCCAGCTTCTGACCGGTGCCGTCGATTCCGTTGGCGTAAAGCCCGTTGACGTCGTAAATCGTATAAACATCGCCCGGAGCGACGAACTGCGCTTGAAAGCTCCCGTTGTAGAAATAGTTCGGGTGATGCTGAATGCCCATCGGCTTGGGATGGAAATCGTCGAGTCCGCGCACGCCGCCGACAATGCCCGCCAGAGCCGCGGGAATTGATGGCGGGGTGACGTTGGCGTAGTGCAGCTTGCCCTCGACGTTGTAGTGGTGGATTTCGGTGGCGAAGGCGTTCTCGACCTGCAGCGCGGTGCCGGTGAAGGAGATCCAGTTGCGGCCGCGGGCCTGCTGGATTCTGGTGAAACCCTGCGACTGCAGCCAGTCGGCCATCTTTTGCATGTCATTCGCGCTGAGGCCGAAGCGGTCGGCAAACTGCTCGGGAGTGAGCCATTTGTGGTAGTTCGGCGATTTGCGGTCCTGCTGCTGGGCGAGGAGCTGGGTCAGGGCTTTCTGCTGGGCGGGGGTGGGCACGGTCAACAGGGTCATGGTGCCGAGATGCAGGGCGGGATCGACCGCGCCCTCATCAAACTTGGGCAGCGCCTGGTGGCGAACGTTGCCACGCAGAGTGACGGTCTGGCCGCCGGACGCCGTCAAGGCTCCGGCGATGCGGTCGCCGCCGGCGGCGTAGCTCGGGCTGGAGGAAAGGCTGGCAATCAGGAGGGCGGGCAACACGGCTAGCAGCATCGACTTCACGATTCGCATGGACGCTCCGAGGCAGATCCGAATACGGGCTGTGTCTAAGCTTATAACGGGTTATCTCTGTTCGATCAAGACTGTAGCGCAGAAGGTTGTACGGGTGAGCAAAAGTTAACAAAGATTTGGCGGGCTCGAAGGCCGCCAGTTCGGCGTTTGGAGGACAAATTACAGGGCGCGGGAGATTCCTCCCTCCTGCCGCGCTTCGCGCGCCCCCGGCTGAAAGCCGGGGGGTCTACCCAGGCCGCTGCGCTCGGGATGACGCCCGCACGCGATGCGCTGCCGTATACTGCGTGCAAAGCTGAAGCCGCGCATGACTGTGCCCGACGCCGCGAAATCGCGCCTCGCCTACATTGACTGGATGCGTGGACTGGCCTGCGTGCTGATGTTTCAGACGCATTGCTACGATTCCTGGTTGAGCCCGCCGGCGCGGCAAAGCCGCTTTTTCATGTACTCCCAGCTGGGCGGGACGTTTCCGGCTCCGCTGTTTCTGTTTCTGGCGGGGATTTCGTTCGCTTTGGTCACGGAAAAACTCTGGCGGAAGAATCTTCCCCCGGCGCAAATCGCGGGCACGACCATCCGGCGCGGGGCGGAGATTTTTGTCTACGGACTGCTGTTCCGCTTGCAGGAGTATGCGGTCGCATGGGGCTGGGCGCCGAAAACCGATCTGCTGCGGGTGGACGTGCTCAACAACATTGGCGTCTCGATGATGCTACTGGGGGTGATGTGCTGGATGGCGCTGGCGTGGTCGTACCGCCGGGGACACGAAAAAAATGTGGATGCCCCATCCTTGCCGCGTTCTTTGCGGCAAGGGTGGGATACGATGCCGCGTGTCCCCATCGTCCTCGGCGCCGCGGGCACGGCGTTGCTCATTTCCCTACTCACTCCACCGCTGTGGACGACGTGGCGGCCACGCTGGCTGCCGTGGCCGATCGAGTCGTATGTGGATGGCGTGCAGAACCTGGGAGTGCCGCAAGCTGGAGTCTTCCCGGTTTTTCCGTGGACAGCGTTCGCCTTCGCCGGACTGGCGGTGGGATTTATTCTGCAAAGCCAATGGGCACGCGAGAAGGAAGTTCGGACCTTGTTGCTGGCGGGAGCGGCGGGGGTTGTGCTGATCGAATTCGCGCGCTGGCTGGACGCGCAACCGCGACAGCTTTATGCCGTCGAGGACTACTGGCATACCAGTCCGAGTTTTTTTCTGATCCGGGTGGGGATGCTCCTGTTGATTCTGACCGGAAGCTATGCCTGGTGCCGCTGGGGTCCAATCAAACTTCCAGGGCTATGGGGTTTCAGCCCGCTGGTTCTGCTGGGGCAGGCTTCGCTGTTGGTTTACTGGGTGCATATTGAATTCGTGTATGGCCGGGTGTCGATCCTGCCCAAGCGCCGGATGGGAATCGGCGCCGCTTCGGCGGGGCTCCTGGTGATAACCCTGGCCATGCTGGCGCTGGCTTACGCTCGCACGAAGGCCAAAGGGAGCGGCAGGGAAGCGTTGGGGTGGCTGCGTGTGAGTCCGGCGCGGACGTGAGCGCAGCTACAGTTCACTTTCGCCGAAAACGTTGTGGCGCTCATTGACTGGCCACAAACTCCACGACTTCGCGCTCGGCCCAGCGGCCATCGTCGGCGGGGTCTCCGTTAGTTTCGCCCAGGAACGCGCAGTGGCCGCCATCCTCCGTCTCGACGTAGGTGATGTTGGGATTCGCGGCGATGCGGCGTTTCGTCTCTGGTGTCAGGCGAATAAAGGGATCGTTCGCGGAATGGATGATCAAGGCGGGGACGGCAATCCGGTCGATCACATTGGCAGCCGCGGCACGGGCGTAGTAATCGTAGGCGCCGGTGAATCCGCAGTAGTAGGCGGTGATGCGGTCATCGAACTGGCGCAGGGTGGAAATGCCGCGCAGCCGCGATACATCGAACTGCCCAGGAAACAGTCGCGCCTTGCGGCGCAGGCGCCGGAACAACTGCATCAGGAAGTAATATTCGTAGATGCGGTTGCGGGGTTCGTGCAGGGCGTCGGCCGAGGCCGCCAGATCGATCGCCGGACATACGGCGGCGACCGCTCGAAATTCCGGCGGAGCGTTTCCGTTTACGTTCTTTTCTCCATCTCCGTTTCCACCACTCCCCCATTCTCCCGCCAGCTTCAGCACCAGGTTTCCGCCCATGGAAAAGCCGATCAGGGCGAAGCGCGAGACTCGATCGTTCTCGATCACATTCCGCACCACCGCGGCGACATCGCCGGACAAGCTGGAGTTGTAGAGGGTGGGCGCGAAGTGGTCCATGCCGCCGCAGTTGCGCTGGTTCATGAGCACGACGTTCATGCCGGCGGCCAGACCATCGCGCGCTATGCCCCGCATGTACTGTGAATCGGAGGAGCCTTCGAGGCCGTGGACCGCGATCAATGTCAGGGGCTGGATACGAGCGTCTTTTTCTGAACCCCGCTCCGCACTTTCTTCTGCACCCCGCTCCGCACTTTCTTCTGCACCCCGCTCCGCACTCTCTGCGCCCTGCCAGTAGCACCAGCACCGGACCTTAATCCCCGGCGCAACCTCGACCAGACGCTCTTCCGGCGCGGGCAAATGAACGTTACGCGGGAGCAGAAAGCTGGCGATGGTTTGCACATGTCCGCCACGCAGCCACCGCCGCGCCCGGAAGGGCGCGCGACCGCTCCAAGCGGATCGACCGGCAGAGCGTTCGCTGGCTGAATCGGGAATTTGCGTAGTCCCCACAAATTGATTCTAATAGAGGTTAGTCTGGAGTCTTCCAATGCCCATCTTTGAATACATCTGCAAGGAATGCCAGCACCAGTTCGAGGCGCTGGTCTACGGCAAGCAAAAGGCCGAGTGTCCGAAGTGCCACGCGACCCGGCTGGAACCGCAGCTTTCGGTGTTCGCAGTGTCGGCCAAAGGGTCGTCATCGTCGCCCTCGGCGTCATCATCAACGTCATCCCGCGGCGCCTGTGGATCGTGCGGCGATCCTCGCGGGCCGGGCGCGTGCTCGCTCGGGGATATGAACTAGAGCGTGCGCACCGGGTAGGCGGTGCTTGGGATTGGCGAAGATGGGGCTTGGCGAGGCGGGCTTATTTCTCGCGATCCGGGCAACTTCTATTGGCGTCGAGGGTTCAAACCGGGCAGAGTTCCGTGAACTCCCGTCCCAGCCATGCGTTAACCCTGGAGGATTTTATGGTCACACCTGCTCTCGGGGCCCCAGCGAGATTCGGCGTTCTCAGTTTTCTTGGTTTTGTCTGCCTGATGCTGGCAGCCTGCAGCAGCTCTCGGCAACCCATCGTCTGCGCCATCCCGGCTGATGGTGACACGTGCATGAGCCCCAGCCCTCTGCTCTACGCCACGTCGACCTCGAGCCAAGTGCTGCCATTCACGATCAATAATTCGTCAGGAGCGCTTACGGCGATGACGCCGGCGGCGGGTCCGGCAAACTCGGGCAGCATTGTGAATCTGGGATTCTTCCTGTTGTTTGCTGACCCATCAACCGACGCAGTGGACAGCGACCAGGTCAACTCGGGCGGAGGTTTGATGACGGTCGCCGGATCACCGTTTTCTCTGGGAACGGCCGCCGGAGGTCCGACCAGCATTCTGGGCGCTCCCGCCGGATTCTTCTACGCTAGTGAGCCTGACGGCACCATCGTGGGATTCAGCACTCCGGGCGACGGCACGCTGACAGCTCCGGTGCCAAATTCGCCCTTCGCGGCGGGTATGGCGCCGGCACAAATGGCCGCGGCCACTCTGTCTGCCACCGCCCCCGCCCCCAATGCGCTGTATGCTTCCGACGCGGGCAGCCCCAGTGGCGGTATTCTTGCCTACACCCTGGACAGCACAGGATCCCTGACCCCGCTTGCCAACTCGCCGTTCTCCGCCGCGCCCAATGCAACTCCGGGCTCGGTTCTGACGGAGAGCTCTTTTCTGTTCGTCTCTCTCGTCAGCAACGCTTCGCTCACCAATGTGGGAGAAGTTGCCGTCCTGTCCATTGACCTGAATACGGGGGCCTTGACGCCCGTGCCGGGATCGCCCTTCACGGTCGGAAACGGTCCCTCGACGCTGGCGGTTGACTCGTCCAATCATCTGTTCGTGCTGAACGCGGGCGACCACACGATTTCTGCCTTCAATATTGAAAGCAATGGCATGCTGTCGGCCATCGGCTCTCCGGTGGCTGCCGGAACGGCGACCAGCGGACTCGCGGTCTATCCCCCATACCTGTATGTGGCCGACACCAGCGCCGACAGCATTTTGACCTTCAAGATCGATGCGGCGACGGGAGCAGTTACTGCCTCCGGGTCAACCGCGGCCGCGAATCCGCCGCTGCAATTGACCGTGGTGAACCTTCCGGTAATCTAGGCTGGCCAAAATTCGCGGCCTGATTCCCAGCGGCTATGCGTTCCGTCGCCGGACTCTGTGCTGCTAGACTCTCTGACGATGCGAGTGAAGATTCTAGGCTCGGCCGCCGGCGGAGGATTTCCCCAGTGGAATTGCGCCTGCGGGAACTGCCGCGGGCTGCGCAGTGGAACCTTCCGCGGCAAAGCCCGCAGCCAGACGCAGGTTGCCATCAGCGCCACTTCCAAGAATGATGCTGGCTCCTGGTATCTGCTGGGAGCGTCGCCTGATCTGCGCGCGCAAATCGAAGCCACGCCTGAGCTGCATCCGCAGCCGGGCAAAGAAAAAGAAGGGATCAGACAGTCGCCGATCGCGGGAGCGGTCCTGGCCAATGCTGACATCGATCATGTGCTCGGCCTGCTGCTGTTGCGTGAGTTGCAGCCACTGCGCGTATACGCGACCGATTCCATTCGCCGCATTCTCTGCGAAGACAATTCCATGTTCGGCATGCTGCAGCGCGTACCCGGCCAAGCAACGTGGACCAGCTTCGAGCCTGGAATTGCGTTCCCGCTGGAGAATCCCGGCGGCGAAAATTCCGGATTGCGCTGCCGCGCGCTTTCGCTGGGCACGCACTATCCCGCCTATGTTTCGCCGCGCCGCCAGTCTGAACTCAGGTTCGGGGAGGCATCGCTCGGCCTGATCGTTGAAGCGAAGATGGTTGAATCGTCGTCGGGAAAGCGGCTGGCCTACATGCCCGCCGTCCCGCAGATTGATAACGCGCTGCTGCAGGAATTCGAGTCCGCTGACGTGTTGCTGTTCGACGGAACCTTCTGGAGCGACGACGAACTGATTCGTATTCAGGGATCCGGGCAAACCGCGCTGCAGATGGGCCACGTACCGGTCTCGTCCGCCGAAGGCAGCTTGAGCCGGTTGGCGGGACTGCGGCATCCACGTAAAATCTATCTACACATCAACAACACGAATCCCATGCTGAATGAGGCTGGGCCGGAATACGCCCAGGTGCGCGAAGCCGGCTGGGAGATCGCGGAGGATGGATGGGAGTTCGAACTCTAGATCTGTCGAGCACGGCGCTGCTTTCGCTCGACGAACTGCGCGCTCAATTGCGCGCGGTCGGAGAGGAGCGCTATCACCACCGGCATCCTTTCCACGTGATGATGCACGAAGGCCGCCTCAGCCGCGGACAGCTGCAGGCGTGGGCGTTGAACCGTTACTACTACCAGAGCATCATCCCGATCAAGGATTCGATCATCCTCTCGCGCGGGCCCGATCCAGTATTTCGCCGCGCCTGGCGCAAGCGTGTGGTGGATCACGACGGCGACACCACCACGGCTGGCGCGGTTACGAATAACGAAGGCGGCATCAAACGCTGGCTGAAGCTGGCGGAGGCCACCGGACTGAACGCCGACCAGGTGCGAGCCGGAACTGGAATTCTTCCGGCGACACGCTTCGCGGTAAATGAATACCTGAACATC
>Ga0181537_10002252_pt1 | contig 17133 bp, 12 predicted proteins | sample PEATcosm2014_Bin_39_FD_119765 | JGI IMG/M metagenome (GOLD analysis project Ga0181537, IMG submission 119765) | Peatland microbial communities from MTU Mesocosm Facility, Houghton, MI, USA - PEATcosm2014_Bin23_10_metaG | ecosystem: Environmental > Terrestrial > Soil > Wetlands > Peat | place... | reverse complement strand
GGCCTTTCTGCATATCCTGGCCCATCGATGGACGCTGACCAGCGGCGGTGCGGCCTGAATCCTTGATGCGCTGCTCGTCGCAGGCACGCATCGCCGCCTCGTCGCCTTCGCCGGCACGCGCAATCGTTTCCGGCGGGATGTGCAGGATTTCCTCGAGCTCGTAGCCGAGCGCCTGGCCGACGCGGATCGCCTCCGAGCCGACGCGCGTCGAGAAACGGCGGATCGGTTCGCTCTTGATCATGTCGCCGCCGCCGAGCCCGGTGCAGGCCGAAATCCCGTTCTGCATGGCGTTGGTGACGAGTTTGGACCAGCGCTCGCCCCACAGATTGTTGGTGACCTTGGCGCTGTCGGCGTAAGCGACCAGCCGGCAGACTTCCTCGGCGCGTTCGGTAATGCGGCCGTGCACTTCGCCGGCGCGGAACACGGTATGCGCCGCGCCGTGCTTGGCGGCGCCGCGATGGACGAGTCCGGGTTCCGGCAGGTTGACGGTGATGCTCGAAGCGATGCAACCGAGCGTCTTGCCCCAGCCAACGATGTTGGCGATGGTTTCTTCGTTCATGCAATTTTGCAGCGACACCACGTAGCCGTCGGGCGCCAGATATTGCCTGATCAGCATGGTCGCCCAGGCGGTGTCGTAGGACTTCATGCAGACGAAGGCGATGTCGACCGGGCTCTCCTTGGAAAGCTGCTGGGCGTCGGTGACGTGAATCGCGCGAACCGGCACGGTGAATTCCGGCTCCTTCATGGCGTGCGTTACGCGCAGTCCGTGCTTTTGCATGTGCTCGACATGGGCCGGCCACGGATCGATGAAGGTCACGTCCTCGCCGTTCTTCGCCATATGGGCGCCGGCATAACCGCCGACTGCACCCGCACCGACAAAGGCAATCTTCTTGCCCATACTGCTTTCCTCCCCACAGTCCGTGGCGCAAGGTAGCGCGCCCCGCGGTCCGATGTAAGCGATCCATGCTCATAGCAGGTCGTCGCCGGTGGCTTGAAACGGCGGTTCCTTTGCCTATTTCGTTGCCGGATAAAGTCCATTGGGGGAGGCGGCCGTGGCCGTTGCCGAAGACAGCGTAACCAAAGCCGAGAGCCGTCCGTTCGAGGCGGACGTCGCCAAGCTCCTGCACCTGATGGTGCACTCGGTCTATTCCGATAAATCGGTATTTCTGCGCGAATTGATCGCCAATGCGGCAGATGCCTGCGAGCGGCTGCGCTACGAGGCGATTGCCGCTCCGGCGCTGCTCGCCGCCGACGTCAAGCCGCACATTGCCGTTGCGCTCGATGCCGAGGCCAAAACTCTGACCGTGGAAGACAACGGCATCGGCATGAGCCGCGACGAGATGATCGAGGCGCTCGGCACCATCGCGCGGTCCGGCACCAAAGCGTTTCTGGAGCGGATCGAGGCGGCGCAGAAGGACGAAACCGCCGAGAGCAACGCTCTAATCGGCCGGTTCGGCGTCGGCTTCTATTCGGCCTTCATGGTAGCGGAGCGGGTCGACGCGATTTCCCGCCGCGCCGGAACGGAGGCCGCCTGGCTGTGGTCGTCGGATGGCAAGGGCTCCTTCGACGTCTCGCCGGCGGACGTTGCACAGGCGCCGCAGCGCGGCACCCGCGTCGTCCTGCACCTGCTGGATGACGCCAAGAGTTATGCCGAGCGGGCCACCATCGAGCCTCTGATCAAGGCGCAATCGGGCCATGTGCCGGTGCCGATCGCGATCGTTGACAAGCCAGGCGCCGCGCCCGTTGAAATCACCGACGGCGCCGCGTTGTGGACCAAACCCAAGGCTGACATCACGGCGGCGGACTACACCGATTTCTACCGCAGCATCGCGGTCGCCTTCGACGAGCCGGCGCTGACCGTCCATTACCGCGCCGAGGGGCGGCAGGATTACACCGCGCTGCTTTTCGTTCCCGGGTCGCGGCCGTTCGATCTGTTCGATCCAGACCGTGCAGGCCGCATCAAGCTCTACGTCAAGCGAGTCTTCATCGCCGACGATGCGGACATCCTGCCGCGGTATCTGCGGTTCGTCCGCGGTCTCGTCGACTCCGCCGACCTGCCGCTCAACGTCTCGCGTGAGAAGATCCAGGAAAGCCCGCTGCTCGGCGCGATCCGAAAGGGCGTGACCAGCCGCGTGCTGTCCGAATTCGAGCGGCTTGCCGAGAAGGAGCCGGAGACTTTCGCCAAAGTCTGGGATGCGTTCGGCGCCGTCATCAAGGAAGGTATTTACGAGGATTTCGAGCGCCGCGATGCACTGCTGAAACTCGCGCGCTTCAAGACCACGGCGTCGCCTGATGAGTGGCGGAGCCTTTCCGCCTATGTCGCGGCATTCAAGCCCAATCAGACCGCGATCTATTATATCGCCGGCGACGATGTCGCGCGGCTGAAGTCCTCGCCGCATCTGGAAGGCTTTCGCGCCCGCGGCGTTGAGGTGCTGCTGTTGTCCGATCCGGTTGACACGTTTTGGGTCATGCCGGGCACAGGCTTCGAGGGCAAGCCGTTCAAGTCGGCGACGCAAGGCGCGGCCGACCTCACGCTCATTCCGCTCCTCGATGCCGCCAAAGAGCAGGCCGCCGACATTGCCGAAGCGGTGAAGCAATTTCTGGTCTTCGTGCAGGGAACGCTCGGCGATGCGGTGACGCAGGTGCGCGCCTCGGACCGGCTCACCGACAGCGCGGTATGTCTGGTCGCCGCCGATGCCGGCCCGGATCGCGGGTTGGAGAAATTACTGGCCGGGGCAGGACGCCTCAAGACCGCGTCAAAGCCGATCCTCGAAATCAACCCGCGGCACGAACTCGTGGTAGCGCTGGCCGCGCTGGGCGAGGCTGACCGCAGCTTTAAGGAAGATGCCGCGCATATTTTGTTCGACGAGGCGCAGCTGCTCGACGGCGTCCGACCGGCCGATGCGAAATTGTTCTCGGACCGCCTTGCGCGCGTGCTCGGCCGCGGGTTGAAGGCTTCGTCCTAGGCGAACAGCCGGATTATTCGGCCGGCGTGACCGATACGCGCCGCGCCGCGAGCTGCCCCGGTAGTTCACGGGAAGTGCTGGGCGTTTCAATCGGCGGCGTGATATCGGCCTTTTTCGAGCCGCGCAGCCGGAAGTAAATCTGCGAGCCGACCAGGATCAAGCACAGGCCGACAAATACCGCGCTGATCGGTCGCTCGACGAACACGCCGAAATCGCCGCGCGAGATCAGCATGGCGCGGCGGAAATTCTCCTCGAACCGCGGCCCGAGCACGAAGCCGAGCAGGATCGGCGCCGGATGGAAGCCAAGCCGCAGCAGCACGTAGCCGAACAGGCCGATGACGACCACTTCACCGACCTGGAAGAAGTCGTTGTTGGCGGCATAGACGCCGATGCAGACGAAGAACATCGCGCTCGGGTAGAGATACTTGTACGGGATCGCCAGCATCTTCACCCAGATGCCGATCAGCGGCACGTTGAGCAGCACCAGCATGATGTTGCCGATCCAGAAGCTCGCGACGAGGCCCCAGAAAATATCCGGATGCTGGGAAATGAGCTGCGGGCCGGGCACAATGCCCTGGATCATCAGGGCGCCGAGGAGAAGCGCCATCACCGCGTCGCCGGGAATGCCGAGGCTCATGGTCGGGATGAAATCGCCCTGCACCGAGGAGTGGGTCGATGCTTCGGGGCAGACCACGCCTTCGATCAGGCCGGTGCCGAACAGTTCTGGATGTTTTGAGATTTTCTTTTCGGTCGCATAGGCGACGAACGAAGCAATGGTCGGGCCGGTGCCGGGAATGAGCGAGCAAAGGCTGCCGATGATGGTGCCGCGCCACATCGGGAAGAACGCCCGTTTCATGTCAGCCTTGGTCGGACGCATGTCCTTGAAGCTGACATTGGTATATTTGGTGTTGATCGGGGCTACTTGATTGACGCTGTTCATGAACTCGGCGATGCCGAACAGTCCGAGCGCCAGCGCGATCAGCTCGATGCCGTCGTCGAGTTCCGTCATACCGAACGTATAGCGCTCCGAGCCAGTTTCGAGATCGGTGCCGACCGAACCGAGGAACAGGCCGAGGACGGTCATGGCCACGCCTTTGACTGGCGAGCCGCGCGCCAGCGTCGAGCCCGCGAGCAAGCCCAATAGCATCAGCGAGCAGACCTCGGCTGGTCCGAATTGCAGCGCCGCCCGCACCAGAAGCGGCGACAGGAAGATCATTTCGGTGATGCCCCACGAGGCGCCGACGAACGAGGCGAAGACCGTCAGGCCCAAGGCCACGCCGCCGCGGCCCTGTTTGGTCATCGGGAACCCGTCAAGACAGGTCACCGCGTGTGGTGGGTGACATGGCAAATTGAGCAGGATCGAGCAGATCGCGCCGCCATATTGCGCGCCGTACATGACGCCGCCCAGCATCAGAATGGCGGCGACCGGCTTCATGCCGAAGGTCAGCGGCAAAAGAATCGAGATGGTAGCGAGCGGGCCCATGCCCGGCAGTACGCCGACCATGTTGCCGACCAGGACGCCGATGAAACAGAACATCAGATTGTGCGGCTCGAGCGCGACGCCGAAGCCGTACCAGAGACTCGCAAGCGAGGTCCCAATCATTGCGCCCCCCACCACGTGAAGATCGGCATCGGCACCTGCAGGAAGTAAGAGAACAACGAAACGCCAAATATGGTGACTACGGTTGCGAGGATAAAGGTAGCCCGCCACGTCGCGCCCTTGTCACCGAGCGCGGCGACAAAGACGCAAGCAAATGTCCCTGGGGCCATGCCAAAGTAATGTCCGAAGATGATGAAGAGCACCGGGCTCATCAGAATGCAGAGCCAGGCCCACCATTGCGGGTGCTCCGGCAGCAGACTCTGGTCGCTGCCATGCCCGTCGTCGTGGGACGGCGAAAGGGCCGCGGCCGCAATGGCGATGCCGAGGAGCACGAGGATCACGCCGAGCGCCGTCGGCATGAACCCAGGGCCCATGTGCATGAGCGTGCCGGCGCGGTAGGTCGTGCCCTTGAGTGCGATACCGAGCCCGAGCAATACCATTAGCCCGCCAGCGTAAAAGTCACGCTTGCTTATCAGCGCGCGGAGAGGGCTCGTGGAAGGCCGCAATATTTCCTCCCGGCCGTCTTCGGGGCCGTTGACGTACTCGCCCCGAATTTTCTTCGAAACGAGCAACTACAGCAATTGCCGATATGTTCCGCAGTGACGCGGTGTCGCGGGTCTCCCGTCATTCCCCCACGAAAGTTGGGAAGACCCCTACATCCGGCAGCATCCGGAACGATATAGGGCACCGAGTTATGGTGCAACTGCCGTGCATAACCACGTAAACGGCTGGATATTCCCGATTGGCGGTCAAATCGGATGGTTTACCGAGGTGAACAGGTCGCGACTGTCGTTTTTGACATTGCCGACCCGCCGGTCGACCGGCCAGAACGCCATGGCTGAGCCGGGATAGGGTGTCAGCATGGCTTTGAGCTCGCCGTGCGTCGCAGGCATTTCACCGAGCCATGCCGCCCAGCGCTCGGGCGGCAGCAAGACCGGCATGCGGCCATGCAGGGGCTCAAGCAGCTCGTTGGCCCGTGTCGTGATGATGCTGAAGGATTTGAGCGGTTTGCCGTCCGGCGGTTGCCAGACGTCCCATAGCCCGGCGAACGTCATCGGTCCGCGGTTGCCGAGCGCCACCGCGAAAGGTTGTTTATCGGCGTCGCGCCACTCGTAGTAGCCGTCGGCAACGACCAGGCATCTGCGGCGCGCATTCCAGGCCGAACGGAAGGCGGGACGCGTGTCGATACCTTCGGCGCGGGCGTTGAAAGTCGAATAGCCGATCTTGATGTCATCCGCCCATGACGGGACAAGCCCCCAGCGCATGAGCGTGAGAACACGCTCGCCGTGGCGGGAAATGACGACCGGTAGATGCGACGATGGCGCCGCGTTCCAGCACGGCCGGTATTCGCCGATTTCGTCCCAGTCGATTTTCAAATCGAGTTTGATCTCGGAGACGTCGTCGGGAAGCTTGGCGCGGCCGCACATGACTTAGCTCCTTCGGTCAATGAAAATCGCGGCTCTTGAGCGGCAGCGCGGTATCGCCCGGCAGCGGGCCACCGGAGAATTTCGGCGAGAACAGGTCGCCGCCTTCGCGCAGCCAGGGCAGATTAGCGGAAAGATCGATAAAGCTTTCCGCGACCACGTGGATGACGAGGCCGGCGCGTTGCAGCTTGCCGCGCACGGCGAGGAACCGTGCCGTCATCACGGTGCGGCGGTTTTTTTCAAATACTTTCGGCCAGACGATGATGTTGGCGATACCGGTCTCGTCTTCGAGCGTCATGAACACGACGCCTTTCGACGTGCCCGGCCGCTGCCGCACCAGGACCAGACCGGCGACGGTGACAAACGAATCCGGGATCAAATCCTCGCCGCGCAGTTCGCCGTTGTGGAGAACCCCGATCGCATCGAGGTGGTCGCGGAAAAAACTGACGGGATGAGCTTTCAGCGACAGCCCGGTCGCCACGTAATCCTCGACCACGTGCTCGGCGAGCGGCATGGCCGGGAGTTCGACCGCTTGTTCCGGGAACAGCTCGTCGCTCAGATACGGCGTGAGCAGCGGCAGCGCGTCTCTGGCGTTTATAGCTGCTGTCGGCCGCGCCGTGCGAATGCCGATGACATCGAGCCGCCGTGCCGCCCATAAAGCGGCGCGCCTATCGAGGCCGAGTGAACGGAAGGTATCGGCTTCGGCGAGCCGTTCGATGGTGAAACGCGCAATGCCGGCGATCGCGGCGAGCCGTTCGATCGAAGAAAAACCGTTGCCGCGCGCGGCGACCAGTTTTTCCAGTTCCTTTTCCGCAAGCCCGGCAACGACGCGGAAGCCGAGCCGCACCGCGCATTTGCCGGCCGCGCCAGGCTCGAGCGTGCAATCCCAGTCGCTGAAGTTAACATCGGCGCCGCGGATTTCGACGCCATGGGTGCGCGCGTCGCGCACGAGTTGCGCCGGCTGATAAAAACCCATCGGCTGGCTGTTGAGAATAGCGGCGCAGAACACCTCCGGGTAACGGCATTTGATCCAAGCCGAGGCGTAAACCAGAAGCGCAAAGCTCGCGGCATGGCTCTCCGGAAAACCGTATTCGCCAAAACCTTCGATCTGGCCGAAGCAATGTTCGGCGAAGCTGCGGTCATAGCCGCGCGTCGCCATGCCATTGATGAATTTGTCGCGAAACAGATGGACAGTTCCGTTGTGCCGGAACGTGGCCATGGCGCGGCGCAGTCCGTCCGCTTCGTCGGGTGTAAATTTCGCCGCGGTGATGGCGATCTGCATCGCCTGTTCCTGGAATAGCGGCACGCCGAGCGTTCGTTTGAGTACGTCTCGCAATTCGTCGGCCGGCCCGTGCGCGGGCGCAGGGGAGGGATAATGTTCCTTCTCGATGCCGTCGCGCCGGCGCAGATAAGGATGCACCATGTCGCCCTGGATCGGCCCGGGCCGCACGATCGCGACCTCGATGACAAGATCGTAGAAACATTGCGGTTTTAACCGCGGCAGCATCGACATCTGCGCGCGGCTCTCGACCTGGAATACGCCGATCGAGTCGGCGCGCGACAGCATCTCGTAGACCGCAGGGTCGTCGGCCGGCAGCGTGGCGAGCGCGTAATCCTTGCCGTAATGGTCCTTGAGGAGGTCGATCCCACGGCGCAGACAGCTCAGCATGCCGAGCGCCAGCACGTCGACCTTCATGAGGCCGAGCGTGTCGATATCGTCCTTGTCCCATTCTATAAAAGTGCGGTCGTCCATGGCGGCATTGCCGATGGGCACCGTTTCGTCGAGCGGGCCGCGAGTGAGCACGAAGCCGCCGACATGCTGCGACAGATGGCGCGGAAAGCCGATCAGTTCGTCGGCCAGCTCCACCGCCTGCCGGATCGTTGAATTTTCCGGATCGAGCCCGGCCTGACGGATGTGATCGTCCGGCAGGCCGTCGCCATAGCCCCATACCGTCTTTGCCAGCGCCGAAGTCACGTCCTCGGTCAGGCCCAAGACCTTGCCGACCTCACGGATGGCGCGGCGCGAGCGATAATGCACGACGGTTGCGCAAATCGCCGCGCGGTGGCGGCCATAGCGCCGGTAAATGTACTGGATCACTTCCTCGCGCCGCTCGTGTTCGAAATCGACGTCGATATCGGGCGGCTCACCGCGGTTCTCGGAAATGAAACGGGCGAACAGAAGATTGCTGTTGTCCGGATTGACCGCAGTGATGCCGAGACAAAAGCACACCGCGCTGTTGGCCGCGGAGCCGCGGCCCTGGCACAGGATTTCCTTGTCCTGATTGCGCGCGAAAGCGACGACGTCGTAGACGGTGAGGAAATAGCGCGCATAATCGAGTCTGGCGATGAGTGCGAGTTCGTCGCGCAGCCGTTTTTGCACGTCGGCGGGAATGCCTTCCGGATAGCGATCAAGCGAATAACGTTCCCGCGCGCCCGCCCAGGTCAAATCCTCGAGGTGGCCTTGCGCGGTCTTGTCTTCCGGCACTGGTTCGTCGGGGTATTCGTATTTGAGTTCGCTAAGCGAGAAACGGCAGGTATTGGCGATATCGACGGTGCGGGTGATGGCGTCGGGAAAGTTTTGAAACAGCCGCGCCATTTCGGCGGACGGCTTGATATGCCGTTCGGCGTTCACCGCGAGGCGCAGACCCGCTTCGTGGAGTGTGCATTTTTCGCGCACGCAGGTGACGATGTCGGCGAGCGGCCGCCGTTCCGGCGCGTGATAAAAGACGTCGTTGACGGCAACGAGTGGCGCGCCAACGCTCGCGCCAAGTTCGGCCAGGAGTCCGAGCCGGCGCGGTTCGTCGCCACGATGATAATGCGCGCCGGCGAGAAAGGTGCGGTCCGGCGCTGCGCGCACCAAAATTGAAAGCCGCGCGATGAAAGCGTTCCCGGGGTTCTTTGGCGGCAGCGCGATAAAAATCTGACCTTCGCCGGCGCTGAGGATTTGTTCGAAAGTGAGACTGCATTCACCTTTCTTGGTCTTGAGGTTGCCCGTGGTGATGAGGCGGCAGAGCCGGCCATACGCTGCGCGATTGATCGGATAGGTGAGCGCTTCGAATCCGTCTTCGGTGACAAGACGCACGCCGACGAGGAGCTTTATCTTCCGCTTGCGCGTTTCACCGTAAGCGCGCACCACGCCGGCAAAAGAATTGCGGTCGGCAATGCCGATAGCGGCAAGCCCAAGTTCATCGGCGCGCGCCACCATCTCCTGCGGATGCGAAGCACCACGCAGGAAGGAAAAATTGGTCGTTACGGCAAGTTCAGCATAGGCACTCATGGATTTTACTCACGCAAACAACCCTTGCACGAACCAGTGTGCTGCCGCGGTTTCGCGCCCATAGAGTCCTTCGCGATAGAGCCAGAAGCGGCGGCCGTCGCCGTCCTCGACGAGGTAATAATCGCGGCTTAGAGCGTGTTGCCGCTCATCTTCTGGATTCCCGTTTGCGCGGGTACGAGCGGAGAGCTGAGACGCGCGCCACCATTCGGCGCCGATGCGTTCGGGGCCTTGCGCACCGGCAACGTCGTAGGTCTCGCCTCGCCAGCAAAACCGCCGTGGCCGACCGTCGGGAACGAGTGCCGTGACTTCGGCCGGCTCGGCGCGCGGCAGCAGCAAAAGCGGGCGCGCTTGTTCCGGCTCCGGCCATGCCGTCGCCGTTGCGCCGGCAAGCGGCGGCAATATTTCGGCGCGTTCCGGCACATGGCTCGCGACAGGTTTGAACCGCCGCACGCGAGACGGGCCGAGACGGCTTCGCAGCGCATCGATCAAGGCGGCGATGCGCTCCGCGCGGTCGCCGTCATCGCCAGTGGTCAATCCGATCTGCCGGGCCGGCATCGGCTCGGTACGGGTGACGGCAAGGCCGACGGCCTCGAAGCCGAAACCCAAATCGGCGTCAAGGTCTTCCAGCGCCGCGAGCGTCTCGAGCTTTAGCTCGAATAGCTGCGTGACATGCGCGACGTTACGCGTCGGCGCCGTGAGGCCGATATCGATGGTCTCGACTGCGCCGTCGACACCGTAGAGACAGAGCCGCAGGCTTCGCGCGCCGGCGTCGTCGCGGGTCAGCACATGGGTCAGCGTCTGCATCAGCCGGCCGGCGCGGGCGACGACCGCTTTCCGGGTGAAGATCGGCTCCAGTAGATAATGCAGGCTGTGATAGACCGGCGGCGCAATGACAGGGACGAGCGGTTCGTCGACGCGGCCAAGCGCCTGATCGAGGCGGCGCAATAATTCGGCGGCAAAGCGCGCGGCGAATGGCGCGCGCGGCTTATCCATCAGCGCGCCGACGGTTTTGAAACCGAGCCGGCGCAGCGCGGCACGCGTCTCACCCGACAGCCGCAACGCGGCAATCGGCATATCGGCAAGCGCTGAGGCTTCCTGCCCCGAAGGCAGGACGCATAGACGCGCACCGTGAAAGTGCGATGCCGCCCAGGCCATGCCGGGTGTGTCGGCCACCGCAAGCCGTGCCGGCAGCCCGAAGCGTTCAAGCCGGGCGGCCAGATCGGTGAGGAGACGATCCTCGCCGCCGAACAAATGGCTTGCGCCTTCGACATCGAGAAAAAAACCGTCGGCACCGTTGGCTTCGTTCCACGGCGAAGCCGTCGGCGTGTAACGCGTCGCCCACAGCGCAAGGCGGCGCAGCGCGGCATCGTCGGCGCTCGGTTCGACAGCGCGGACTTGCAAAAATTCCGCTTTCGCCCGTGCATCGGCGAGCGGCTCGCCGGTTGTAACCCCCGCCATTTCGGCGGCCTCGTTCAAGGCGGCGATGCGCGGACCGCCGGCGCCGGCAACGACAAGGACGAAGACGCGGCCGGGATCGACGGGCTGTTCAGCAAGCTTGTTTGGAAGACCGATCGCCTGCGCGGCGAGAAAGCGTTTGATCGGCCAGCGCGGTAGCCAGACTGAAACGATGCGTGACATGATCGTACTCCACTACCCATTCGCCCGGCCGTCCGTTGCGACAGCGTTCAAGATGCAGATGCCATCGGGCGCGCGCGTATAGGCCGAACTGGTCGCGCGCGGCTGCCGCTGTGCCGATGCGCCAGCGTGTCGCCGCGGCGCTCGCGTCCAGCGTCTGTGGCGGCCGCAACAGCAACAGCGGCAGACCGGCGTCGCCGGCCGCGAGATTGAGCTTCTGGCTGGTTTTCAGATCGAGCCTGTCGATCATGCCGGCGACGGCGGTTGGCGCCGCCGAACGCAACGCCTCGGCCATCGCCCAAAGCGTTTCCTTGCGGTGCGCGGTCTCGACCATAATCACGCGGGCCGGATCGAGACCGATAGTATTGAGACCATGTCCGGAAAGACGGCCTTGCCGACGCCGTTCGTAAGTCGGGATGACGAAGATGATCGGGTGAGTGCGTGGCAAGCGTGCAAGAAACGCCGCAATGAAGCCGAAGGCGGATGGATGGGCGCCTTCGGTCGCCGGTACGATTTCATGCACAGCCCCGGCGAGGCCACCTTCCGGCAGGTAAGAATCGAGCACAGCGAGGCCGAAGGGCAGGACACGGCGCCGGCCTTCGCTGACGGGAAGAAGCCGCCGCAATTCATGCATTGCGACAGCGCGCACAGGCGATACAGAAAATTCATTTGATTCAGATACTTGAACCATATTTCGCCGTGGACAATGCTGTTATTGTTCGCTGTATGTTCTAGGGCTGCACCATAGAACAAAATAAGAACATTGCCAAGAGGGAGAAACCCCCGTTTTCACACGGCGAGAAGTGAGGCCTCGATGCAATTCAGAAGCTTGCTCGACGAGCTGCTTACTTCGCGAAATTGTCATCGAACCGGCTGGCTCTGGTTCGTACCAGTACCGCCTCTTCACGTTGCTTTTCGGAGCCGGACGCCTAAACTGCCGCCTCGTGAAAATCAGCATCGGCAAATTGATATTGATTGCAGGTGCCTTCGCGGCTGCCCTGTGTTTGCAAACTTCACCGAGCCAAGCCTACCAGATGGGTGACGACAAATGGTGCGCGGTCACCGACAATTCAGGCGACGTCATGCTCTGGGATTGCGAATACGACACGGCTGCAGATTGCGCACCGGCGATCGCGACGGGCACGCGCGGATTTTGTGCGCTTAATCCATCGTATCAGCCGCCAGCCCCGAATACGCAACGCTAAAATCGAACAACGGGACGTACGACCTCATGCCTGAAGCCGATAAAGAAGGCGAACGCTACAGCCTCGATCAGCCGCAGCAAACGCCGGGCTTTTATCTGAAAGGTTCGCATCAGCTCGACTGGGGCATGAAGAACCGCATGGCGCGCGTGTTCGCTCCGGTTTCGGGCCGCACCGTGATGCTCGCCATCGATCACGGCTACTTCCAGGGCCCGACCACGGGCCTCGAACGCATCGATCTGTCCATTGTGCCGCTGTTGCCGTCCTGCGACGCTCTGTTTTGCACGCGGGGCATTTTGCGCTCCCTCATTCCGGCCGAGTGTCAGAAACCGATGGTGCTGCGCGCCAGCGGCGGTCCGAGCATTTTGCGTGACGAACTCTCCGACGAGCAAATCGCCATGGACATGGACGACGCGATCCGGCTCAACGCCGCGGGCGTCGGCATCCAGGTTTTTATCGGCGGCGAGCACGAGACGCGCTCGGTGCATAATATGACCAGGCTCGTCGACGCCGGCCTGCGCGCCGGCGTTCCGGTCATGGGCATTACCGCGGTCGGCAAGGCCATGGTGCGCGACGCCAAATATTTCCGGCTTGCGTGCCGCATCATCGCCGAGCTTGGCGCACAATATGTGAAGACCTATTACGTCGACGACGGCTTCGAGACCGTCACCGCATCCTGCCCGGTGCCGATCGTGATGGCCGGCGGCAAGAAGCTGCCCGAACTCGACGCATTGACCATGGCCTACAACGCCGTCCAGCAGGGCGCGTCCGGCGTCGATATGGGACGCAACATCTTCCAGTCAGACGCGCCGCAGGCCATGATCGCCGCGGTGGCCGCGGTCGTGCATAAGAATATGAAGCCGAGGGACGCCTTCGACCTGTTCCAGTCGCTCAAAAGCGACGTGCGACGCGTTGCGGCCGAATAGCGCGGCTATCCGTACATCCGCTGCGGGCCGGGGCCGATCAAAAACCAGGCCGCGACGCCGGCTGCCATCGCGCCGCAGAGCGCAGCCAGGACTTGCGCGATCCATGACACGCTGCCAACCGGGCTTGCGTCGTCTTGGACCGGCGCGGCAAACGCGGTCCGCACCGGCGTTGCCGCCGATGCGTCATGGTTGTCTTCGGCGGCGCGGTCGATCGCATTGAGGTAGTCCGGCGACGCAATCTCGACAGTCTGGCCGTTCATCACGACAACGTTTGGTGTGGTGTCGCTAACTGCCGACGATGCCATCTGCCCCGCAGGTGGCGGCGGCGGTGCCGGCTGGATCGCAGACTCTACCGGGGTTGCCGCAGGCACTGTGGCGACAGTGTTGTCCGGCGCGGACTGCGGTGTCGTCGGCCAGGCATCGTTGGGCGCGGCCGTCGGTTTGGCCGGGGCTTCGGGCTCGGCCGCCGCAACGGCATGACTGTGCTTGGCGAGATGTTTTCGCTCGAACCGCGCGATTTTTCGATGCTTCGGCTTCGCGTGGGTATCGGCTTTCGCCGCGTGGGGTGGATGCAGGCCTGCGAGCAGTGCGAGAGGCTGTCCGGCGCTGTCGCTTGATTGCGCCGCGGCGACGCTGACGGTCAGCGCCACGATGATCGCCGCGAGCGCGCTTGCAGAGACAATGCGAATACGCAGCATTGTATCCTCCGTGATTGGACGAGAGGCGCCCATACGGCACAGGCGGCGTGACCTCACGGTGACGCAATTGCGGATTTTTCCGTCCAAACAACAGTCGAAAAACGGCGGCGTTAACCAGCCGCGACGTTAAACTTCAGCCGAGTTCGGTGATCGCTTCGGGGAAATGATGCAGCCGCTCGCCCGGGCCGTTCGGTCCGATCAGATAATTATCGCAGACCCAGGAAAAAATCGGCCCGCGGATGTAAGTCGGATGCACGACGATGTTCATGTCCTTCTCGATCTTCATCGGCTCGTCGCTGCGGATGAGCGGCCGCTCTACGAGATCGTAGCCCTGGCCGTGGCAATGCAGGCGCTTTTCCTCGGGCCGGCCGTTCTTGCGCATGAAATCGTTGTAGGCTTCGAACACGTCCTTGCACGGCGCGCCGGGCTTGAGTAGGCCGAGATTGAACTTGCGCGCTTCGAGCGTGAAAGCAAACTCGTCCTGCATTTGCGTCGAAGCCTTGCCGACCACGCAGGTGCGGCCGAGTTCGGTATACATGCCGCCCGGCCCGGCATCCTCGACCAGAAGCGTGATCACGTCGCCTTCCTTGACGACGCGGTTCTGATAGTGGCGTGCGGCGAATTGCGCCGGCTTGTCCGGCGGCATTGAGGCGCAGAGATAAATGCCATGCTCGCTGCCGTGACGCTGGCTGTAGCATTGCGCGACGGCGGCAATGTCGCGGTCACGAATGCCGGGCTCGACCGCTGCGAAGGCGGCGCGCATGGCGCCGTCCTGCATCGCAGCGGCGCGCCGGATCAGCTCCTGCTCTTCTGCGCTTTTGATCACCTTGATGCGGTCGACGAGATCGGAGGCGTCGACAAAGCGGGTGTTTGAGAAACGTCCTTTCTGCAAATAATCGACCACTGCGAACGATAGCTGATACGTGCCGACAAGCCCGATGGTGCCGCCGGCATAGGGCGCGAGCCCCTTTGCGGCGAGTTCGGCATCGTAGGGCGCGGTGTAAAAGCAGGAGGCGTAGCTCGGTGTCGTGAACCATTGCTTGACGCCGCGGCGGACGCCGTCGCTCTTGCCGTTGAGATCGTGGACGCCGCCGAACGGGCCCTGGCTCACCAGCGTCATCAGGTCGTCGCGTGGAAACACCACGGTCAGCGGATAGCCGTTGGTCGCCGGCAGGTCGGTGAAATATTTGACGTAGCCGCCCATTTGATCGCTGTTGTTCTGCACCAACAGCACGTCGATCTTGTCGCGCTCCATGGCCGCACGCACCGCGGCCCAGCGCCGTTCAAGCTCGGCGGTCGAGATCGGCGTTTGCAGGCGTTCCGATAATTCCATTTTCTACTCCCTGGTCATTCCGGGGCCGAGCGCAGCGAGGAGCCCGGAATCCATACTCGCTGATCCGTGATTATGGATTCCGGACTTACCGCTGCGCGGCAATCCGGAATGACGAAAGCGCTCAGTGCTCCACAACGTTGATCATGCCGCCAATGTCGCCGGAGAGAAAGCGCCGCATATTGGCTTCGACCGTCGGCAGGGCGTAATCGATATAGACGTCGCAGAAACCGCCCTGATGCGTGGTGATGATGACGTTCTGCATCGCCCAGAACGGATGATCCGGCGGCAGAGGTTCCTCATTGAAGACATCGAGCGCGGCGCCGGCAATGCGCTTGGCGTTGAGTGCTTCGACCAGCGCCGCTTCGTCGACGACGCCGCCGCGCGCGAGATTGACCAAAAAGCTCGACGGCTTCATCGCCGCGAATACTTTGGCATCGATGCTGTTGCGCGTCGCCGCAGTCAGCGGCGTGAGCAGTACGAAAAAGTCGAGATCGCCAACGATCTGGAACAATTCGTCGCGAGAAAACATCGCGTCGAACCCTTCGACCGCGCGCGGTGTGGAGCTTATGCCGACGACACGCATGCCAAAGGCCTTGCACTTCGGCGCGAGTGCCTCGGCAATCAGTCCGACACCGAAAATGCCGACCGTCTTGTTGTGCAGAAGCTGCGCCGGCCAGCGCCGCCATTGTCGTTCGTCCTGGGCGCGCACCGCATCCGGCAGATTGCGGGCAAGCGCCAGCATAGTGGCCAGCGCTGCTTCCGACACCGGCGGCCCGTGGATGCCGCGGACATTGGTGACGATCACGTCCTTGCGCAGCCCCGGCTGGTCGATGAGGTTGTCGACGCCGGTGCCGAGCGTCTGAATCCATTTCAGCCGCGATGCCTGCTCGATGACCTTGCCGGTCAGCATGGGTGTGAAAGTAACGAGGACGTCGGCCGCGCCGATATAGGGCGCGACTTTGGCGTGATGATCAACGAGATCGATCTTAAGTTGCGGAAAGCTCGTCCGGAGCCGGTCGCGATATTGATTGCGAATCGCTTCCGTCAAGCCGAGCAGAATGAGGAGATTGGTCATTGACAAGTGTACCGACGCCGCGCCGGCTCTATGGAAACCGTCCATGTCACCGGCGAGTTGTGGAAGCCTTATATCTTCTTGTGTGAAGCGCCGCCAAGACAGCTAAAATGCGACGCCGGCAGACGATGATGAAAAGGCTGAATTAGGAGCACCGAATTATGCCGATCGACCTGTCCACCGTGAACTGGGTCTATGTTGCGTTGATGGCGGCATTCGCCTTTGTCGCCGCCTTGCTGGGCGGCCTGATTTCATTCCATAACCGCGTCGGTGGCGCTGTGATTGCCGCCATTCTGTTCGCCGCCATGTACGTGGCTTGGAATTATTATCCGCATCCGCAAATCCCGCTGCCCATCGTGAGCGCTTACGCCACGCCGAGCGGCGGTTGACCTTTTCGCTGCTGTGCCGTTAGCGTATTTCCCAGTGTCGGGGGAAAGGGAGCGGTCATGAACAAGGTCTATGCGGATGCGAAATCCGCGTTGGCCGGCGTGCTGAAGGATGGCATGACCATCATGGCAGGGGGCTTTGGCCTGTGCGGCATTCCGGAAAGCCTGATCCTCGCCATCCGCGACTCCGGGGTTAAAAACCTCACCGTCGTCTCCAACAATTGCGGCATTGATGGCGTCGGCCTCGGCGTCCTGCTCGACACCAAGCAGATCAAGAAAATGGTCTCCTCTTACGTCGGGGAGAACAAGACCTTCATGAACCAGTTCCTCGCCGGCGAGCTCGAGATCGAGTTCAATCCGCAAGGAACGCTAGCCGAGCGCATTCGCGCCGGCGGTGCCGGAATTCCGGCTTTCTTCACCAAGACCGGCGTCGGCACTAAGATCGCGGAAGGCAAGCCCGAGCAGGAATTCAACGGCGAGCGCTACATCATGGAGCGCGGGCTCGTGGCCGACCTGTCGATTGTCCACGCGTGGCTTGCCGACACCGAAGGCAACCTCGTCTATCGCAAGACCGCGCGCAATTTTAATCCGCCGATGGCGACCGCCGGGAAAAT
>Ga0181537_10002251_pt1 | contig 17144 bp, 14 predicted proteins | sample PEATcosm2014_Bin_39_FD_119765 | JGI IMG/M metagenome (GOLD analysis project Ga0181537, IMG submission 119765) | Peatland microbial communities from MTU Mesocosm Facility, Houghton, MI, USA - PEATcosm2014_Bin23_10_metaG | ecosystem: Environmental > Terrestrial > Soil > Wetlands > Peat | place... | reverse complement strand
GTGCTTGCTGATGCGCGGTTGACCCTTGACTTCGGCTGCGCCGAGCACGGTTTCGAGCAGCCCCCGGGCTTCACGCATTTTGTCATCCGAGAGCACCTGCGTTTGCCGGTCTTTGGCGTCGCCGGCCAGATCCATGCCCAGCAATTTTCCCGCCGCCTCAATCTGGTGCATGGCCCTTACGCGATGGCCTTTGTAATCGTGATCGCCGGTGGCCAGGATGAGATAGGCGCTGGTCAGCGCCTGGGCCTCCGAAAAGCCGACGACCTGCGCGATGGGGAATTGATTTTGGCCGGTGACGGAGTCGCTCAACGGTTGTGGTGTTGACGGTGTGGCGGCATGAAGGTTGATGCCGCAGGCCAGAACAGTGACTAAAACCGCGGATTTCGCGGCTGTCTTCAGATGGTTGGTATTCATATTGCCGTACTTGACGGAGCCGGAGTCTGGAAAGTTACAGGCCAAAGACGTGTAACATTTTAAAACCTATCTCAGCTCAAATCATCGCAAGGAACTCTACCTCACCCAAAATCTTGATGCCCAGTTCCTGCGCCTTGGTGAGTTTGGAACCGGCTTCCTCACCCGCGAGGACGAAATCCGTTTTCTTGCTCACGCTGCCGGTAACCTTGCCGCCAAGTGCTTCAATCTTTGCCTTGGCTTCCTCGCGGGTCATCGTCGGCAGCGTGCCGGTCAGCACAAACGTCTTCCCGGCGAAGACCGGGGCGCGGAGCATGGCTCCGCCAGTTGCGTTGTCGGCGCCGGACGTGCGGAGCAATGCTCCGCGCTCCGGGCGGATTCCCAGTTCGCGGATTCGGGCCAGGACTTTTCTACCGGTGGGCGACGCGAAATAATCCAGCACGCTCGCCGCCGCCACCGGCCCAACCTCCGGCATCCGGGATTTCAAGCCGCCCGACACCAGCCGCGATTCGATTTCCGCAATCTCCGCCTTGAGGGCAGCGTCGCGCTTTTCGCGCGTGGCTTTTTCAGCCTCGTTCTTCGGCGGATTTTTGCGTGAGCGCGGGCTGATTTCCGCGCGTTCGATTTCCTTCGCGCCGAGATCGCGGATGTTGCGCAAAATTTCCGAACCGTTTAACACGTCCAGCGATTCATGCGTGGCGGCGAGTTGTTTGGCGGTGGCTTCACCGACGTCGGTGATCGCCAGCGCCTGAATCCAGCGGGAGAGCGGCGCGGTTTTGGCGCGTTGCAGTGCCTCCAGAACCTTGGTTGCGTTTTTCTCGCCGAACACGCGCGGTTCGTCGTCCGTGCCCAGATTCAGTTTGCCCAACTGCTCCAGTTTCAGGTTGAACAGGTCGAGCGGCTCCTTGACGAGGCCGCGCTCGACGAGTTTTTCGGCGACGATGCCGCCGAGCGATTCAATGTCGAGTGCCTTGCGCTGGGCGAAATACTCAACGCGCCGGGTCTGTTGCGCCGGGCAACCGGCCACATTCTGACAGCGCCAGGCAACTTCTTCCTTGTCACCCGCCGAAACCTTTTCCTTGGCAATGTGGCCGCCGCAGACCGGACATTCGCCGCCAACATGTTTGAACAGATCAAATTCCTTCGCGCCGGGCGGACGTTTGGTCTTCACCACCTCGAAAATTTCCGGGATCACCATGCCCGCCTTGCGGATGACCACGGTGTCGCCGATGCGGATGTCTTTGCGTCGGATTTCGTCCTCGTTATGGAGCGTGGCGCGCGAAATTGTGGAGCCTTGTACAAAGACGGGTTCGAGTTCGGCCACGGGTGTAAGCACTCCGGTGCGCCCAACCTGCACGGTGATGGCCTTGAGCACGGTTTCGGCCGGCGTAATCCAGGGAACGGGTTTGTGGACGATGGCGTAGCCAGGTGCACGGCTGCGGCCCGGAATGCGCGGCCAGTCGGCGAGCGTATTGACCTTGAGTACGATACCGTCAATTTCGTACGGCAATTGCCGGCGCAGGTCTTTGTCCTCATTGTAGTGCGCCACCACCTTCTCGCGGTAAATCTTTAAAACCTCCCCGATGCCGTCGCAAACCCACCAGAGTTTTTGCGTGGGCAGGCCGAATTGGGCGAGGGCTTCGAGCATTTCGGAATGTTTCTTGAACTCGAGGCCGTCCACGGCGCCGGTGGCGTAAAACACGGCGCGGATGGGGCGCTGCGCGACGAGCCGTGGGTCGAGTTGTTTGAGCGTGCCGGCGGTGGCGTTGCGGGCGTTCGGAAAAGGTTTTTCGCCGGCAGCGACGAGCTTCCTGTTCAGTGCCTCGAAATCATCAATGGCCATGTAGGCTTCGCCGCGGACTTCCAGCAACGTAGGACAGGAGTCGCGCCTGTCTCCATCTTCAGGATTTTTTTTCCCTTTCATTTTTGAGACAGGCGCGACGCCTGTCCTACGTAACTCCAACGGAATCGCGCGGACGGTTTTGAGATTGGTGGTGATGTCGTCGCCTTCCGTGCCGTCGCCCCGCGTGACGCCTAGCGCGAGTTTGCCGTGGCGGTAATGGACACTGATCGAGACACCGTCCACCTTCGGCTCCATGACATATTCCACGCGGTCACGTCCGAGGTGCTTGCGAATGGTCATGTCCCAGGCGCGCAGTTCCGCGAGGGTGTTTTCATCCTGCGCGCGATTGCGTTGGTCGCGGTCGGGTTCCTCGTCCTTGGTCGGATGTTCGGCCGCCTCGACCTTGTCGAGCGAGAGCATCGGCACGAGATGTTTGACGCGGGAAAAACTTTCACTGGGGGCGCCACTGACACGTTGCGTGGGTGATTCGGGCGTGACGAGATCGGGAAATTGTTTCTCAAGTCCCTGTAATTCCTTGAAAAGCTGGTCGTATTCGCGGTCGGTGATGAGTTGCCGGCCCTCGTTGTAATAGGCATGGTCGTGCCGGCGGATTTCGTCGGCGAGTTGGGCGTGGCGGGCTTTGGCGTCGCGGAGCGTCATCGCGGGAATTTTGCTACGAGGCCACGCCCCAAGGACAGTTTTTTCGTGAGGCTGTCGGGCAGCCTGATTCGGGCCAGGAGACCGTTTCGAAGCGACCGGCCGGTGAATCCGGCGCCGGTCAGTGGGTCAGCGGATAATAGATCAGCCCCGCGACGCACAGAACAAAGCACAACAGGATGAAGACAATGACTGCGCGGTCAACAGGGCCGAACCTCGGCTCTTCGGAACGATTGGCAGGAACGACAGCAGTGCGTACGACATTACCGCTTTCGCTCTCGCTATAGGCGATTTTAGTCATGGCCGATTATCCAGCATGGCTCAGGCCATCTCGTGTCAGTGGTGTGAAAGCCGATAAGTTGAACCAAACGACCCGGTTCGGGACGAACAATCCTGAGATGTGACACCAAAAACCGTCCCGGGACGCGTGAGTTTCACGCTCTGTCCAAAGTCCCAAAACCGCGTGCATCAACAGGACATTGTTTGGGCAACGACCGAAAGATCCTTTGCTCTGCGGCTTGATGGTTCAGAAAAACTATTTTGACCCGGCAGGGGCACAAGTCCTACGCTGGGCTTATGCGGGAAAATTTGGCCAAGGCGTTTGCACTGGCAAACACGCAGTTGATTCGCCGGGTGCAACTGCCGAAATCCTACACGGATCTGGTGGGGCGAAAGCTGTTCCTGTTCCTGCTCACCTTGCAGGGACTGGTCGCGTTTGCCCTCATCACGCTGGGCGTCATGCTGCGGAAATCCCGGATGGCGCGGAACGTGATCCGCCCGCGCATCCGGCAGGAAATCGCCCGCGCCGGTGTGGCGTTGCTGCCGATGTTTGTGTTTGTGGCGCTGGCGTTGGGCTTTCTCGTCATCGGGCAGACGGTTTCCACTCTGGCAAAATTCGGCGCAACGGATTATCTCGGCACGACCATGGTGATTGTGGTGGTGCGCGAGCTGGGGCCGTTGCTGGCGGCGATGCTGGTGCTGGCGCGCGTGGGCACGGCCCACGTGATTGAACTCGGCACGGCCCGGGCGCTGGGCGAGGTGGAGGCCCTGGAGGCGCTGGGCATCGATCCGGTACATTACCTGATTGTGCCGCGCGTCATCGGCATGGCGGTGGGGGTTTTTTCGCTGACGGTGTATTTGATCATCGGCGCGCTTGTCAGCGGATATCTTTTCGCGTTTTTGCAGGACGTGCCGCTGACGCCGGGCGATTATTTCAAGCAAATCGCCGGGGCGTTGAGCTGGCTGGACTTCGCGTTGCTGGCGTTGAAGACGGTCGCCTTCGGATTTTTCATCGCCATTGTGACATGTTATCACGGCCTGGCGCGGCCGTTGCGGTTGGAGGACGTTTCGCGGGTGGCCGTGCGCGCAGTGTCCCAAGGCGTCATCGTGTGCGTGCTGATTGATGCGTTGTTCATCCTGCTTTACCTCGTCGCATGAGCGAACCGGAAAAAACAGCGGTCCTCGAAATGCGCGACGTGAGCGTTGGCGCCATGCGCGACATCGGCTTCATCGTGCTGGCAGGCGTGAACTGGTTGGTGACGCCGGGGGAATTCTGGGCCGTCGCCGGGCAGCAACATGCCGGCAAGAGCGATTTCCTGATGTTGAGCGCCGGGTTGATGGCGCCGGTGCAGGGCGACTGCAAACTGTTCGGAACCGAAACGCGGCGGTTTGACGAAACGAAACTGACGGAACGATTGCGGGTGGGATTTGTTTTCGAAGGCGGGCAGTTGTTCAATCAATTGACGCTCCGGGAGAACGTGGCGTTGCCGTTGCAATATCATCGTGATTTGCCGCCCGCCGAGGCGGCGCATGAGGTGGCGGCGCTGCTGGAACTGCTGGAATTGACGCCGCTGGCCGAGGTCACCCCCGCCAACGTGAGCGACAACTGGCTGCAACGCGCGGCGCTGGCCCGCGCGCTGATACTCAAACCGGAAGTGTTGCTGTTGGACAATCCGCTGGCCGGTCTCGGGGCGCGGCACCGGCAGTGGTGGCTGCGGTTCCTTGACCAACTGTGGCGCGGACACGCCTGGTGCGGCGGCCGGCCGATGACCCTGATCGCGACGACGGACGACCTGCGTCCCTGGCGGAACGCGGACCGGAAATTTGCGCTGTTGCACGATAAAAAATTCTTTCCCCTCGGTGCCTGGAACGAGGTAGAATCCACGAACGACCCGGTGGTGAAAGAATTACTGGCGGCACCGGCTGAATTGATCTCTTAATCTTAATCGGTCGGGGATTGCGATCAAGATTATGATCAAGAAAAACAAACAGCGCGCGGTTGAAATGGAAATGTGTTGACGCGACCATCTGAAAGATTATGGCCTTGCAAGACCTGACCCCGCAACTGCGCACGCGCCTGAGCCGCATGGAACGCGCCGTGGGCTGGTTTGTGTTTCTGGCGGCGGCGCTGCTGTTGTTCGGCTTCGGCTATTACATTTACCACACGGCGGAGCGGAAGGGCTGGTTTAAGATCAAGGCGCCGTTTTTTACTTATGTTCAAAGCGCGTCCGGCTTGAGCGTGGGTGATCCGGTGTACATGATGGGTTTTCCGGTCGGGCAAATTACCAGCGTCACCCCGCAGAAGCCGCATGAGAAGAACAACGTGAAAGTTGAGTTTGAAATCCGTGAGCCGTTTTTCCGCTATATCTGGACCGGCGGATCATATGTAAAAATCAACGCCGCTGGATTTCTCAATCAGCGGCAGCTGGAAGTCACGCGGGCGACGAATGGCTACGCGATTGTCGTCACGCAGCCGGTTTTCGTAAAAACCGTTGACGAATTGAAACAACTGGTGGCGGAAGAACCCGGCCAGTGGCAGCTTTCCCAGGAAGTTTTCGATGCCAATTCCAATCTCGTCTTCAGCGCTTACACGACGCTGGATGAAACCAATCTGGAACGCATCGCGGAATTGAAGCCCGAATCCAATTCCCTTTACGCCTACAACAACCAGGAAAAGGACAAACATTCCATCGTCGCGTCATGGGATGGGCGGTATCGTCGCTATAAAATTTTCAAGCCGGGTGATGACACCGCCTGGCTGAAGGCCGTGGAGTCGCCGCCGGTGTCCGACCAGTTGCAGGCGATGGTCGCCCAGGTGCAGCAGGCGCTGCCGATCGTCCTGGCCTTGACCAATAAACTGGCCGCCGTGCTGGACAACGCGGCCAATGCGACGTCGAATCTGAATACGACCATCGTCGAGGCGCGGCCGGTAATCACGAACCTTGCGACCGTGACCGCGCAGTTGCGCGAGCCGGGCGGCCCGTTGATTTGGGCGCTGGGCACCAATGGAAACGAGCAGTTGCAGGGCGCCCTGACCAATGCTAACGCGCTGCTCGCCAACACCGATACCAATCTGACCACGATTCTCCTGCAACTGGCCGGCATCACCAGCAACCTCAACGCGCAGGTCCAGGCCAACACGAACATGCTGGGGGTCATCTCAAAAACGGTCGGTGATGCTGATGATTTTGTCCAAGGATTGAAGCATCACTGGCTGCTGCGCTCCGCGTTCAAAAAGGAAAACGCGGGAAAAACCAACGCACCGCCGGCCAGGGTGAAATAGTTTACGCCGGTTGCCCCAAAAACCGGCGCAGACGGTTGACCATCGTTGAGGCGAAACGTTCGTAGGGCATGAGCACGCGGCCGTGGATTTTGATTTCGTCAATTGCCGCCAGCGTCATGGAAAAGTCCAGATCGTGAAAGGCGCGGCCGTGTTTGACCCGGCGCAGCCAGCGGCCCAGGTCGACGATTTCCTCGATCTCATCCTTTGGGCCGGGATGGAACGACACCCGCCATTCGTCCCGCCGTAAAAAACCGTCGGCTTCGCCCCGGTTTTCAAACCACGGGTCGGACAACAGCACGCAAATGGATTTTCCGGCGCTTTCCCCCAGCCGGTAAAGCACAATGCGCTTGTCCGCCTCGCAAAAATGGTCGAACGCGATGTCCAGCGCGTCCTCGGGCGGCGGCGTGAATTTGGTTTGAAAACCGAGGTGAAAGCCGCCCTGCGCGTCGCGCGATTTTTCGAAGCAAAGATTTTCCTCGAAAATCCAGCGCAGCTCGGTGGCGAAACCGCGCGCGGCGAGCAGTTGTTTCCAGGCGTCCAGCGCCCCGGTCAGGGCCGGGCGATTAAATGGCGTAGGCGAACTCATGACGGTATTAGTCTATCACTGGTTTTGACGAAACCAATCCACAAATTTCAGAATGCCTTCCTCGATTTTGACGCGCGGCTGATAGCCCAGCAACGCCCGGGCCTTGGCCAGGTCTGCATACGTGCGGGGCACGTCGCCCGGTTGCAAGGGGAGGCGCTCAATGATGGCCTTTTTGCCGAGCGCGGTTTCAAGCAGCTCGATGAGGCGGCTCAATTTGACGGTTTGCGATCCGCCAAGGTTGAAGATTTCGTAGGTAAATTTCTTCTGCGTGCAGGCGAAGACGCCGTCCACGATGTCGCTGATGTAGGTGTAATCGCGTTCCGTCGAGCCGTCGCCGAAAACCGGGATCGGTTTGCCCTCCTGGATGAGTTTGGCGAATTTGTGGATCGCTAGGTCCGGCCGCTGGCGCGGGCCGTAAACCGTGAAGAACCGGAGCATCACCACGTCCATGCCATAGACATAATGATACACATGGCCGAGGGCTTCGCAGGCCAGCTTGCTGGCGGCGTACGGCGAGATGACCGAAAACACCGGGTCGCTTTCCGAGAACGGCACCTTGGTGTTCACACCGTAAACCGAGGAGGACGAGGCCAGCAGGGCTTTTCTTACCCCGTGTCGCCGCGCCGCTTCCAGCACATTGACCGTGCCCTCGACATTGACCTGCTGGAAAAATTCCGGTTCATCCAGGCTGGGCCGGACGCCGGCGCGGGCCGCGAGATGGATGACTTGATCGAACCGGACCTGGGCAAATAAATTTTCCAGGGCCTTCACATCGGACAAATTTTTGGAGACGAAGGTGAACGGTTTGCCGAGGGCCGAGATTTCCTTGAGGTTTTTTTCCTTGACCGCCGGGCTGTAGAATGAATTCAAGTCATCCAGGGCCCAGACGGCGTGACCATCGCGCAGCAGCCGCTCGCAAACGTGCGAGCCGATGAAGCCCGCGCCGCCGGTAACCAGAAAATTCATGGCCGAACGCTAGCAACCCGAACACGGGCTGTCGAGTGTTGGGAGAATAAACAACCAAGCAACGAAGAAACAAAGGTTCTTGAGGTCACTTTGTTGTTTTGTTCCCTTGTGGTTCAACTTCACGACTCATTCAACACGTCAATCAATTGCCGTAGACGGCCGTAATCGCGGCGGTTGAACCCGAACGCGATGCGCGCCAGATCCAGATGGTCCCGGTCTTCAGCTTCTTCCGGCGTCGGTTTGATCGGCTCGATGGGCGAACCGTCAATGATGTCGGCAAAGTCCCGGTTTAAAGCGGTGATGGTGGTTGCCGATGGAACGGTTTTGAGCCGGATGACGAGCAAATCCTTCACGAACCGGCTTGAGTGAAAATTCTGGTAAAACCGTGTGATGATTTTCACGGCGGCATCCACGCTGTCGGTGATTTGGTAAAGGTTCAGGTCTTCGGCCGAAATCAGTTTGTCGCGCAGCAAATGTTCGCGGACGTTCCGGTCCCACGTCTTCCAGTAGGTGCTGCCGGGGCGGTCCATGAGCACCAGCGGCATGAGCTGGCTTTTGCCGGTTTGCATGAGCGTGAGCACTTCGTAACCCTCGTCGAGCGTGCCGAAGCCGCCGGGGAACAACACAATGGCGTCCGAGTGCCGGATGAAAATCAATTTGCGCGTGAAAAAGTATTTGAAGGTGATGAGTTTTTTGTCTTCGGCAATGATGGGATTGGCGGATTGTTCCCACGGCAGGCGGATGTTCACGCCGAAACTGTTTTCCAGGCCGGCGCCTTCGTGTCCGGCCTGCATGATGCCGGGGCCGGCGCCGGTGATGACCATGAACCCCGCCTTCGCAATTTTGCGCCCGAACTCGACGGCCTGTCGGTATTCCAGTTCGTTCGGTTGGGTCCGTGCCGAACCAAAAATCGTGACCTTGCGAATGTGCGCATACGGCGCGAACAACCGGAACGAGTAGCGCAATTCCCGCAAGGCCGTCCGGATGACGCGCACGTCGCCGGTGTTCTTTACATCGGTCAGCAGTTTCAGCGCGTTTTCGAGGATGTCGGCGACTTCATCTTCGTTGTAACCGCCTCCCTTGAAGGCAATGAGTTCCCGGACGCGTCTTTGCAGTTCCACATCGGCGGGTTTGACCGCCTTTTGCCCTTTGTTCATGCGGGCAGGATAGCTTCGCCGGCCACAATTGCAACGGTGCGCCGATTTGCAGGTTGACAGGACGGGCGCGGAATAACTACATTACGTCCCCATTTTGCATCCTGCAGAGAAAGGAAGTGAGTTGCGTTGACCGAAATTAAATTAAAAAAAGGCGAGTCAGTGGATCGGGCGTTGCGCCGGCTTAAGAAAAAAGTGGACCGGGAAGGCACTTTGAAGGTCGTGCGCAATCACCGGCATTTCGAAAAGCCGAGTGAAAAGCGCCGCCGCAAGGAAAAGGCCGCGCGGTTTTCCGCGATGCTCACCGCGCGTTACGCGGACCTGTAATCGGTAATTTGCGATTTCCCAAGCCGGGCGCGTCCCTTTAGGATGCGCCCGGCATTTTTATGTATTCGTTTTCCACGTGCTGGAATTCCCACCGTCACACCGACGGCCGCGCCATGTTGCGCGAAATCCGCGAACTGGGCTTTGAATACGCCGAACTCAGCCACGGGGTTTCCATCAGCCTCATGCCGGGCATCCTGGCCGCGGTGGGCGCCGGCGAAATCAAAATTTCCAGCCTCCACAATTTCTGTCCGCTGCCGATGGGCGTGACCCATGCCGCGCCGAACCTTTATGAGTTTTCCGCCGAAAAGGACTACGAACGCGACCTGGCCATTCGTCATACACTCAAGACGTTTGATTTCGCCGAACGCGTCCAGGCGCCGGCCGTCGTCCTGCACCTTGGCAGCATGGAACTGAAGGATTATACCGGCCGGTTGTGCGACCTGCTCGAACGCGACGGGAAACCGACGCCCCAGTTTGAAAAACTCCGCGCTGAAGCCCTGGCCAAACGCGAGACTGCCAAGGGAAAATTCGTGGCACACATGTACGAAACGCTCCGCAAGCTTCTGCCTGAAGCCGAAAAGCGCGGCCTGAAGCTCGGCTGCGAAAACCGACAGGCGCTGGAGGAAATTCCGCTCGAAAGCGATTTCGCGTCATTCTTCAGCGAATTTCCCAGTCCCAATGTGGCCTACTGGCACGACGTCGGCCACGCGCAAATCAAGGAAAACCTTGGTCTCATCCGGCACGTGGCGCATCTGGAATCGCTCGCGGCGCGCCTGGTTGGCTTTCACGTCCATGACGTGCAATTTCCCGACCGCGACCATTCCGCGCCCGGCACCGGCATGATTGATTATGCCGCGCTCAAGCCGTTCGTAAAACCGGAACACATTCGGGTTTTTGAACTCAGCCCGGCGTTGCCGGTCGAAGCCGTCAAATCCGGCATCGCGCACGTCAAAGCCATTTGGGGAAACGAATAATTGTAGCAGCCGACGTGAGTCGGCTCAAATTTCGCCATAAATCAAATGTCAGAGCAGACTGGCGTCTGCTGCTACGATAACTGGACTCGCCATTTGCGCGTAAATCGTAAATCGTAAATCGTAAATGACATCCGCCCTGCCACGCGAGACTGCCACTGAAATCGTCCGCCGTTTGCAAACGGCCGGTTTCGCCGCGTTCTGGGTCGGCGGTTGCGTGCGTGATGTTCTGCTCGGACGCGAGCCGCAGGATTACGACATCGCCACGGACGCGCGCCCGGAACAAATTGAAAAGCTGTTCAAGCGCACCCGCGCTGTCGGACGCAAATTCGGGGTGATGATTGTCGTCGAAGGCAAACAGCAATTCCAGGTCGCCACCTTTCGTGCTGAGACGGATTACCAGGATGGCCGGCGGCCCGGGAAGGTCGTTTTCAGCAGCCCCGAGGCGGACGCGCAGCGGCGCGATTTCACGGTCAATGGGCTTTTTTTCGACCCGATTGCCGAAAAGCTTCACGACTGGGTCGGCGGCGAAAAGGATTTGCGCGCGAAAATCATCCGCACCATCGGTGCGCCGGAGGAGCGCTTTGCCGAAGACCATTTACGCCTGTTGCGCGCGATCCGGTTCGCCGCGCAACTGGATTTTGAAATCGAACCGCAAACGTTTGCCGCCGTCAAAAAACTGGCGCCGAAGATTGAACTCATCAGCGCCGAGCGAATTCGCGACGAACTGGTCAAATTGTTTTCGCCGTTAAAAGTAGGACAGGCTTCCAGCCTGTCTCCGGCTGAAAAGAAAAATTCAAAAAATGGAGACAGGCAAGATGCCTGTCCTACGATTGCTGCGCGCGGGCTGGTGTTGCTGCGTGACAGCCGGTTATTGCCCGGCATTTTGCCCGAATTGATTGCCACGCTTCTCTGCCAGCAATCGCCGGATTATCACCCGGAAGGCACCGTGTTTGAGCACATCCGATTGATGCTCGAAAGAATGCCGCAGGATTCGCCCCCTTCATTGCCGTGGGCGGTGATTTTGCATGACATTGCCAAGCCGGCCACGGCCGAGCGCGACCCGGTAAGCGGCGCGATTCATTTTTACGGCCACGAAAAAGTCGGCGCGGCGATGGCGGAGCGGGTTTTGCAGCGGCTTCGGTTTCCCAAAAAACAAATCGCGGAAATTGTCGCTTGCGTTCAAAACCACATGCAGTTCAAGGACGTGAAACAGATGCGGAAGGCGACGTTGCGGCGGTTGTTGCTGCGCGACACCTTTCCGCTGGAACTGGAATTGCACCGGCTCGATTGCCTCGGCTCGCATGGTAATCTGGAACATTACGAATTTCTGCTGGCGCAGGCGAAGGAATTGAAGAAAAAACCGTTGATTCGGCCGCCGCTGCTCACCGGGAAGGATTTGATCAAGCTGGGCATGGAACCCGGTCCGGCGCTGGGCGCGTTACTGGATGAAATCCGCGAGAAACAATTACAGGACGAATTGAAAACCCCGCGCCAGGCCCAGGCTTGGGTGAAGAAACATCTCCAAGCAATCGAAGACGAGCAGAATTCGGGGTTCCGATTGGGAAAATGAACGGAACCGTTGTGCCCCTCGCCCCGTCCCTCTTTCCCGCCGGGCGGGGAGAGGGTGGCCTCTGGCCCGGTGAGGGGACTGATCTGTCTTCCAAGCGCGTGTTGGGCTTTCATCGGATGGGTGAATGAGGAAAAATATTGTTCGCATGGCTGAGGAACCGATTGAACTGCCGATTGACGGGGTGCTGGATTTGCACACGTTCAAGCCGGGCGAGGTGAAAGACCTGGTGCCGGATTATCTGGCGGCGTGCCAGGCGCGCGGCATACTTCAGGTGCGTATCATTCACGGCAAAGGCATCGGCCATCTGCGCCGGACCGTTCACGCAATTCTCTCGAAACACCCGGAAGTGATTTCCTTCACGCTGGATCATCCGCAATTTGGCGGCTGGGGTGCGACGCTGGTGCAGTTGCGTCCGTTGCCAGCCAAGTGATGGATTTCAGTTCTGAAAAAAGTGCGAGCGGAGGCAAATGGTTGCCGGACGCCAAAGGTCAGGGGACTTTCGAGAAACGCCGGATGAAAACGATGCTCCAGATTATCGTTCCGGCCAAAAACGCGCCCAGCAGCGGCAGAAACAGAGACATGGGCAACTGCGCGGGCGTTGTGCGATTGGCTTGAATCGTCAGATAATAAATTCCCGCCAGAAACAGGACCATGAGACAGCCCATCCAAATCAACTGGCGGGAAATGATGTCAACCGTTTGCGCCCGGCGTTCCGGCGCCAGCCAGTAATCCCGATTCGGCAGATTGAAAACACCGGCCGGCAACCAGTGCATCACCACCGCGAGCGCGACAAAAATCACGGGCACGGCCGTCAGCGTTTCGAAGAAAAAGGTGGTTTGGGAGCGGTCGGTCCATCGGTTCGCCCCGCCGCCAGCGCCGAAGTGAATCGCCACGCGGTCGGGCAATTGCGGCGCGGTGCCGATGACCAGGAGCGCGTAACCGGCGGTCAACAAAGCAAGGATGAGGATGGGAACAAAATTGTTTTTCATATTTTCGTCTGCTGCAACAGCGGTTCGTTTTTCTGAAAAACGAAAATATAAAGAATGGGCAAAATGCCAATGGTGTTAAAGATGGCCAGGCAGATGAACCATGCCAACTGGTCGTGCCGCGCGCTTTTCCACATGGCGATCAGCTTCCAGACGCCGTCCCAAAGTGCCAGGAGGATGATCACAGTGACAAACAGTGCAAACAGAGGGCCTTTCATATTATTTCGTTGGTTGATGGTTCTGGTTGTTCAGATTACTTGATGAAATAGCCGGCACACTTCCATTGTCCATCCTTTCCCAGCATGAACGTGACGGTTTCAATCGCGGATTTTTTGTCGGCGAACGAAGTCTCGAATTGCATGACGACGTATTGTCCGTCGTGCGCGCCGGGCAATTCCGTCATGCGTTGCGCCGATTTCAATTTGCGCGACACCAAATCGCCCAGCGGCTCGCGGAAAGTGTTCATGGAATTTGCCCAGGCCGCTTCCGTGACCGCGCCTTGAAAAATCGCCGAGGCTTCATTCCAACTTTCGGAATAATTGCCGGCGTCAATCAGCGCGAGCCATTTCTGTGCGCCGGAAACGGCGGGTTGAGAATCCGATTCTGGAACGACGCGCTTCAGGATTTTTTCTTTCGCATCACTGACAGCGGATTCCAATTTCGGGTCATCAAGAATCACCAATGCCTGATCGCGGATTTTTTCCGCTTCGGCATTTTGGCCGGCACCGACAAGGATTTCGATCAATTGGCGGGTTTGGTCAATGAAGTTCTGGCTTGCGAACTTCGGCAGTTCCGGCAGGAACGGCACCGGGCCGTTGGCAAACAGCGCATTCGTTCCGGCCATGGCTTCAAGCTGTTCGACGCGTTGCTGCCGCGTCGCGGCCTGTTGGTCTTCCCATGCTTTCATCCGTTCCCAGGACTGGCGAATGCGTTCGAACGCCGTCTGCGGATCGCCGAGGTAACCCAGGCACAAATCATATTCGCCGTGCTGGACAAGCAAGCCCTGGACAAGCTCGTAACATTGTTGTGCCAGCGCCTTGTCTTGCTGTTGGAGGGATTGGAACAACCGATAGGTCGGGTCATCGTCGCCAAGATAATGGTTGATGGAGCTGACTTCCATGAACAAATCGAAATCACCGCGGCCATCGGCAAATTCCTGCATGTCATGGTCGCGGATCTCCAGCAACGCCTGTTTTGCCTTTGGGTAACGCCGGCCCAGTTCAACCCAGTAGGAGAGGGCGAACGAATTGCGCACGCCGGTCTGGGCCGGATCGGACAGCGAGTGATCGTGATACCAAATCAGCCGCTGCAATGACTCCTCGTAGCGGCTCTGGGACATCAAGTCCTGCGCTTCCTGCAAGATTTTTTGCAAATCAACCTTCCCGCCCGGCTCCGGCGTCGGCGACCACGTTTCGGCGGAAGCGGATGGAGCATTCGTTATCCAACCGGCTTTGCTCTCTTCCAGCGATTCGGCCTGGGTGCCAAAATAGAGGCTGGCAAAAGGCTTGCCGTCGGCATACATCGAAACGTGCGGCATCCCGGGTACGAAATTTGGATCAATCAATGCAAAATCGCCGTTGCCTTTGGAAATTTCCATTTCCCGAGTTGAAGCCGTCGGCATGGCCGCATCATTGGTTGTGGTGGTGTAAAGCGCAAGCGATGCATTCTTGTGACTGACGAGATGGTAATGGCCTTTGACGGTCATTTGATTTTCGGTTCGTTCGACGGAAGTGATTTCAATCGAATCGCCCTGGGGAAACCAGGACTGGCCGATGTAGTCGGAGCGGATGGGTTCATTGGCAGGCTGTGCTTGCTTCTGTGTTTGCCGGTTAACGACAAATTGTGCAGCGATGGGTAATCCGATGATGAGGATGGCAATAGCTGCCGGAATCAAAATTATCAAAGTCAGGACTGTCACGGCAAACCGTCGCCAGAAATGGTCAGGCTTTTGGACGGGCGGCCGCGGTTCCTGATTTTCACCAGGTGCCAGGGTGGTTTTGCCTGCGCGTTGACCATTTGCCTCGAACGCCGCGCGCACCTCGCGGCGATTCAACGCCACCAGTGCCCATATCCCAATCGGCAGACCGATGATATTGGCCGGTGCGACAATCATGGCAAGGATGCCGCCGGCGATGCCCGCGCTCCATCGCTCCAGCCGCATTATTTTCAAAGCGCCGTAAATGATGAAACCGCTGAGAGCCATCGCCAGAAGACAAACCAATAAAAGCGCAACGGGCGTGTATACCACCGGGGCCGGCGCCATCGAGCCGGCATGTTTCAGGTGGGAAACCATGAGGAACAGTGTGAAGACTACCCAGTTGAGCACGCCGGTAACCACCAATCCAATGGCCGGGCCTTTGACCTGATAACGCGCGAAATCCATTTTTGCAGAGTCCGGCGTTGCTTTCGAACCCGTCGGCGGCCGAATTGTTGCGAAGGCCGCCCGCACCTCGGGGCGGAACAGTTCCACGCACGCCCAGATTCCAAAGGGCAGACCGAGAATCGCGCCGGGACCGGCAACCGCCGCTATCGCGCTCGCAACCACCGTCAGCGTGTAACGGCGCAAGTTCAGCATGTTGATCGCACCGGCCAAAACCACTGCGGTTGGAATCAGAAAACCGACGGCGGTGAAACCAATCACGGCGTAGGCGACCAGGCTGTTATTTTCGCGGGCCAACGCCGGGACGGTGAAGATCAGCAACCCCAGGGCGAAGAGTAGTTGAAACACTGCGGCAGCAATCAATCCGCGGGCTGGAATTTTCAGGCGTTTGCGAGCCGCCTCGATTTGCGCTGCCGTTTGGACAGATTCATTTGGATTCGCCGGGCCACCCGGTGACGCCGCCGAGATCGTCTCCACCGCGGTCTTTACCTGGCTCGCCTGCTGGTACCGACGTTCCGGTTCCTTTTCCAGCGCGTGCAGGACCACTTCGTCGAGTCGCACATCAATCTGAACCTTTTTCGACGGCGGCTGGAATTTGCCGAGCGGCAGTTCACCGGTAAGCATTTCGTAGAACACGACGCCGAGGGAATAAATATCCGCGCGATGGTCCACGGTCAGCGGTTTCTCAATCTGCTCCGGCGCCATGTAATGCGGTGTGCCCACGGCCTCCTTGGCGCCCGTGAGCGTTTGCTGGCCGGTTTCATCACCCATCATCTTGGCGATGCCGAAATCGGCAATTTTCACCCGGCCGGATTTGTCGAGCAGGATGTTCTCGGGCTTGATGTCGCGGTGGACGATGCCCTGTTCGTGCGCATATTGGAGCGCCTCGCAAATCTTCGGCACAATCGTCAGCGCCTGCTCCGGCGGCATTTTCCCGGTCTGCAGCAACTGCCGCAGGTTCAGGCCGTCCACGAATTCCATCAACAGGTAATGCAGGACAGGCGTCGCGCCTGTCTCTGACTTTGCCTGTTCCGTTCCAGACGGAGACAGGCTGGAAGCCTGTCCTACGGCGCCGAAGTCGTAAACGGTGACGATGTTCGGATGATTCAACCGCGCGAGCGCCTGGGCTTCGCGCGTGAACCGCTCGGCGAACTGCGCATCCTGCTCCTTGTCCCGCGCCAGGATTTTGAGCGCGACGAGGCGGTTCAAGCGCGGTTGTCGTGCCCGGTACACGACGCCCATGCCGCCGCGCCCAAGACATTCAAGGATTTCCAATTGCGGGAACAGTGACGCGATTTCGGCCAGCGAGGGCGGGGGATGAATGACCTTGGTTCCATGTGGGCCAGTCGCGCCCGGCCCTTCCGTTTGGGTGGCGAGGCCGGCCTTCAGCATGCATTCGGGGCAAATACCGCCCAATGTCGTGGGTGGCACCGGTTTCCCGCAATGCGGACATGTTTTTTCGTCGGCCATAATTCTGCTTTCACCCCATACAAAGGAAGAATTGGCCCAAGGTTACAGGGAATACACCTGAAAATCGAAGTTTGAATGCCGAAAGAAGCCCGAAAAATGGCTGCGATAAGCCACTTTTGCCTTTTATCCATCGGCCAGGGTGCGGAACAGATATCGCAGTTCATCCTCGACTTCGTCCGGACCCGACACGGTATCGGCGATGGTGTCGCGCAGCAACGCGCGGTAACGCTGGCGCAACCGGTGCACGGCCACTTTCAC
>Ga0181537_10002250_pt1 | contig 17154 bp, 17 predicted proteins | sample PEATcosm2014_Bin_39_FD_119765 | JGI IMG/M metagenome (GOLD analysis project Ga0181537, IMG submission 119765) | Peatland microbial communities from MTU Mesocosm Facility, Houghton, MI, USA - PEATcosm2014_Bin23_10_metaG | ecosystem: Environmental > Terrestrial > Soil > Wetlands > Peat | place... | reverse complement strand
TGCCACCATGGCGTACAGGCAGAGCGACATCAGCTCCAGGCCGAGATACAGGGTGATCAAGCTGGCGGCGGAAATCAGCACCATTGCGCCCAGGACGGCAAATAACCCGAGCACGAAGTACTCGCCCTTGAGAATCGCCCGGCGCTCGAGGTATTCGGTCGAATACACGAACACCGCCGCCACCACCAACAGAGTGACGATCTTGAGCACCAACGCCATCCGATCCAATTCGAACAGTCCGCCGAGCGCGACGATCTTGACCGGTACCGGCTGCACAGCCACCAATACGGCGGTGATGAGCAACGCAACCACGGCCAACACCCCGGTCCAGCGGCGCTGCGCGTCGGCGAGCAGCAGGTCCAACATCAGGATGGCGCAGGCGGCCAGGCCCAGAAAGATCTCCGGACAGGCATAAATCAGACCGGCATCGAAATCACCGACACTGAACGGGACGACGGAATTCACGGCGGAGACTCGATCTTCGAGACCAGCAGCTGCTCCGCCAGATGCTGCGTCGATGACCGCATGGCATCGAGCAACGGGGCGGGCCAGAGGCCGACGAAGAGAACCCCGAATGCCAGCAAACTGAGGACCAGGAATTCCCGGCCGTTGAGATCCTTGAGCGCCGCCACCTTGTCGTTGCCCACCTCGCCAAAAATCACCCGCTTGACGAGCCACAGGGTGTAGGCCGCGCCGAGCACGAGAGTGGTGCCGGCGAGAAACGCATACCAGACATTCGCCTTGAACGACGCCAGTATCACCAATAGTTCGCCGACGAATCCGGACGTACCGGGCACGCCGGCATTGGCGAGCGCAAATACGACCATGAACGCGGCGAACTTGGGCATGGTGTTGACCACGCCTCCGTAGGCGCTGATCTCCCGGCTATGAACCCGGTCATACATGACGCCGACGCACAGGAACATGGCGCCGGAAACCAGGCCATGCGAGAGCATTTGCACGACGGCGCCGTCGATGCCGAGTTCGATGCCGCTGGTTCTGCCCGTGTGCGCAACGATCTGGAATCCGATGAACATGCCGAGAGTGACGAAACCCATATGCGCGATCGAGGAGTACGCGATGAGCTTCTTCATGTCCCGCTGCGCCAGCGCCACGAGGCCGATGTAGACCACCGCGATCAAGGACAGCGAGATGATCAGCCAATCGAGTTCGCGGCCCGCGTCTGGGGCGATCGGCAAGGAGAGCCTCAAAAAGCCGTATCCCCCCATTTTGAGCATGATGGCGGCGAGCACCACGGAACCGCCGGTCGGCGCCTCGACATGCGCATCGGGCAGCCACGTATGCACCGGCCACATCGGCACTTTCACCGCAAATGCCGCAAAAAACGCCAGGAAGATAAAGGTCTGTTCGGGCAGGCTGAGCGGCATGCGCTGGAATACCGCGAGCTCGTAGCTGCCCGATTTCAAATACAGATAAATCAGCGCGACCAGCATCAGCAGCGAGCCGATGAACGTGTACAGAAAGAACTTGATGGTCGCGTACACGCGCCGCGGTCCGCCCCACACGCCGATGATGATGAACATCGGGATGAGCATGGCCTCCCAGAACACGTAGAACAGCAGGCCGTCGAGCGCCGCGAACACGCCGATCATCAGTCCTTCCAGGATCAGGAACGCCGCGAAGTACTGGGCCACGCGTTTCTCGACGTTCACCCAGCTCGCGATGACGATGAGCAGGGTGGTGAATGTGGTCAGCAGGATCAGCGGCATCGAGATGCCGTCCACGCCGATATAGAATTCAGAATGCAAGGTCGAAATCCACGGCGAGCGCTCGACGAATTGCATCTCGGCGGTGCCTGTTTTGAAGGAGGCATATAGCGGCACGCTGAGCAGCAGCGCCAGTGCGCTCACGACCAGCGCCAGCCATTTGGCGATGACGGCACGCTCATTCAAGGTCAGCGCGAGGAATCCGCCGATGATCGGCACCCCGATGAGCAGCGACAGCAGGTGGCCCTGAAACGTCATGCCCGCCACAGCAGCCACAGGAGAAAGGACGCGAGCCCCAAAATCATGGCAAACGCATAGTGGTACAGGTACCCCGACTGGGCATAGCGCATCACGGAGCCGAGCCATCCGACCGTGCGCGCGCTCCCGTTGACCAAACCGTCGTCGATGACGATTTGATCGCCGAAGCGCCACAATCCTCCGCCCAAGCGCCGGGCGCCGGCCACGATCACGTGCTCGTTGAACCAATCGAAGCCGTATTTATCGGTCAACAGGGTGTGCAACCACTTGAACGTGCGTTGCGCGGAATCGGCGAGGCCGGGGCGCTTCAAAAAGAACAACCACGCCGTGAACACCCCTGCCGCCGCGAACCACAATGGCAGGGAGACGATCGACGACAGGACGAAGGACACGGTACCGTGGAACTCCTCGCCCAGCCGCCCTAGCACATCGTGGGCGGGCAGCACCTGAATCGCGCCGCCGAAATAATCTCCGTACAGCATGGGTTCGATCGTGAACCACCCGATGAGCGCGGACGGAATCGCCAATAAAATGAGCGGCACGGTCACCACCCAGGGACTCTCGTGCAGATGCTCCCGGGTGTGATCATCCATGCGGCCTTCGCCATGGAACGTCATGAAAAACATCCTGAACGTATATAGGGCGGTGATGAATACGCCGGAAAGCACGCAGAAATAGGCGTAGGCCGCGCCGCTGCGGTGCGACTCGTGCACCGCGTCGATCAACGCGTCCTTGGAAAAAAATCCCGCGGTCCCCGGAAAGCCGATCAAGGCCAGGGAGCCCACCAGGCACGTCCAATACGTGATCGGAAGGTATTTCCGAAGTCCCCCCATCTTGCGCATGTCTTGTTCGTGATGCATGGCCATGATCACCGACCCCGCCGCCAGGAACAGCAGGGCTTTGAAAAAGGCATGCGTCATGAGATGGAAAATCCCGGCGCCGTACGCCGACACCCCGAGCGCCACCGTCATGTACCCCAGCTGCGACAGCGTCGAATACGCGATAACCCGCTTGATGTCGTTGCTCACGATTCCGATCAGGCCCATGAAGAACGCCGTGGTCGAACCGACGATCAACACCATCGTCAGCGCCGTTTCCGACAATTCGAACAGCGGCGACATGCGCGCCACCATGAAGATGCCGGCCGTGACCATCGTGGCCGCGTGGATCAGCGCCGATATCGGCGTCGGGCCTTCCATCGAATCGGGCAACCAGACGTGCAGCGGCACCTGCGCCGACTTGCCCATCGCGCCGATGAACAGGCAGATGCAGGCAAAGGTGATCGCCGGCCAGGTGAGGACACCGATGTGGATCTGTGCGGCGGCGAGTTGATCGGCGTGAGCGAAAACGTTCGCATAATCCAGTGAACCCGTGTAGCGCAGCACCGCGGCGATGCCGAGCACGAAGCCGAAATCGCCGACCCGATTGACCAGAAACGCCTTGAGGCCCGCGAAGATGGCGGTCGGCCGCGTGTACCAGAATCCGATCAGCAGGTACGACACGACGCCCACGGCCTCCCAGCCGAAGAACAATTGCACGAAATTATTCGACATCACCAGCATCAGCATCGAGAACGTGAACAACGAGATGTAGCTGAAGAAACGCGTGTAGCCATCGTCATCGTGCATGTAGCCGATGGTATAGACGTGCACCATCAACGAGACGAACGTCACCACCGTCATCATCATGACCGACAGCCGGTCGATCAAGAATCCCACTTCGAACTTCACGCCGTCGGCGACCAACCAGGTATAAACCGTGCCGTTGTACGGCTGCGCGCCTGCGAACAAGAACTCATAGAGCACGTAGAACGACAGGACACAGGACAGGCCCACGCCCAGGATCGTCACGCTCTGTGCGCCTATTCTGCCGATGGATCGGCCGAAGAGCCCGGCGATGATGGCGGCCGCGAGAGGCGCCAACGCGATCGTGAGGAAAATCGGCTGCATGATTCGAGCGCGCCTCAGCCCTGCAGTGTGTCGAGGTCTTCGACTTCGATGCTGCGGCGCTCCCGGAACAGCACGACCAGGATGGCGAGACCGATGGCCGATTCGGCCGCCGCCACGGTCAGTATGAAGAACACGAAAATCTGGCCGTTGATATCGCCCAGATAGCGCGAGAACCCGATGAAATTGAAGTTCACCGCGAGCAGCATGAGTTCGATGCACATCAGCAGCACGATGATGTTCTTGCGATTCAAGAACACACCGGCCACCGCGATCGCGAACAGCAGGCCGGAGAGCGTCAACACATGGGTGAGCGTGATCATGACCTTTTCTCGGAGGCCATCTTGACGATTCTAACGCGATCCTTGGCGCGCGCCGCGACCTGCCGGCCGACATTCTGCAGCTTGCCCCCGCGGCGGCGGCGCAGAGTCAATACGATGGCGGCGATGCTCGCGACCAGCAGGATCGTGGCGGCGACTTGCGCCGGGTAGGCGAAGCGCGTGAACAGCGCCGTCCCGAGCGCGCGCGTGTTCGAATAATCCGCCGGGAGCGCGGGTGCGGCCCGCAGACTCATGCCGCCCAGGTGCTTGACGACGATGATGTTGATCATGGCGAACACGACGAATCCCGCGACCGCGACGGCCATCGGCCAGTAGCTCGCCAGTCCCTTGCGAAACTCCTCGATGTTGATGTCGAGCATCATGACCACGAACAGGAACAAGACCATGACGGCGCCGACGTACACCAGCACCAGCACGATCCCCAGGAACTCCGCGTCGAGCAGCAGCCAGATGACCGCACTGGTGAAGAAACACAGCACCAGAAGCAGCGCCGAATAGACCGGGTTGCGGGCGAGGATCACGCCGAGCGCCGCGGCGATCAGCACGCCGGCGAAGACGAAGAAAAGGACGCCCGGAAACATCAACGATACCGGGCATCGGCGGCACGATCCGCCGCGATCATGGCTTCGTAGCGCTCGCCGATCGCGAGCAGCTTGTCCTTGCTCATGATGTTCTCGCCGCGGTTCTCCATGTGGTATTCATGCAGCCGGGTCTCCACGATCGCATCCACGGGACAGGCCTCTTCGCAAAAGCCGCAATAAATGCACTTGAACAGGTCGATGTCGTAGCGAGTCGTGCGCCGTGTTCCATCCGCGCCCACGTCGGACTCGATGGTGATCGCGAGCGCCGGACACACCGCCTCGCAGAGTTTGCAGGCGATGCAGCGTTCCTCCCCGTTCGGATAGCGGCGCAGCGCATGCAGACCGCGAAAGCGGCTGCTTTGCGGAGCCTTCTCCTCCGGATAGTTGAGCGTGATCTTGCGGGAAAACAGGCCTTTGAGCGTCACCCACAGGCCCTGCAGCAATTCCCAGAGCAGGATGGTCTTGAGAAAATTGCGGATGCGCTGCATTACGGATGCCCCTTCCACGGACCGACATGGAAATAAATCATGAGACCTTCGGCGAGCAGCCAGACGAGCGTCACCGGAATCAGTGCCTTCCAGCCCAGGCGCATGATCTGATCGTAACGATAGCGGGGAAATGTCGCGCGCAGCCACAGGAAGCTGAACATCGGGAACAGCGTCTTCAAACCAAACCAAAAAAAACTGGGGGCTGCGAGCCACGCGTCGGCGCCGAGCCAACCGTCGAACGGCGACAGCCAGCCGCCGAAAAAGAAAATCACGGTCAGCGCGGATATCAGGATCATATTGACGTATTCGGAGATGAAGAAGAGCGCGAACGCCATGCCCGAATAGTCCACATGGAAACCGGCGACGATTTCCGATTCGCCCTCCGCGACGTCGAACGGCGCGCGATTGGTCTCGGCCACGCCGGAAATGAAATAGACGATGAGCAGGGGAAACAGCCAGAACCAATTCCAGCTCAGTGGGCCGCCGCGCTGCGCGAGAATGATCTCCCCGATATTCAGGCTGCCCGCCGCCATCAATACCCCGACCATCGCGAAGCCCATCGCGATCTCATAGGCGACGATCTGGGCGGCCGAACGCATGGCGCCCAAGAACCCGTACTTCGAGTTCGACGCCCAGCCGGCGAGGATGATGCCGTACACACCCGTGGAGGTGAGCGCCAGGATGTACAAGAGACCGGCATCGATGTTGGCGAACACGTGTTCCGGCGACAGCGGAATCACCGCCCAGATGGCCAGCGACGGGATCAGCGCCAGGAACGGCGCCAGACGGAACAGAAACCCGTTCGCGTCGGCGGGGATCAGGATCTCCTTGCACATCAGCTTGATCACATCCGCAAACGGCTGACCCAGTCCCGGAATCCAGAACAGGTTCACGCGATTCGGGCCGCGGCGTCCTTGAATCCAGCCGATCACCTTGCGTTCCGCCAGCGTGTAGAACGCCATCGTGAGGATGAGGCACACGACGACGATCACGGCCTGCACCAGCGTCAGGAATGGATAGGTCCAATAGGGCGTCAGGACGCCGGACAGCCAGTCGCGCAGCGGACTCCATTCCCACATCGTCAGAGTACCGTGCGGGTCATGCGCCCGTCCTTGGTCTTGGCCAGAGCCTCCGAGCCGCGCACCAGGACATCGCTCTGATAGGGCGGCACATCGACCCACGCGCCGGTCGGTGTCGGCCCGCCCGGGAGGGATGCGCGTAAGGCGGCCGTGGCGGCGTCCCCGCCGGTGGCGCCCGCCGTCTCGAGACGTGCGCCGCACAACGCTTTGAGCGCGTCGCGAACCTCCTCCGAGCTCACATAGTCGACGCCGGGCACGCCGAGCAGATTCGCGAGCACCCGCAAGACCTTCCAGCCTGGGCGGCTCTCGCCGGGCAGTTTCGAGGCGGCCGCCCAACTCTGCCAGCGACCCTCGGCGTTGACGAAGGTGCCGGAGGTTTCCGCAAACGAACCGATCGGCAGTACGACGTGCACCGATTCGCGCAAGGTGTCGGGCAGATGGGTGGTGAGCGCCACCACGCACTCTGCCGTGGCCAATGCCTGCGGCTCCACCGCAAAGTCGGCGGCCGGATCGAGGCCGCCCAACAATACATAGGCCGGAAGGGCGGCTTCCAGCATGGCGCGCGCCGACAAACCCACCTCGGTGGCCGGCGCGCCCCCCGGATCACGATGCGGCACGGCGCCGGCGAGGTAAGCGCCCGCCGCATTGGCGCCTTCGGTCATGAACCCGACGCTCGCCCCGGTCAAAGTGCCCAGCAGGGCTGCGAGCGCCTTGAGTTCCGAATATGCGGGGTGTCGCTGCGCCAATGTGCCTACGATGATCGCCCGCCGCGCGCCATTCATCAGCGCGGCGGCGAGCGCGCGGTGTGAGTCGGTGATCTCCGCTTCCGCCACGCCCGTCGGCACCGGTTTGTCGGCGGCCACCGCCGCCGCGCGTACCACCGCGGCCAATTCGCCCGGCAAATCGGCTTCCGCCGCGAGGTAGGCGGCAATCGGAAACATATACTCGAAGCGGCGCGGATTGAGGAAGCCGATCTTCGCGCCGCCGGCTTTGACCGCGGCCTTGCGGATACGGTGAGCCAGCAGCGGCATCTCATGGCGTAAATTCGAGCCGATCACCAGCACGCCCTCGAGAGTCTCGATGTCGGCGATTTTCAATCCCAGATCCGGAAAAGCCCCGTCATTCTCCTGCGCGCGAAAATCCAACTGGCGCAATCGATGATCGATGTTGGCGCCGCCCAGCCCGCGCGCAATTCGTGCCAGCAGGTACATTTCCTCCACGGTCGCCAGGGGCGAGGCCAGGAATCCGGCGCCCCCGGGGCCGTGCGCAGCGGCCACCTTCTTCAGACCCTCCGCCGCCGCGAGCAGCGCCACCTCCCAATCGACGACTTTCAGAGCGCCGTCGATCCGCAGCATCGGCTCCGACACGCGATCGTCCGAGTACATGCCCTCGAAGCCGAACCGGTCGCGGTCCGCGATCCAGGTTTCGTTGATCTGCTCATTCTCGCGCGGCACGATGCGCATCACGGTGCCGCGCAGCACATGCGCATAGACATTGGTGCCGAACGCGTCATGCGGCGATACCAAGGCTTCCTGATGCATCTCCCACGAGCGCGCGTGATATCGAAACGGCTTGTTGTTGAGCGCGCCGACCGGGCACAGATCGATGATGTTGGCGGAGAGCTCATGATCGACGCTGTGCTCGATGTACGTGCCGACCTCCATGTGCTCGCCCCGGCCCGTCGCGCCCATTTGCGGGTAGCCTTGAATCTCCTGGCCGAAGCGGATGCAGCGCGTGCAATGAATGCAGCGCGTCATGTCGGTCGACACCAGCGGGCCTAAATTCTTGTCCTTCACCACCCGTTTGCGTTCGCTGAAGCGGGAAATATCGCGCCCGTAGCCGAGCGCCAGATCCTGCAATTCGCACTCCCCGCCCTGATCGCAGATCGGGCAATCGAGCGGGTGATTGATCAGCAGGAATTCCATGGTCGCCCGCTGCGCGGCGACCGCTTTCGGCGACCGGGTGAACACCTTCATGCCTTCGGTCACCGGCGTGGCGCAGGCCGGGAGCGGTTTCGGCGCCTTCTCGACCTCGACCAGGCACATGCGGCAGTTGGCGGCGACGGTGAGCTTGTCGTGATAGCAAAAGCGCGGAATGTAGATGTCCGCCGGATCCGTGACCTGCATGATCATCTGGCCTTTGCGCGCTTTCAGCGGCAAGCCATTGACCTCGATATTGACCGTATCGTCACTCATCGTGCCGCCCTACACCGCCGCTTCCGCCGCGGCAACGGCCGCCCCGCTGCCACCCGCTCCATCGACGATCGAGCGGCCTTTGTGCTCGACCATGTATTGAAACTCGGGCAGGAAGTGTTTCAAGAAACTTTGCACCGGCCACGCCGCCGCGTCGCCGAGCGCGCAGATCGTGTGCCCCTCGATGCGATTGGCCACGTCCAAGAGCAGGCCGAGATCCTCGCTTCGACCCTGGCCGGCAATGATCCGCTTCAGCATCCGATCGAGCCAGCCCGTGCCTTCGCGGCAGGGCGTGCATTGACCGCAGGATTCGGACATGTAGAAGCGCGCCAGGCGCTCGAGCGCGCGCACCATGCAGGTCGATTCATCCATCACGATGACCGCGCCGGTGCCGATCGAGGAACCGGCCTTCTTGACCGAGTCGTAATCCATGTTGATCGGCCACATGACCTCCCCCGGCACGACCGGAACGGAGGAGCCGCCCGGAATCACGGCCTTGAGCTTTCGTCCCTTCCACACACCGCCGACCAGCGCCATGAGCTCCTTGAACGGAATTCCCAGCGGCAGCTCGAAGTTGCCGGGTTTCTCTACGTGGCCGGAGACCGAAAATATCAAGGTACCGCCGGAGTTGACCGGACCCAAACCTGCGAACCACGCGGCGCCCTTGCGCATGATGGTCGGCGCGGACGCAAAGCTCTGGGTGTTGTTGATGGTGGTCGGCTTGCCGAACAGCCCGAAGTTTGCCGGGAACGGCGGCTTGAAGCGCGGCTTTCCCGGTTTGCCCTCGAGCGATTCGAGCAGCGCCGTTTCTTCGCCGCAGATATAGGCCCCCGCGCCGATGAACGTGTGCAGATCGAAGTCGACGCCGGATCCCAATATATTCTTGCCCAACAACCCTGCCGCATAGGCCTCGGCCAGCGCCGCTTCGAAGCGCGGGATGGGTTCGCCCAGGAATTCACCGCGAATATAGTTGTAGCCGACGGTGGCCGTCATGGCGTAGCCGCCGATGGCCATTCCCTCGATCACCGAATGCGGGTTGTAGCGCAGAATGTCGCGGTCATGACACGTGCCGGGTTCGGATTCGTCCGAATTGCACACGATGTACTTTTGCACCGGCGAACTGCGCGGCATGAAGCTCCATTTCACCCCGGTCGGAAATGCGGCGCCGCCTCTGCCGCGCAGCCCCGATGCCTTGATTTCCTCGATGATTTTCTCGCGCGGCGTATGCTCGCGCAGGATCTTCTCCCAGGCCTGGTAGCCGCCGAATTGCCGATAGCCCTCGAGCGTCCACGGCCGCTCGTACTTGAGCGCCTCGAACAGCACCAGATTCTGCTCGTAAGTCGCCGCGCTCATGTCAATTGATCCAGAATCGCATCGATCCGCTCCGGTGTGAGGTTCTCGTGGTACACGTGGTCCACCATGAGCATCGGCGCCCCGATGCAGGCCGCGAGACACTCCTCCTCGCGCTTCAAATAGATCCGCCCATCCGGCGTGCTTTCCCCGGTCTTGATCCCGAGCTTGTTCTCGATGTACTCGACCACTTCCTGCGAGCCGCGCAGCATGCAGGAAATATTCGTGCACACCGACAGGTGATGGCGCCCGACGGGCTTGGTCTCGAACATCGAATAGAACGTGGCGATCTCGTACACCTGAATCGGCGGAAGCTCCAGATAGCCCGCCACCGCATCCATGATGTCGACGGTCAGAGAACCGCCGTTCTCATGCTGCGCGGCGTGCAGCGCCGAGATGATCGCCGAGCGCTTGCGGTCGGGCGGAAACTTCGCGACCCAGCGGTCGATTTCTTCGCGCACGTGGGCGGAGAGCTCTGCGCTCATCGGTCGATCTCGCCGAACACGATGTCCTGGGTTCCGATCACCGCCACCACATCCGCCAACATATGCCCCCGAACCATTTCATCGAGCGATGCCAGATGCGCGAAGCCGGGCGCCCGCACTTTCAGGCGATAGGGCTTGTTGGCTCCGTCGGAGACGAGATACACGCCGAGTTCGCCCTTCGGCGCCTCGATCGCGGCATAGGTCTCCCCCTCCGGCACGCAATAGCCCTCCGTCATCAGTTTGAAATGATGAATCAGCGATTCCATGTCGCCTTTCATCTCTTCGCGCCGCGGCGGCCGCACTTTGCGGTCATCGATCATCACCGGGCCCGGGTTCGCCTTGAGCCATGCGACGCATTGTTCGACGATGCGCGTCGACTGGCGTAATTCCTCGACGCGCACCAGGTAGCGGTCGTAGCAATCGCCGTTGACTCCCACCGGAATGTCGAAGTCGATGCGGTCGTACACCTCGTAGGGCTGTTTCTTGCGCAGATCCCATTCGATGCCGGAGCCGCGCAGCATGGGCCCGGAGAATCCCAATTGCAGGGCGCGCTCCGGGCTCACGACACCGATGTTGACGGTGCGCTGCTTCCAGATCCGGTTGTCGGTGAGCAGGGTTTCATATTCATCGACGCAGGCCGGAAAGCGGCGCGCGAAGTCCGCAATGAAGTCGAGCAGTCCGCCCGCCCGCCGCTCGTTGAGTCGGTCCACGTCCTTCTTGCTGCGCCACTCGGAGTACTGGTATTGCGGCATGGCGTCGGGCAAATCCCGGTACACGCCGCCGGGCCGGTAATAGGTCGCATGCATGCGCGTACCCGACACGGCCTCATAGCAGTCCATCAGATCTTCCCGCTCGCGAAAGCAGTACAGAAATACCGTCATGGCGCCGATATCGAGGCCGTGCGCGCCCAGCCACATCAGATGATTGAGAATTCGCGTGAGTTCATCGAACATCACGCGGATGAACTGCGCCCGCAGCGGCGGCCGCAGGCCCAGCAGTTGTTCGATCGCCGTGACGTAGGCGTGCTCATTGCACATCATGGACACGTAATCGAGCCGGTCCATGTAGCCGATCGATTGATTGTAGGGCTTGCTCTCGGCCAATTTCTCGGTGCCGCGATGCAGGAGTCCGATGTGCGGGTCGGCCTTTTGAATCACTTCGCCGTCCATCTCGAGCACCAGGCGCAACACGCCGTGCGCCGCCGGGTGCTGGGGTCCGAAGTTCATGGTGTAATTTCGAATTTCAGCCACTTTTTTTTGTGCCGCCTGGGACGGGAGCGTTGGTCAGCGCGGGATCGTAGCGATTGTCGTGGCGGATCACTTTCGGCACCAGCACCCGTGGATCGATGCTGACCGGCTGATAGACCACGCGCCCCTTTTCCGGGTCGTAACGCACTTCGACATTGCCGGAGAGCGGAAAATCCTTGCGAAACGGATGGCCGATGAACCCATAGTCGGTGAGCAGGCGGCGCAGGTCCGGGTGACCCTTGAAGAAAATACCGAACAGATCGAAAGTCTCGCGCTCGAACCATTCCGCCGAAGCCCAGATGCCCGCCACCGAATCCACGATCGGCTCGGCATCGTCGCCGCAAAACACCCGCAGGCGCAGCCGATGGTTGCGGGAAATCGAGAGCAGGTGGTAGACCACGGCGAAACGCCGGCCCGCCGCCAAGACGTCCGGGCGGGTGCCGTCGGCGGGCGCGTCGCGCGACCGTGCCCGGCTGAAGCCGGAGGTGGTGGCGGACTCCGTTTTCCATTCGGCGAGGCCGTGCTCGAGATAGTCCACTCCGCACACGTCCATGCACATCTCGAATTGAAGGCCCGGCGCATCGCGCAGCGCCGTCGCCGCCTCGAGCAGGTGTTCGGCGCCCACTTCGTAGGTCAACTCGCCCGTATGGTTGGCGACGGCGGTCAATTTCCCGGGCAATTCGCGGGCGACCGCACTCGCCAATGTATCCAAGCGGGTCGGCGCGTCGGCCGCCGCCGGTGCGGGCGAATCCGCGCTCATCGAATAATCGCCTTGTTGCGCTTGATCTTGTTCTGCAACTGAATGATGCCGTAGAGCAGCGCTTCGGCCGTGGGCGGACAGCCCGGCACATACACATCGACCGGCACGATACGATCACACCCGCGCACGACCGCGTAGGAATAATGATAGTAGCCGCCGCCGTTGGCACAGGAGCCCATGGAAATGACCCAGCGCGGTTCGGCCATCTGGTCATACACCTTGCGCAGCGCCGGCGCCATCTTATTGACCAACGTTCCGGCGACGATCATCACGTCGGACTGGCGCGGACTCGGGCGAAAAATAATGCCGAAGCGGTCCTGGTCGTAGCGCGCCGCCCCGGCATGCATCATTTCCACCGCACAACAGGCGAGCCCAAAGGTCATCGGCCAGAGCGATCCCGTACGAGCCCAGTTGATCAGTTTGTCGACGGAGGTCACTTCGAAGCCTCGGACGGCGCTGGTGCCGGCGGCCACGGCTTCTAATCCCATTCAAGCGCCCCTTTGCCGTAGTCGTACACCAACGCGACGACCAAGACCAAGGCGAAGATCAGCATGGCGAGCAGCCCGAACGTCCCGGTGGACTTGAGCGACACCGCCCAGGGAAAGAAAAAAGCGATCTCGAGATCGAACACGATGAAGATGATGGCGACCAGGTAGTAGCGCACGTCGAATCGCATGCGGGAATCTTCGAACGCCTCGAAGCCGCATTCGTACGGGGAGAGTTTCTCCGCGTCCGGGCGGCGCGGGCCCAAAATCCAACCGATGGTGAACAGCGCGAGGCCGATGACAGCGGCTAAACCCATGAAAATCAGAATCGGTAAATACTGTCGCAGCATCACTCAGGCGTCCGACGTCATTTTGAGCGCAATTGTATCAGGCGCCCCACGTGTTGCGTTGCGCTACGCCATTTCTTGGGCAAATTGCTTGGCATCGAAAAGTGATGGTGCCGACGGCCGGACTCGAACCGGCACAGGTTGCCCCACTAGCCCCTCAAACTAGCGCGTCTACCAATTTCGCCACGTCGGCTCTTGTTACTCTTGCTTGGGTTAATTCTTCACCGGTGCGGCCGGCGCCGGCGGCGGTGTGGAAGTGGCCGCCTGCGCGGCCCGCTCCAGAACACTGCTCGGCTCGCCGCTCGATCGGGTGCCCAAGTACGCCAGGGTCAAACTCGTTGCAAAGAACAACGCGGCAAACACGGCCGTCAACTTCGAAAACAGCGTGCTCGTGCCGCGGGCGCCGAAGACGGTGCCGGATGCGCCGGAACCGAATCCGGCTCCGGCCTCCGCGCCCTTGCCACGCTGCAGGAGCACGAGGCCGATGATCATCAGCGCCAGCAGAATATGCACAGTCAAAATGAAGCCACGCAGCATAGGGGAAATCTCTCAATGACGAACGGCCGCAGCCGCGCATATCCGCTGAAACTCATCGGCGCTCAACGACGCGCCGCCGACCAAACCGCCATCCACGTCAGGCATGGCGAACAGCTCTGCGGCATTTCCAGCCTTCACGCTGCCGCCGTAGAGAATCCGCAAATTCCCCGCTATCTTAGCATCTTGCGCATGAATACGGCCGCGCAGGAAGGCGTGCACGGCCTGCGCCTGGTCGGGCGATGCGTTGCGTCCCGTCCCGATGGCCCACACCGGCTCATAGGCGAGGATGGCCTTGGCGAACCCGCCCACCCCATGCATCGCGATGACGGCGTCGATCTGCCGCGCGATCACCCGCTCGGTATGATGCGCCTCCCGCTCCTCCAGGGATTCACCGACGCAAAGCACCGGCGTGAGTCCCGCATCCTGGGCGGCGGCAAACTTTCGCGCCACGATCGCATCGTCCTCGTGATACCAGCGCCGCCGCTCGGAATGTCCGACGATGACGTACGTGCAGCCCACATCCTTGAGCATGGAGGCGCAGACCTGGCCCGTGAACGCGCCGCCCGATTCGGCGCACACGTCCTGCGCGCCGACGGCGATCCGGCCGCCCTCCAGCATCCGCACCGCATCGGTGAGGTACACATAGGGCGGAAACACGGCGATGTCGATCGGCCATTCCGGCTTGAGGCTCATCTCCAACTCGGCAAGCAACGCTTGGTTCGAGGCGCGTGAGCCGTGCATTTTCCAATTACCCGCCACCAATTGACGACGCATAGGCCACCTTCGGGCATTTGCCCCTGCGGGAAAGGCGGCGAAGATTAGCCGCGCGGACCGCTAACTGCAAGCCCTGATTACCCTTTCGCGGCCGCGGCCTCGACGGCTGCCGCAATGTCCCGCGCGCCCTTCTTGACGAGGCCCGAATCGTAGCCCTCGACCATGACCCTGATGACGGGCTCCGTGCCGGAGGCGCGCAGCACGATGCGTCCGCGCCCATTGAAGCGCCGCTCCACTTCCGTTGCCATTTGCACCACGCTGGGCTCGGCCATCGGATCGAAACGCTTCGCCACGCGCACATTCAAGAGCACGTGAGGGTACTTGCGCATGCCCGCCGACAACTCGGCAAGACCCGCGCCGGTTTGCTTCATGACCTTGAGGACCTGCAATGCGCTGATCAAGCCATCTCCGGTCGTGGTCTTGTCGAGACAAAGAATATGGCCCGACGTCTCGCCGCCCAGGGTTCCGCCCACCTCATTGAGCATCGCCAGCACGTGCCGATCGCCCACCTGGGCGCGCAGGAACTCGATGCCCAGATCCGCCAGTGCGTGCTCGAGCCCCAGGTTGCTCATCACGGTGCCCACGATCGGCCCCTGCAGCTCGCCGCGTTTGCGCCGCTCCTTGCCGAGAATGAACAGCAATTGATCTCCATCGACGCTGCGGCCGAGTTCATCGACCATCACCACCCGGTCCCCGTCCCCATCGAGCGCCATGCCGAGTTGCGCGCGCACGCCGGGAACCGTGAGCTGAAGGAGTTCCGGCGCGGTCGAACCGCAGCCGTCATTGATGTTGCGGCCGTTCGGAGAACAGCCGATGGGCACGATTTCAGCGCCCAAATCGGCCAGCACGCGCGGCGCCACCTTGTAGCCCGCGCCGTTGGCACAGTCGATGACGATCTTGAAACCCTGCAAATTCATGCCGGCGGGGATGGTCGATGCGCAAAACTCCTGGTACTGCGTCCGGCTGCGGTCGATTCGGATCGCCTTGCCCAAATGCCGCGATTCCTGGGTGACCACGGGCGAATCGAGCAGCGCTTCGATCTCCTGCTCGATGTTGTCGGAGAGCTTGCTGCCGGTCGCGTCGAAAAATTTGATGCCGTTGTCCTCGTACAGGTTATGCGAGGCGCTGATGACCACGCCGAAACTGCAGCCCAGACGCTGGGTCATGTAGGCGATTCCGGGGGTGGGCAGCGGTCCGATCAGCATCACGTCGACCCCGGCGGCAACGAAGCCCGCCTCCAACGCCGACTCGAACATATAGCCCGACACGCGGGTGTCTTTGCCGATGAGCACGCGTCCCCCGCCGGGCGCGAGCACCCGGGCGGCGGCACTGGCGAGCCGCAAGGCGAAATCCACGGTCATCGGCGCCTCGCCGACCCGTCCGCGCACGCCGTCGGTGCCAAAGTACTTGGTCAAGCCTCGAGTCCTTGCAGCACCGCACCGACCATGCGAACAGCATCGTGTGTCGCAGCGACATCATGGGTGCGGATGATGCGGGCGCCATCGCTCACGGCGAGCGCGGCCAGCGCCAACCCGCCGTACAGGCGCTCATCCACCGCCTTGCCGAGAATTCGACCGATGAAGCTCTTGCGCGAAACGCCGACCAGCAGCGGCGCCCCCAACGCGGCAAATCGCGGCAGCTCCCGGAGCAGCGTCAAGTTATGCTCCAAACCCTTGCCGAATCCGATCCCCGGGTCCAGCACGATCGATTCGGGAGCGATGCCTGCGTCGATGCATTTTCGTCGTTCGCTCTGCAGGAACTCGGTCACTTCAAGGACCACATCGGTGTAGTGGGGGCTGTTTTGCATGGTACGCGGCTCGCCCTGCATGTGCATCAAACAGACCCCGACCCCTGCCTGGGCGGCCCGCGTCCGCGCTCCCGGCGCCCGCAAGGCGTTCACATCGTTGACGATGCAGGCGCCCGCCGCCACCGCCGCCGCCATGACCTTCGGCTTGCTGCTGTCGATCGAGATCGCAATCTCGGACATGGCCGCGATGCCCTCGATCACCGGCACCACCCTCGAGATTTCCACATCCTCGTCCACCGCGCCCGCGCCCGGCCGCGTGGATTCACCCCCCACATCGATGATCGCCGCCCCTTCCCGCACGATCTGCGCCGCGCGCTCGAGCGCCGCCGCCCTCGTCGCATGGCGATTCCCATCCGAAAACGAATCCGGCGTGACGTTCAGAATCCCCATGACCACAGGCCGCGTCAGGTCAATGATCCGATCTCGACACCGCCACTGCATAACGCATTAACTCGACACAAGCTGTAATCCCGCCGCGATCTCAATAGTCACTTCCCACTCCGAGGCAGCACCAGACTGCTCACGAACCACTTGGCACAGAGGGGGAGGGCTGGGTGGGAGAGGCCTTTCCCGGAGCGTGGAAAACAGGATGTTTTCCCCGCAGCCTCCACGGATGGATTCACGGCGGTCCGGGAAAGGCCTCTCCCACCCAGCCCTCCCCCAGTGACCGATTAGTTCGTGTCCAGTCTTAGTGCTGCCCGCGGATTCACGGCGGTCCGGGAAATGGCTCCCGACCCCCGGACTCCCACC
>Ga0181537_10002249_pt1 | contig 17155 bp, 16 predicted proteins | sample PEATcosm2014_Bin_39_FD_119765 | JGI IMG/M metagenome (GOLD analysis project Ga0181537, IMG submission 119765) | Peatland microbial communities from MTU Mesocosm Facility, Houghton, MI, USA - PEATcosm2014_Bin23_10_metaG | ecosystem: Environmental > Terrestrial > Soil > Wetlands > Peat | place... | reverse complement strand
CAGTTCCTTGAATGGGCCGGCGGCAGTTTTGACCCGGGCAGATTCGATATCACCGCAGTGAACCTGCTTCTGGACGGCATTAAACTCTGAGTGTCAATGCGGTCGAGTTCGGACGCTTACGGTTCAGCACGCGGACTTCGGTGATCTTTGAGATTGGTAGCTTGTTGCGTGCTGCCGCACGGCGAACGGCCTCTGGAGTCGGCCCGTCGTATATGCAGAAGGTACGCCGCCGGTCGGGCGTGACATAAGAATGCACCCACGTAACACCGTCCTCGGCATCGTTGTCGATTACCGTTCGGCAAAGAGACGCGCCGGTATCATCCTGGGCGATGCTGAGACCGTCTGGAAAGTCTCGTTCGATCAGGTAGCGGGACACGCGAGCAATCTCCGTTGCCAGGGGAATTCGAGTGGCGAGAATCCTGCTCACGGGATATATGATCGAATCGGCAGAGCTACCTAATTTAGAACGAAGGCTTACCTATTTGAGAAGGTTGCTTCGTTTGTTCTACAGACTATTAACTTGCCTGGTGCGTGGACAAATTAGAGGTGGAGAATGGTGTCCCGAACATTAGAACGGGGGTCATTCACGCTGCCGCTCTGGCGGTCGAAGATCATTGTGATGCGCGAGCTCAGGCTATAGGCAGGCCACTTCAACGCCGGGGTCGACGGATCGCCCGAGCGGGCAAATGCGGCCCATGCCTGCATTGTTAGTGCCGCCAGCTGATAGCGCGTGTTCTGTGTATCCGCTGCTGCTCGTAGCGCCGGCGAGTCATTATCATCCCAAGCCTTAGAGTAATCGGGATGTCCAAAGACGAACGGTAGGTCAATACCGTGGGGCGCCCACGATCCGCCAAAACTTGGAGTCTTCCAGGCGAACTCATAGACGAACACCGGGGGACCTCCCGCTTCGATCTTGCGAGAAGCTTGGAGGATTGCGTTTCGCCACATTCCGACATCAGTTCCGATCCTTACTAAGAGCTCCGCATTGGAGAGATTCGGCATTTCGCGCCGATAAACATTCACCAGTTGCCGATACTCCTCCTCTGCAAAGTCTGCCAACACGGTGCACTGGCCGATCTCCGACGCCAACGCGTCGTCGTCGGGACCTGAACGCTCAAGCCAGTCACTGCAGAAGTAAGCGGTCTCCTGAAACGTATTGCCGATCAGCATAGGAATGCGTGCAGCCTGCAATGGTGCGTGCGGTGTCCAGGTCTGCTGTGGAATGACAATACCGTCAAGGACCGGCCCGAACGCCCGGGAGCGCGCGCCCTCCTTAGCGATCTCTTGGTAGGCGGCAAGCAACTTCTCAGTCGGCACGCTTTGCAGGCCCTTGGCGTTCCCCAGCTTGATGCCACAATGCTCATAAATGCGATGGGCTGTGTGAGTGGCATCACCGATATCGCCCACTTTTAAAAATGATCCACTTTGGACGATAGCCTTGTGGAATAGGCCCTTGGCGGCCGGCATCGCAATAATCGTGCTTACCTTACCGCCACCGCCCGACTCTCCAAATATGGTGACGTTGCCAGCATTGCCACCAAAGTGGTCGATGTTGTCCCTCACCCACTCAAGCGCGGCGACGAGATCGAGTTGGGCGACATTGCCAGAACTCGCAAAGCGCTCGTCCGCCTGTTCGCCTAGGTATGTGTAACCGAAGATGTTCAGTCGATGATTGACCGAGACAACTATTATATTCCCAGTATAAGCGAGGTAATAACCATCATAGGCCGGAGAGCCTGATGACTCTCCGACGAAACCACCGCCATGAAAATAGACCATCACTGGGAGTGACGAATGTTGCTTCCTGAATCCCGGAGTCCAGATGTTGAGGACAAGGCAGTCCTCGCTGGGAATTTGCGGATCCTGCCAGAATTCGTACAGATGCACGTCAATTTGCGGACAGGGGCTTCCGAGAGTTAGGGCATCGCGGACCCCCCTCCATGGTACGGGCGGCTTAGGAGGAAGAAAGCGATTTGCTCCGCCCGTGTCCGCGCCATAATGTACGCCTTTGAAGACCCCGACGCCGTCCTCAGAAACTCTTCCCCGTACCTTGCCGCTGGTTGTCTCGACGATTGGAAACTGATCGCTACTCGCGGCGCACAACCGCCGCGGATGAAGTCCTGCGAAGGAAGCAAATCCGGCACACAGACCGTATGAAAGTAGGTCACGGCGGGTCAGGCGACTACGGATCGAAGCAGAGCGCTTCATTTCCATTGCTCTCTAACGGGGGTCTGCTTGAACAGGAAACCGCTCTCAAAGCGCCTCGACACCAATCGACACAGCTATCCGCCTGCATGTGTCGCGGTGCGCCCGGCCCCTCGGCTCATTGCGCAAAGCGGCATGATCAGGAAGAGGTAGATAATCATCATGCCGAGGGCAAGCGAAGCGCCGCCGACAATTCCGTTCCTTTGAATCGCGAGTCCTACAATTGCCGGGCCAACGGCGATACCGGCAAATTGAGCACCTGGCACGGCAACGGTGAGTCGCTCATCGACTGCGACCATAATGGCCCAGGTGTAGGGCTGAGCGAAATTCCAAAGAATCAGCAGCAAGGAGATGAGGACCAAAAAGCCAAGATAACCGTACCCTGCGTGGGCTAGCAAAACAAATACCGACATCACTCCAACAGCAGATCCAAGAATTGGCCAGAGAAATCCGAATCGCCTGCTGATCAGGTAGCTGGCCACAGGCCCCAATAACGCAAGAGCGGCAGCGAGCGCAATCGCGTGGACCGTCTGCTCGTCACTCAGCCGAGCGATGTTCTGGCCGAATTCGCCAAAGAAGGCATATATTCCAGTCAGAGCAGCAAAAAAAAAGGTATTAGCCAGCAGTCCGGCGATTCCGGGAAGCCTATTGCCAATGGTCGGTTTCAATTCTTTCCGGCAATCGAGCGAGGACTGCTCTGAGTGCCCCGCCCCAATGGGAATCCACTTTGCAAAGGGTAGCAATAGTGTCGAGATTATGGCGATGAGTACGTACAGCCCGCTCAAACCCCAGTGTTGCAGAAGCCAGGACGAGGCGTAATAACCTCCCACTTGTGTGACCACCTGAGCGAAAGTGGCGATCGACCCGATGCGATCGGGGTTACGAGTACCGGGGAGATAGGCAAAATATAGCGCTACAAGTATTCCGGACCCGGCGCCTGCAACCAAGCGCGCGCAGGATAGACCGCCAAATCCGGATGCCTGTGTCGCGGCGAGATTGGCCACGACGATCACAATCGTCGCTGCAATCGCCAGCCAACGCCAGTTCCAGCGCCTTTGCCAATAAAGGCCGCTGATCGACGCAAGTGCAAGGGAGCCCAGCTCTATCGTCGCCAGAAGCCCAGCCTTTGCCTCGCTCCAGTGGAACCGCTCAGCCAGACCGATCATCAGCACCGGCATCATCGCAAGAGCAAGAGGACCGATGGTTAGGAGCGATGTCATCACTCCAACCTGCAAAGAGGAAATGCCGGAGCCGACCCGCCTGCCAACTACGTTGGAACCTACCATGAGCGCTTTCGTGTCTGCGACCTTGCTCAATGCCCGGGGCTTTCGTGCCCATAACGCCGGCGATTATCAGACAATAATTCAAAATCGATAACTGCCTTCGATGCCGATCGTTCGCGGCTGGTTAGTGGAAACACGTGTGGTTGATGGACTGACCCACGACAACGACGTCGTGTTGACGCTCAGGGCTGCTCTCTCGTTTGTCAAATTGTCGACAAAGAAGTAACCGGCCAGCCCCTTACTTACGGCACCAAGTCGCAGGTTCGCGATGTTGTAAGGGGGCAGCTCCTGGTAGCTAAAAGCGACATCTGTAGAGTTGCCCACGTATGAGTCCATCAACCTTGCGGTGAAGTCATAGTCGGCGGTGATCGCATGGACATAAGCCAGCGCCGCGGTAGCGGTATATTTCGGAATATTGAGAATAGCCAAACCTGGAACTAAAGCGGGGTCGGCAGCGGCAATGGCCGGATTTACGCGCGTTATCTCTGAATTGGTGTAGGTACCCGCAGCGCTGAGGGACCAGCGATCCGTCAAACGGGCGGTGATTTCCAGCTCCGGCCCATACGAACGCGCGTCACCAGCGTTGGCATTTACGCCATAGCCGCATGCTTGGGTGATCTGTTGCTGAACTCCTGACCACCTGATGTAGAAGAAGTCACTGTTGATGGTCAGACGCCGATCTGACAGCTGTGCCTTTTCACCAATTTCATAATTCCAGATGGAATCTGGACTGTAACTCGCATTGGTCAGTGCGCAGCCAATGTTGGTTGGAATCGGAGCATTCGCAGCACCGGGTCGAAAGCCCTTGGCCGCGGTGGCGTATAGCGTCAGGTCCTTCGTGGGCTGATATTCCAGATTGAACTTAGGTACGGTTCCGGTAAATGACGCGCCGAAGGCCGCCACAATAGGTTGCGCGTTACCACTTGCAAACACTCCACTCTGGTTTTCTCCAGCGTTAACACGAAAGTCGTAATGCCGCAATCCGACGGTTGCTTTCCACGCATCGGAAAGGGCGTAAGAAATCTCCCCAAAGGCAGCAAACTGCTTGATGAAATACGGGTCGTCGGACTGAAACAGGATTCCATCCGGATTGGCGGCCGCTCCGCCCAGCGATAAAGAGGCAAAGCCGGGTGCGGCGTTATACGTATCATAGAGCTGCTTGAGATTGCTAAAGAAGCCGCCAACGAGCCATTGAAATCGCGACGAACCTGACGAGGTGAGCCGCACCTCTTGGCTAAACTGGTACGTTGTATCCCTTTCGGTGAAGACATTTGGAACGAACTCCTGGACGCCGAATACCGTGGCAATCAGACCCTCCACCCCTTCAGTCGAATCCTGCGAGATATCCGCGTTTCGCCGCCAATAGGAACTCGCCGATGTCAGCTTTGCAAAACCAAAATCGTAATTGACGCTCAGAGAGGTCAACCAGACCGAGTCGGAAAAGGGCTCTGCAACATTCGCCGGCTGATAATGCGTTTCATAGGAAGCGCCGGGATACTGATCGTAATAGCTCGGGCCGCCCGTTCGAATCTTCTGATACAGTCCGGTTAGATCGACCGACAAGGCGTCGTTCGGCTTGAAAAGCAGCGCAGCCCGCCCACCCGTAAGGTCTTCCCAGTTTACGTCGCTAAAGGACTGGGTGACGGGGTGGGCCAACACGTTTCCGCGCGTGCAGCCGGTGCCCCATCCCGGGCAAGGATTCACCGGAAACGGGAAATTGCCCACTACATCCCTATCAATCCAACCGCTGGTGTATTTTTCCGTGAACACGACGCGTAGGGCTAAGACGTTGTCAACGAGCGGAACGTTGAACATCGCATTTAAGCCCGGATTTGCGCGGCCACCTTGCGTTCCAGAAATAAGCGTGTCGACATTTCCCTGAACCTTCTGCAAATCCGGTTCATTCGGTATGAGTCTAATAGTGCCGCCCATCGATCCAGAACCGTAAAGTGTCCCTTGCGGACCCCGCAGGACTTCGACACGGTTTAGATCAAATAGGTCGGGGTCGATGACCACCTTGCCGGTGGGAGTGAAGGGGGGTGCGGTCAACGGAGTGTCGTCGAGATAGAAGCCGACGGTCGGAGATGAGCCACCAGAGGAGGCCAGACCGCGCATCTCCAATTCAGTCTGTCCGGGACCAGAAGTGCGCATGGAAATGCCGGGTACCTCCGCGATTACCCCTTTCATATCGCTGACACCCTGTGCTTGTAGCTGGTCGCCAGTAATCGCTGTAAGGCTTATCGGAGTGTCCTGGACCGTGGAATTGCGCTTTGTCGCGGTGACGACGATCTCTTCGAGAGTATCGCTTGGACTTGCAGCCGGAGTTGCTGTATCCGCCTGACCTGCTCTAGCGAAAACCATAGCGACAACGAAGATGCCGAGCGCAAGCCGCCTACGCGTCGAACCGCTATACCCTGTAGCAGTCACTTTGATCAGCGCCAACCGCAAGAGCCGATCTGCCGGAAGCGCGATGGTTGTTGGTGAGCGTAACTGCATATTGCATCCCTTTTGCGGCACCTGCGTGTGTAGATTATTTCTCGTTGACAGTGAGACCCTTGAATACTCGTTGCTTTCACAATTGAGTTCGACACGATTCGCTCTACGACATGAATGTATATTCAAGAACTGCGTCGAAAGAGGTGCGAATCGGCCAATAACCTACGCATCAGGCCGGGTCTTCGTGGGTTTCGAAGCCGAGTTCGGGATGTGCATGGAAGTCGCCGTGGATGTCGATCATCCACGGCGCCGCACACGTCGACAGACCAGCGACCTTCGTTGCGAAGCGAAACTAGCCCGCCCGCTCAACCCAACTCACCGAGAGAGCCTTCAGGACTTCTGCACCCTCATTGCGCACTTGATGTTGGACGTTCGGGTCGATGAGAACCCAATCGCCGGCTTGCACAGGGAGTTCTCGGTTGCGCGAATGCACGATGCCCGCGCCGGACAGGATTCGAATGACCTCTGTGACTGGATTTGCACCCATTTCAGAGCTGGCGTACGGCTCGACGTTGAATTCGAGGACCGCCACAGGCGCGTCTGATCCGGGGCGCAAGCCCTCCACCGCGATGATGGACACACCCTTGCTGATCGACTCGGGCGCTTCGCTGGCCAACCTTTTGACTGCATTCATTGTTCTAGCCGCCCGCTACTGCAAATGCTTCGCGGAAGTGACCCTGCTGCGGGGTCGGTGCGTCGTTGGCTTGCCTGGCACGATGCAGCTGACGTCGAAAGGCCTGTGGCGATTGCCCGGTCCAACGTTTGAAGGCGTGGCGGAAATTGGCGGTCTCGGTATATCCCAGACGCCACGCGATCGATTCCGTCGTGAGATTGCTGTCGCGTAGCCATTCTTTTGCTGTTGAAAAGCGCACGCCCTGCAATATCTTGTTGTAGGACGTTCCAAGTGCGCGAAGGCGGCGCCGCAGCGTTCTCTCCGAGAGCGCCAGTTGATTTGCGATGTCGCCGAGTGACGCGGGTCCATGCTCGAGGTCGACGACCAAAGCTTGCAGCAGCAGTATCAGCCCAGGCGTTGTATCGTTGGTCCCCTGGCAAATCGTCATGCCCAATGTCCCGGTGAACGTTTTCGGTCACGTGACCCAAATATGCGTCACACCTTGAGGTCGTGTCAAGCGGATGGGATAAAACGCGGCGATAGCAATAGCTCGCCGTCAGACGGCACGATCCAGGGGGCGGCTAATCGCCGCTGAGTCGGATTGCGGAATCGATGCAGGTGCGTTCCAGTATTTCCCAGTCGAGAAGCGGTGGCGCACCCTCAAACGTGTAGAGCAGCAAGCCGTCAATTTGCGCGCCAATCAGCGCGGCCCGCGACCTCAATTGCACCTCGGACAAACGTGGGTTGAGGCGCTTTATCGCGGCCATGAACAAGGCCAGATATCGCTCGTAACCGGCTTGCATCGTTTCGCGGGCCAAGGCATTCCGATGTGCCAGTGCCCAGGACTCCGTCGTTGCGACGGTTAGCCGAGGAGATTTCACTTGCTGCAGCGAGTAACTGATGAGATTCGCCAGAGGATCCTGGGGGCGCTTCGAGGGCTGATTGACGGCAGCCTCCGCGCCATCCAGATAGCTGTCGAGCAGACATTTCATCGTGGCCGCGAGCAATTCATCGAACGACTTGAAATGGTACTGCAGCGTGCTTAGGCTCATGCCTGCTGCAGCCGCCACCCCACGCAGGCTGAACTGAGCATAGCCGTTCTCGATCAATTCATTGGTGGCAGCCCGGAGTATCGCCGCCGCCATGGTCTTGCGGATGCGCGAGTCTGCCCTTTCGTGCTCTCTGTCAGCTCGCCGCGCGATGGCGGAGCGCGCCTTTCTTGGAGAATTTGAACTCTCCTTTGCGCCCGACGCGGAAGAGTTTCGTCCTTGTTTGCGCCCTGAGTTCTTTTGCACGGGACGAATTGTAACCTGCCATTCGCTCTTCCGAGCAACTCCAAGGCACCTACACTCGTCGCGGTTCCTCGAGCAGCCCGCGAGATGCCCGCAAGAGCCCATCCACCTCTTCGACGGTGCTCACGTAGGATGTGACTAAACGAATCGCGATGCCTTGCCCTGGCCGGCACGCCGGCCATCGATAAAATTTGAAGCCCAGAGCCTCGAGACCCGATACCGTTGATTCAGGCATGGCCACGAATACCTCGTTGGCCTGCACGGGAAACAGGATTTCCATGTTCGGCATCCCGCGAAATCCCTGAGCCAAGCGGCTCGCCAATTCATTCGCGTGGCGCGCGTTGTCGAGCCACAAACCGTCTCTTAGATACGCGACCCACTGCGCACTGAGAAATCGGTGTTTCGACCACAGGTGACCGCCCTGTTTGCGACGGCGCTCGAATCGTTGCGCATGCGCCGGATTGAATATCACCACCGCCTCTGCACAGAGGGCACCATTCTTGCTGGCACCGAACGATAGAACGTCGACTCCCACCTTCGAAGTAAGTTCTGCGGGCGTGCACCCGAGGTGCGCGGTGGCGTTGGCGAAGCGTGCCCCGTCCATATGCATTGCGAGTCCTGCGGATCGTGCTGCTTCGCTGAGTGAGGCTATCTCGGACGGGGCATAGACCGTGCCCCACTCCGTCGCCTGGGAAAGACTCACACACGCGGGCAGCACATGATGCACACCCATTTCTTGCGCATACGCCACAGCATCCCTAACCGATTTCGGATCTATCTTGCCATCCTTCGAGGGAAGGTGAATGAGCTGGGCGCCGCCCGTGTAGAATTCAGGGGCTCCGCATTCATCCTTCGCGATGTGGGCGAATTCGTGGCAGTACACCGCCCCGTAAGGCGGCGACACTTGCGCGAGTGCCAACGCATTGGCGGCTGTACCGGTTGCGACCGGGTAGAACCAAACATCGCACTCGAATACTTCACGGGCGGTGCTGTTCAATTGTTCGGTGTAAAAGTCGGCGCCGTAGGAAGGTGCACTGCCCGAGTTCGCTGCCTGGATTTCCTTCAGGATAGGCGCGGCGACCGGCGCGGTGTTATCGCTCGTGAAATTCGCTGGCGGGATAGACATAAGTAATTACCTCTACAGCCAGAAGCTCTCGCATTCATGAGCACGCCACCGGGGGCGAAGACAGCGGCGCTTTCACTAAGAGCGCGCTCGGTCCTCTTGTATCATTGCCGCGCCTTTTTCGCCGATCATCATCGACGCGGCGAAGGTACAACCGGTCACTTGCGCCGGAATGATAGAGGCGTCCACCACGCGAAGTCCGTCAACGCCCTTCACCCGTAGTCGCTCATCAACGACTGCCTGCTTGTCGTTGCCCATTTTGCATGTACCCACGCAATGGTAGATCGCCACGGCCTGATCTTTGAGAAACTCGCGCATGTCTGCTTCGGAGGTCACTTCCGTCAACGATGAGAGTTCACGCACGACCAAAGGTCCGAAGCTCTTTGACTTGAGCATAATGCGCCTTGCGACGGCGCATGCATCGACCAGCCGCTGGACGTCGTCTGCGTCGGATAGCAACATGGGCATGATACGTGGTTGTTCGCTGGGATTAGAGGCCTTGAGTCGGATTCTGCCTCTACTTCGAGGGCGAGAGACATGTGCGATCACGCCGCACGCCCACTCGTCATACAGCCGGACCGTAGTAGGCGTGAACTCGAATCCAACCGGCGTGAAATACAGCTGCGCGTCCGGAAGGACTTCTCCCGGTCGAGTCTTTATGCGCGCTGTGGCCTGACACCCAGGAGCAGTTGCGGGCCCGCGACCGAAGAGAAGCCAGTTCAGGCCATGAATGCCCTGCTTAAGGAGTCCTTTTTCCGCATTGTATGTCGGCACATTGACCTCAAAAGGTAGCCAGGGGCCGCAGTGGTCGTGAAGATTTTCGCCGACTCCCGGAAGGTCGTTGATGACTGGGATTCCGAAATCCCCAAGATGATCGGCGGCACCCACTCCGGACAACATCAGCAACTGTGGCGAAGCCACAGTTCCGGCGGAAAGGACGATCTCAGAACTTACATGCGCGTCGATCACCCTATCCTTGTGCTGATAGCGAACACCAATCGCGCGGCGACCTTCGAACAGGATGCGTTCAACTCGCGCGCCCGTGATGACCTTCAGATTCGCGCGCCGTTTCGCACCTCGTAGATAGGCTCGGCTCGAACTGTGCCGCCAACCCCGCTTTTGGGTTACCTGATTGAAGCCAACACCTTCGAACTGCTTGCCATTTAGATCTTCGCTGAACTGAATTCCCAATTCGATAGCGGCATCGACAAATTTTTGCGTGAGCTTGTGGGGCGAACGAAGGTTGCTCACCCGCACCGGTCCGCTGGCGCCGCGGTACTCGTTCTCGCCGTTCTCATTGGTTTCCCCTTTCTTGAAGTAAGGTAGTAGGTCACGATACGACCATCCGCGGTTGCCCAGCTCGGACCAGTGATCAAAATCGTGCGGTATTCCACGCAGGTACACAGTGCCGTTGATGGAACCAGACCCGCCCATGACCTTCCCGCGTGGCCACAGTTCACCTCGATTGTTTCTGCTCGGATCAGGCTCCGCTAGATAGCGCCAATCCCAGCGTGGATTGCCAATCCCATAGAGGTCGGTGGCGGCCGGAGCTAGAATCACGGGTGACGAATCGGAGGCCCCGGCCTCGAGCAATAAGACTCTACGTTGGGCGTCCTCTGACAATCGCGCCGCCACGACGCAGCCTGCACTTCCTGCTCCGATGACCACGTAGTCCACTCTATCCATGCGTATCGCCCGGATCGCTTCGAGACGGAGCAGATTGCGTGAAAGGTACGAACGCTGGAAGGTGCGAGGTGGCCATGATCGCCTATAGGAGGTGCCTCGTGAATGCCCGTCGCCAGCTGGTTGCCTTTGGACGTGCATTTGTGCATTATTCGGTCAGGCGACCGATTCATGCCTCGGGAGCAATCTGGAGAGGTCTTGCCAGTGCGCCGCCTGCCCTAACGGCGCCTCTTCCATCCAAGGACCGACATGAAACCGGCGCCGTCGACTGCTGACCTCACTTTGAAGACGAGCGATCGTTTATTCATTGGTGGCCGTTGGATCGAATCCTCCAATAACGAGCCACTCGTTCTCATATCACCCGACTCCGGAAAGGCTTTTGCCTCCACCGCGCAGGCTGGGACCCACGACGTCGACGCAGCCGTAGCGGCGGCACGACTGGCATTCGACGAAGGTCCCTGGGGGCGAATGGAAGTGCGCGATCGCGCCGCCGTCCTGCATAGGCTGGTAGATCGACTGGAAACGCGAGCCACCGAGCTGACGAACGCCTGGAACGCTCAGGTTGGCGCCCTGATGTCCGTGGCCCCCTCGCTTATCTCGGAGGCTAACGCCATTGCACGCAGGGTTATCGAGCAAGCGAGGACATTTCCCAGCCTATCGTGTGCGCCTACCACCGAAGCTCACACCGCCTTGGTCGCGCGAGAGCCCGTCGGTGTTGTCGCTGCGATTGCCCCTTGGAATTTCCCCCACGACATCATGATCAAGAAGGTGGCACCGGCGCTTGTCACTGGCTGCACAGTCGTCATGAAGCCCGCGCCGGAAACACCTTTGGAAGCGTACATTATTGCTGAGGCTGCCGAGACCGCCGGCGTTCCGGACGGAGTGCTAAATCTGGTTCCTGCGCATCGGGACGCCTCTGATCATCTCGTGCGGCATCCCGGGATCGACTTGGTGAGCTTTACAGGCTCAACCGTCGCCGGTCAGAGCATCGCTCGTTCTTGCGGCGGCCGAATTGCTCGATGCATATTGGAGCTGGGAGGGAAGTCTGCGGCGATCGTTCGTGATGACTATGACATCGACATGGCCGCAAAGCTACTGGCCTCCACGATCACCATGATGAGTGGTCAGATCTGTGCAATGCTCAGCCGAGTCATCGTGCCAAGTCATCGGCATGACGTACTAGCATCTACCTTGAGTCAGTATTTGCGGGATGTGCGTGTTGGTCCTTCCACGGATCCATCCACGCAAATGGGGCCCCTTGCGATTAAGCGCCAGCTGACACGAGTGGAGGACTATATCGCGCGCGGCCTCAAACAGGGGGCGGACCTTGTCACCGGCGGACACCGCCCCGCGCATCTGCGTGAGGGATATTTTATCGAGCCTACACTTTTCGCAAACGTCGACAGCAAAGCTGACATATCTCAGGATGAAATCTTCGGGCCAGTCCTCTGTCTGATTCCGTGTAAGGATGACGATGACGCCATCCGCATCGCCAATGACTCGCGCTACGGTTTGTTCGGCTCTGTATTGACCAACGACGTCGACGCTGCCTTTAAAATAAGTCGGCAGGTGCGAGTAGGCACTTTTTCGCAGAACGGGCTGAGATGCGACTTCACGCTCCCGTATGGCGGTAGGAAGCAGTCTGGGTTTGGCAGGGAGGGCGGAACTGACGGGTTGCTCGCATACACAGAGAGCAAGACCATACTCCTGGACGGTATGCCGGCTAATGCACCGATTACTGAGTAGGCGCGCGAACAAGCTCTATGACAACGCAGCAGCGCCGTCCTGATGATTCCGTTGCCGATCTTCTCGAGCGAAGCATGAAGAGCGCGGAGTCGTGGATGATCGACCTACGCCGCGATATTCATGCTAATCCCGAACTGGGCTTCGATACCACGAGGACCGCTGCGCTGGTCGCCCGAGAACTGCGCGGGCTGGGCTTAAGTCCAAAGGAGGCTGTCGGGCGGACGGGCGTGGTTGCGGAATTACGCGGAGCATTGTCGGGGCCATGTCTGCTCATTCGCGCTGACATGGACGCGCTTCCCCTTGTGGAACAGACAGGTTTGCCATACGCTAGCCAGACCGTCGGCGCGATGCATGCTTGCGGCCATGATGTCCACACGGCAATCCTTCTAGGCGTCGCTAAGATCCTGGTCGCGCAGACCGGTCGCATTGCTGGCACAATCCGCCTGGTGTTTCAACCGGCCGAGGAAACATCGGTGAGTGGCGCCGCGGCAATGGTCGCTGATGGCGTTACGGACGGCGCAGAGATGTGCATGTCATTTCACAATGAACCGGAACTGCCAGTCGGTCAATTTGGCTATACGCGAGGATCCCCCAACGCCTCATGCGATGATTTCGAGATCACCATTCGAGGGCGCTCGGCGCACGCGTCTCGACCCCACGCTGGCGTGGATCCGATAGTGATTGCAGCCGCCATCGTAATGCAGCTTCAGACCATTGTTTCAAGAACCACCGACCCGGCTGACACCGCAGTCCTTTCAATCGGTCATATCCACGGTGGATCCGCCTGCAATGTAATAGCTGAAGACTGTGTCTTGCGGGGGACGTTTCGCTGCCGCTCCGCCGCATCCCGGCACGCCACTGAGGCCGCCGTGCGCCGTATCTGCGATGGCGTCAGCGCTGCAATGGGAACCTGTTGCGACATTAAGCTCTGGGGTGGAACGCCGGCCTTGGTGAACGACAACGCGATCCTGGACGCTGTGCTCGCGGCCATTGGCCGCCAGTACGGCGAGAGATCACTTGTGCCGGTTCCAGGGAAATTTCAGTCAGAAGACTTCTCATTCATATCCGAACGGGTGCCAGGTTGCCAGCTCCTGATAGGCTCGTGTAAGTCTGATCGCCACGATCAGCTTCACAGCGCATTTTACGACCCCGACGAGCGTTGCATTGGCATTGGCGCCGCCGCCATCGCCCGTGTCGCGCTTGACCTCCTTGCGCCCAAAGACGCCATCGGGAGACATTGACCCATTCAAGAAGCACGAGCCGGCGCGCTTTGCTCTTGCGGTCCGTTCATCCTCTGAAGCGCGCGCGTTCAGGCCTTGGGCAGCGATCGCGTAAACGCGCAGGTCAACACGCAGCTGTTCGCGGCGGAAGACGATTGCCAGTCTGTCACCTCGGTTCTGAGACCCTACAAGGAAATTTGTGGTGGCCATGGTGCCGCCGCAAGTCATTGAAATATCGACTAGCGAGCACTCCACTTCGGAGGAAAACCTATACGAAATCTTTACCTATGCAGTCGTATCGTCAAAGCCAACTGAGCAGTGGAGATCTGCTACTTCCAAAAGATCCAGCGTACCAATGAAGTGCCCGCCATAAGAGTAATCCCAAGGGAGCTGCACGATGATCCTCGCGGCATTTCTGGATTCGCTGAAGAAGCTCTCACCGCGAGTGCAGTTCCGAAGCACTGCAACGTTCGGCGTCTACATTGGCGGCATCTTCACGACTATCGTCGGACTTGTAATGCTCTTGGGTGCGACGGCAAGTGCGCATCGTGCGGTACTCATGCTTGCGATCGGTGCGTGGCTGTGGTTTAGCGTGCTGTCGGCCAACTTTGTGGATGCCATCGCGGTGGAGTGGGTCAGAGCGCGCGCGGCGAGGCTGGGATCGCTGGGCGATCGAGCGCAAGCGAAGCGGCTGCTCGGCACCAGTCGCAACGAGTACCGTCTGGTCGACGCCGGCACACTGCATCGTGGCGATGTCGTGCTGGTCGAGGCGAACGACATCATGCCCGCTGACGGGACGGTGATCGAAGGGGCGGCCTCGGTGAGTGAAGCTGCCGTGACCGGCGAATCGGCGCCGGTACTGCGTGCGGTGGGGCCGCATCTGTCGTCCGTGCGCTGCGGCACGCAGGTACTCTCGGACTGGCTCGTCGTGCGCGTAAGAAGTCGTGAAGGTTTTTTCGACCCTATGGTCTCGATCTCGGAAGTCACTGGGCACTTCCGCACGCCGCTGGAGATAGCCTGGTTGATGCTGCTCAGCGCGGCGACAATCGCGTTCCTGCTCGGCGTCGCGCCGCTCTCGCAGGCTCCAAGTGCAGGTTCGGGTGGCGTTTTGGCACTTTCGGCGCTGGTAGCCTTGCTCGCATGCGCCCTTCCTGTCGCCACCCGCGCATGCGTGTTTGCGATTGGCATAGTCAGCCTGGCACGGCTAAGGCGGCTCAACGTGCTCGCGACTTCCGGGGCTGCGCTGGAGGCCGCGGCCGACATTGACCTGTTGGTGCTCGACAAGACGGGAACGCTCACGCGCGGTGACCGGCGTGCCACCGCGTTTCAGGCGGTCCCGGGAGTCACCGAGCGCGAGCTGCTGGAGGTGGCGCAGCTGGCCTCGCTGGCTGATGAGACGCCCGAGGGGCGCTCGATCGTCGCGCTTGTGACACAAATGACAAAGCAGCCCCCACGGGCGCTGTCCCACACGGCACCGAAGTTCTATGAGTTCTCCGCTCAGACGCGCATCAGCGGCGTCGACTTGGAGGGCCGCAGGCTGCGCAAGGGCGCTGCAGACGCCGTCCGCCGCTTCGCGCTGGAGGCGGGCGGCAGCTGGCCTGCAGAGGCCAGCGAGCTGGTCGGGCGAGTGGCTCGATCGGGCTCCACGCCGCTGGTGGTTAGCGACGGCCCCCGGGTGCTCGGGGTTGTCGAACTGCATGACATCGTGAAGAGCGATATCCGCGAGTACTGTACCGCGTTGCGCCGGATGGGTACGAGAACCATCATGATGACGGGAGACAACCCCTTGACCGCGGCCGCGATTGCTGCCGAGGTTGGCGTGGATGATTTTCTGGCCGAAGCGACGCCGCAACGCAAGCTCGAATTCATTCGACAATGCCAGCAGGAAGGCCACCGGGTCGCCATGTACGGAGACGGGACCAACGACGCGCCTGCGCTGGCTCAGGCTGACTTGGCCGTGGCAATGCATTCTGGCACACAACTGGCCAAGGAAGCCGGCGATCTGGTGGACCTTGATTCGAATCCTACCAAGTTCATCGCAATCGTCGGGATAGGCAAGCAAATGCTGATGACGCGCCGTTCGCTCACGACATTCAGCATGGCCGCCGACCTGGCGAAGTACTTCGCAATCATTCCCGTGGTATTGGCTATGACGTATCCGGCGCTGAACTCACTCAACGTTTTGCAATTCACGAACGCGCGCAGCGCTATCGTGTCTGCGGTGATCTTCAATATTTTGATCATTGTGCCGCTTCTCCTGCTGGGCATGCGCTCAGTCAAGACACGCGCGCAATCCGGCGCACGTCTCTTCCACTTCAGTCTGTGGATTTACGGTCTCGGCGGGTTCCTGTTGGCGTGGGTCGGCATCAAGCTGATCGACGTGGGTATTGCTCAATTACGATTCATGTGACCGTCGCCATCTCTGCGGGCGGGCCGAATGCCACTGTCGTCTGGATCCGCGAACTCAGCATCTCCTATGGCGATCCGCCATCTTATCAGACGTATCGATGCACTTAAGATTGCCGGGGCGGCGATCGCCAGTTGCGAGCGGCAGGGCGAGACAGCCGCGGCGTTTGTCACCGATGCCGATGGCCACTTGCGTGCCGCGCTGTCGAGTGATGGACTCAATCCGATCGGCCTTGGCACCGCGAGTCTGAAAACGGCGAGCGTGCTTCAAGGTGTCGACGCGTGCTCTGCAGGAACGCCTGAAATCTAACCCGGCCTTTGCCTCCCGGTACGGCAATGAAGACCACACCCTGACAAGATGGAAAGTCATCCTCACTTGTTCATCGCGGCGACCGTTGGCTCAACCGGTCTGCGAGATACGGGCACTTAAGACGGATACTAGCGCCGCGAGCTTAGTCATCCACGGCCGATAATCTGGCCGACATCGCGATTCGTGGCCCCCAGCGCCAGAAGCGATTGCACCAGGAGATCGAGCGAGACCGTCGGGTCACCCGCTTCCATCTTCGCTACGCGCGACTGACTGGACCGCATTGCCTTGGCCAATTGGGTTTGCGATAAGCCGCGCGCATGCCGCCTCGCCTTCAATCCTCGAGCGAGTTTGAGCCGCAGCTCAATATATGCGGCCTCCTGGTCGGACATTTCCAGGAATTCCTTGACGCTTCCGACCTTCCAGCCCTTTCCTTCGAGGCGCTTTCGCTTTTCAGCTCGCATCGTCGTAGTCCCTCAGTCTTTTTCGGCAAATTCGAATGATCTCATCAGGCGTCTTCTCGGTTTTCTTGGCAAGGACAGCCAAGATCAGGATGGCATCGGGATCAAGACGATACATCAATCGCCACGTTCGACCCTCGTCATTGACCCGCAGTTCATGGCACCGCGTTGCGATCAACGGCATTGGCCGCGACTGCGGCATGCTCAGCTTCTCACCCTGCTGCAGTCGCCTGAGCAGAAAACCAGTCTCGATTCGAGCCGTCTTGGAAAAGGGCGGAGTCTTGACCTGACCGTGTAGCCACAAAAAGAGGTTTGTCTTT
>Ga0181537_10002248_pt1 | contig 17156 bp, 17 predicted proteins | sample PEATcosm2014_Bin_39_FD_119765 | JGI IMG/M metagenome (GOLD analysis project Ga0181537, IMG submission 119765) | Peatland microbial communities from MTU Mesocosm Facility, Houghton, MI, USA - PEATcosm2014_Bin23_10_metaG | ecosystem: Environmental > Terrestrial > Soil > Wetlands > Peat | place... | reverse complement strand
GCGCGCTTGTTTCCGTCGACAAACGGGTGATTGCGACAAATGAAGAAAAGATACGCAGCCGCCACCTCGATCGGATCTGAGTAGACAGATTCGCCTCCAAAGCTGGCCTGCGGGGCTGCAACCGCCGACTCAAGCAGCGCGATCTCTCGGATTCCGGCCGAACCGCCGAACTGGCCTATGGCCTCTGCGTGTACCTCAAGGACATTTGCAACAGTGAGGTGATAGATGGGACTGCCGGCCTTGGCGCTCACGCCAGACGCCGCATTGTGCGAGCATAGTCCTTCATCGTCTTCTTGATTGTCTTTGAGACCTCCTCGGCCGAGGGCTCCTTGCGCAGGGGCGTGATTGTGATCGTCCCTCCCGCATGGACCTCCAGATTGACTTCGTCACCGGTCCGCAGGTGGGCGAGTTCCATGAGGGCGGTGTCGAAGATGATTCCCTGTGAGTTGCCGACTTTTGAGATCGTTTTGAGCATGAAGTAATACTATGTATTACGAGCCACTATGTCAAGAATTGTGGCGTGAGACCCCAGAACGTTTCCCGTGGCCTTCCCGAAAAAGATCGATTCCAGGGAGTTGAAAGGTTCGGGGCGGTCATACCCGAACGGACGCCCTCCACGTCCCGAGCGACTCATCCTGCAAGGCAAGGTCGCCCCCACCTAGCAACCAAACACCCAAATCCCGATCAGCTGTCCTTCGCGGGCACCGCCGGCGGCATCTTGGTCATGCTGCTCTGGTCGGCCTTTTCCGCGATCATCTCGGTGTAGCGCTGGATCTCGAGCTCCGCATTGTGCCTTGCGACCTCGGCGAGCTCGATCTTCTTCAGCAGCTCGAAGCTTTCGCGTGTGAGCGCGTCCTTCTGCTTGTGGAGGGTGTCGAGCTCGATGGTGAGGTCGGAAACCTGCTTCGCGAAAGCCTCGGCGCTTGCGTTGGACTTGTCGGTGTCGGCCTTGATGCGGGCCATGTCCGCGTTGTACTTGTCTTCCTTGTCCTTGGCGGCCTTGGCCTCCTCAATCTCGCGCTCCTTGTTGCGCCGGTCGGCGTCCTCGTGGGCCTTCGCCTCGGCGATGGCCTTTTTCTGGTCCGCCTCAGCCTTTTCCTTCGCCATCATCTCCCTGCGGTCGGCTTCCTTCTTGGCGGTCTCCTCCCTGCTTTCTAAGTACACCAGGATGAATATCACCAGCAGGATGGTGGGAAACAAAACGTAGAACCATTTTTTCATGAGGGCGCCTCTTTAGGTGGTAAAGTGCTGGGGAGTCACTGGTTTTTCTTCGCGGCGGCGAGCGCGGCCGCAGCCGCCTTCTCGGCGGCCGCATCCGCCGCAACGATCTTGGACATCACATCCGTGAGCTTCGCCTGGTTCGCGATGGCCTCCTCGGTGTACTGCTTCAGGAACACGAGTTCCTCCTCGGACCTCTTCTTGTCGGCCTCGATCCTGGCGATCTCGTCCTTGGCGGCGGCGACGTCCTTCGTGAGCTTCTCGGCCTGGCGGTCGAGCTTCTGGGCCTCCTGGTCGGCCTTCTCGGCCTCCAGCTTCGCGTTCTCCTTGGCATCCTTCTGCTGGCGTTCCTTCTCCTCGCGCGCGATGCGCTCGGCCTTGCGGAGCTTCTGGGCCTCGATCGCGTCCTTGATGGACGCCTCGCGGGCCTCGGCCTCCTGCTTCTGCCGCTCGAGTCGCTTGTCATTCTCGATCTGCCGGACCTCGGCCTGGTGGGCCTCGTACGTGGACTTGAAGTTCCAGTAGTACGCGTAGAAGACGCCCAATACGATGACCGGGACGATAAAGTAGATTTTGGTTTTCTTCATTTTAATGCCGGAAAATTCTAGAGCTTGTCGGGCGTCGACGCCTTCTTCGCTTCCCTCTCCTTGAGCGCCTCGTCGATCGCGCCGCGCAGGCCGATCGCCTGGTGGTCGGGCTTTGCCATGAGCTGGATCGCCTTCTCGACGGCGGCCTTGGCTTCGTCGAGGTGGTTGCTCTCGTAGGCCGTATAGGCGAGATAGACGTAGACAGGCTGGGCCTTTACCAGGTGGCCCTTCTCGATCGCCTGCGTGTAGTGTTCGTAGGCCTTCTCGTTGTTGTCGAGCTGCTGGTAGACCTGGCCGATCTTGAACTCGAGCTCGCCGTTGGTCGGGAAGCGCTTCGCGGCCTCTTCAAGCACCTCGATCGCCTTGAAGTCCTCGTTGATCTGCTGGTACGAGCCCGAGAGCAGGAGCCAGTTGTCCATCGTCGAGTCGATCGTCCCGTTCTCCAGCCCGTTGTAGAGGAGGTCCGAGGCGAGGCCGTACTGGCCGATGTTGTAGTAGAGCGTGAAGAGCGTGTAGTTGTCCCGGGGCGTCTTCATGTATCCCAGCGCCTGCGCCCGCTCTATCGTGTTGATCGCGCGTATGTTGTACTTGCGGATCTCGTCGGGATTCTTGTCCTTCGGGTCCTGCGCCAGGGCCATGTAGAACATGTTCAGGTCCTGCCAGTACGCCTTGCTGTTCGGATTCCTTGAGAGCATGAGCTCAAGGACCTCCGTGGCGGTCTTGTAGTCGTTCTGCTGCTGGAGGGTCGCCAGCAGGAACATGTAGATGTTGTCCTTGGGATGGACGCTCATGTGGAGCGTCTTCTCGATCTGGATTCGGGACTTCTTGATCAGGTCGGGGTCCGGATGGGTGGGATCCCTGGCGATAGCCGCCGAATAGAGCAGCGAGGCGTAGTAGAAGGAGACGTCCTCGGTCGGCTTGGGAGTGATCTCGAACCAGCGCTGTATGTATTCGATCGCCTTGGCGTAGGCACCGCCCTGGGCCTCCTTGTCGTTCTTCAGGCCCTCGGCCTTCTGGTCGTACAGCTGGGAAAGGAAGTACAGGAGCACCGTCTCCTGCTTTGGCTGGTAGTAGTGGTGCCTGTCGGCGATCGTGATCGCGTTCTCGAGCGGCGTGATCGCGGCGGGGTAGTCGCCCTTCTGCGTCAGAATCTGGGCCTCCGTCTCGTTCAGGAAGGCCTGGTCGTAGCTGTCGGGCGTCGCCGACTGGAGGAGCCCGTCGACGAGCTTCATCGCGCCGTCCCAGTCCTTGACCTTGATCAGGGGCTCCAGCTTGGCGAGACCGTCGCCCACGGAGTCGGAGAGGGCGGGGGCCTCCTCATGATCGTCCTGGGCACGCAGGAGGGTGGGTGCGGACAGGAGGAGGCCGAGGGAGGCGATTCGGAGCCCCAGGGTGGCGCGGCGTTTTGAAAGCAGGGGCACGGTTTAGTTGTCCTCGTTGAGTGTAAAGACGATGGGCACCTGCATGTGGGTGAACACGGCGTGGCCGTTCTTGCGGCCCGGCCTGAACTTCCACTTGCTGACCGCCTGGATGGCATTGGCCTCGAACTCGCGCTGCGAGGAGTGGGCCGCGAAGGCGTTGCGGACGTCGCCGTTGGTGTCGACGATGAAGTCGACGAGCACCTCGCCCGATATGCCGGCGCGGCGCATCTCAAACGGGAACTGGGGGCGGGCCTGGAATTTGGCGACGGGCTGCTGGTCGAGCTTGGAGATGTCGAACACCTCCACGCCGCTAAGGCCCGTGCGCGTCTCCGGGATCTTGACGATGTTCTTCGCCATGGCCGAGAGGTCGGGCGGCGGTGGCTCGATCTGCTGAACGAAGGAGTCCGGGGTCACGACCTGGGGGACGTCCTGCTGCATCGGGGGGGCGATGTCCTGCGGGACGGGCGGCTGGTCCTCCACGACCTCGGGCTCGTCCGGCTCGATCTTCGGCATCGCGATCTCGATCTTCGGGCTGTCGTCCTTGGCCTTCGGCGGCGGCCTGAAATGGGTGAGGTTCCCGCCCCAGGCCACGAGGAATTCCAAGCCGAGGGTGAAGATGAAACCGATGATGAGATCGCGGCGCATGGGGTGGCTTGTATTCTGGGTTCGCCTCTTATTTGCCGGTGTCGCGCACGCGGGTCTCGACGGAGACCTGCTCGATGCCGACCTTGCGGATCTCGTCGAGGGCATAGGCGGTGGGGCCGAAATGCGCCCTGTTGTCGCCCGCTATCAGGATCCTGGGGAGCGAAACCTGTGCCTTGTAGGTGCGCAGCCGGCCCTCGAGCTCGTGGCCGTCCATCGGCTCCCGGTTCCAGTAATAGGTGCCGCCGTCCGACACCTGGAGGGTGACCATGTCGTCATCCTTCGGCTGCTGGATGGGAGGAGCAGCGACCGGCAGGTTCAGCGGCAGCGACTGGATCCTGCTCAAAGAGAGCGTGAAAAGGACGAAGGTCGCCAGCAGGAAGAAGATGACATCGATCAGGGGTATGATCTCGATGCGCGCCTTCTTCTTGCCGTCATCTGCTCTGGAGCTTCCGCCTGCCATGGTGTTTTTAAAGGGTTGGGGTTGGCTGCTGTTACCGGTTGGCGTTCGGCTTCACGGTGGTCTCGATCAGGACCTTCTGGATGCCCACCTTGCGCACCTCGTCGAGGGCGTAGATGACCGATGAGAATGAGGCTTCCGCGTCGCCGTTGATCAGGATACGGGCGTCGTCGGGGTGCTGGAAGTGGAATTCCTTCAACCTCGCGATGAACTCATCGAGCGGCACGGGATCCTTGTCCCACGCCATGGTGCCCTCGGACGTGACCGTGATCGTAGCGGTTCCCGAGGGGTCGCGGGGCTCGCCGGTCTCGGACTCCGGCAGCTTGACGTGGAGGCCCTTGGAGCTGTTGAGCGAGAGGGTGAAGAGGACGAAGGTCGCGAGCAGGAAGAAGATGACGTCGATCAGGGGTATGATCTCGATGCGCGCCTTCTTCTTTCCACCTCCGCCTGATGATGATCCGGCCATGATTGGACGTTGGGCGGCCGGCTCAGTGCGACGACATCTCGTTCTTCTTGATGAGGATCTCCAACGCGTGCGACGCGTCGGCGATCTCCTGCTTCGCCTGCTCCGTGCGGGCGTTCATGATGTTGTAGGGGAAGAGACACACGATGGCGATTCCGAGACCGCACATCGTCGCGATGAGCGCCTCGGCGACGCCGCCCGTGATCGTCGCGGTCGCGCCGCCGATGTCGCCCGTTCCCAGGGCGCCGAACGTGCGCATCATCCCGGTGACCGTCCCGAGCAACCCGAGGAGGGGGGCGGCGGTGATGCAGGTGTCGAGCGTCGCCATGCCCTGCTGGTAGCGGGAGAGCTCCTGGGCCGAAGCCCGGAAGAACGCGTTCGAGAGGGAGTCCATGTGGGTCAGGCTGTAGACGACGATCCGGGCGACCGTGTCGTTGCTCTTCTTGCCGATCGCGAGTGCGCCGTTGATGTCGTTCTTCTCGACGCTCTCAAGCATCTTCGCGACGACCTCGGGCTCGCGCTGGCCGTTCTCTCGGATGATGAAGAGGAGGCGCTCCACGATCACGGTCAGCGCGACCGTCGCGAGCAGCAGGATGGGCCACATAATGACGCCGCCGGCGGCGAACAGCTCCATCGGCGTTTTGTTGAGAAGGACAACGAAGGCTAGGCTATGGGTGATCATGGTTGGGAAAGAGCTCGGCTACGGGTTTTTAATGAGTTTTTAAGTTTGCGGAGTGTCAAAAGCTTGGGACAACCGTCTTATCCGGGAAATCGGCCGCGCTTGATCTGCAGGAAGCGTGCCGCATGGGGTTCGTTAGATCGGGAAAATCGGTGCGGCCAGGGTTCAGCGGAATTTCTCAGCTTGGGGGGTTGGTCGGGGCAGGGGAGGCGGATCAGTGTTCATCAAAACTAGCGTGTCAACCCACTTTTCTCTTGGCACCAAGCAAATCCATTTGTGCCGATGACGCAACAACTCGGTTTATGATTTTTTTTGAACGAATCGGGAGCCGAGGAGGTGCCAGGGCGGCCTTCAGGCGGGGCTATTGGTGCATAACGCTGCGTGCGGCGCATTCCCTTCAGGAATCGTGCGGACCCGCCGTAGAAAGTGGCTGCCCGGCTAGGACTCGAACCTAGACAAAACGAGTCAGAGTCGTTTGTGCTACCATTACACCACCAGGCAGTGGAGGCATCCGGAAATGAAATGGAGCCGAGGGTCGGGGTCGAACCGACGACCGCGTGTTTACAAAACACGTGCTCTGCCACTGAGCTACCCCGGCCGGGGAAATCCGGAAGATACCTAAAGAATGACTGAGAAAAAACCCTGTCGAAAGTGGTGGCTCCCTCGGGACTCGAACCCGAAACCTACTGATTAAGAGTCAGCTGCTCTACCATTGAGCTAGAAAGCCGTCTAACTGAGGAGTCAAAAGCTCAAAAAATAGGGGGGCAAGTCAACCTGATTTCGCCCCGATGGGGGGTAATTCCCCGGGCGCCCGTGCGGGCGCTTTTGGGTCTCAGGCGCCGCCGGGCCCGGCGATCGGGCAGAATATCTCGTGCTTGCCGTTCCAGGCAAGCGGGTCGACCACCGAAATGGCGTCGATGACCCAGCCCTCCTCGTCCCACCCGACCCGCACCGCGCAGAGGACCTTGTTCTGGTCCCGCACGTAGAAGATGTTGGCGTAGCCGTTAATCTGGAGGATCCCCGGCTGGCCCCTTCCCTGGCGCGCGATGAGCCAGAACGCGGCCGCCACCGTGGTCTCGACCACCGACTCGCCGCCCAGCTCCGCGATGATCGGGGCGTCAGGCGCGATGGCGAGGAGCTTGTACTTGCGCACAAGGGCCTCGGCGCTGGGACCCTCCACCTTGCCGTAGAATCGCTTCTTAAACTCGTTCCAGACCGTCGAGAACTTGATCCCCGCGGGCCTCTCGAACCGGTCGCGCACCACGAAGGGCTGGGCGCTGGCGGGGATCGTGGCCGTGTCGACGGCCTCGAGGAGGCGTTTGGGTGTTTCGGGATTCTCGGGCATGGAAGGCGTTCGTCTGGGTTGTCGGGGGCCGTGGGTCCTTGGATCCCCCGGCCTGGGCGGTGTTCCGCGGTTCAGGCCGGCCCCGAGCCCCCGAAGCCGCGGTCGCGCTGCTCAAAGTCGGAGTAGAGGATAGGAAGGATGAAAAGCGTCAAGATCGTACCCGTGAGGACCCCCCCGATGATCACGACCGCGAACGGGCGGGCGGTCTCGGCGCCGACGCCCGTGGAGAGGGCCATCGGAAGGAGCCCGAGGATCGCCATCAGCGCCGTCATGACCATCGGCCTCACGCGGGAGGCCGCGCCCTCCCGCACGGCCTCGCTGACCCCCTGGTCCCGGTCGCGGCGGAGCTCGATGATCCGTGAGACAAGGATCACGCTGTTCTGGATGGAAATGCCGAAGAGCGCGATGAACCCGACGAGCGCGGCCACCGAGACGTTGAGCCCGGCGAGCGGCAGCGCGAGGAGGCCGCCCGCGGCCGCGAAGGGCACCGTCAGGAGCACGAGGACCGCGAGCCGCGCCGAGTCGAACGTGATGAAAAGGAGGAAGAAGATGGCGACCATCGTGAAGGGGACGATGACCGCGAGGCGCCGCTCGGCCCGCTGCTCGTTCTCGAACGAGCCGGTCCACTCGATGCGGTAGCCCGTCGGCAGGTGGACGACCGCGTCGACCTTGCGCTGAGCCTCCTCGACCACCGAGTCCAGGTCGCGGTCGCGCACGGACATCTTGATGTCGGTGCGGCGTTCGTTCTCCTCGCGGTCGATCCGTGCGAGGCCGGGCTGGATCTCGACGTTCGCGAGCGTCCCGAGGGTCAGCCTCTCGCCGTTGGAGCCGTAGACCGGGATGCTGCGGATCGAGTCGATGTCCATCACGGAGTCGGGCCTGAGCTTCACCACGAGGTCGAACGTGCGCTCGCCCTCGAGCACCTGCGTCGCCGCCTGCCCGCCGATCGCCGTGGCGATGATCGTCTGGACGTCGGCGACGGCGAGGCCGTACCGGGCGATCGCCGCTCGGTCCACCGATATCTGGATCTGCGGCTGGCCGAGGAGCAGGTCCGTGCCCACGTCGGCGGCGCCGGGGACGGTCCGGATGGCGTCGACGACCTGGTTCGCGTATTGCTGGAGCTTCACCGGGTCGTCGCCGTACAGCTTGATCGCCAGCTCGCTCTTCACGCCCGAGACCGCCTCGTCGACGTTGTCCTCGATGTACTGGCTGAACTGGGTGTCGATCCCCGGGATCTCGCGAAGGTTGCGGGCCATCGCCTCGTCGAGGCCGTCGCGGTCGCGCGCCGTCGTCCACTGGTCCCGGGGCTTGAGGCCGACGCTGTACTCCGTGACGTCCCAGCCGTTGACGTCGGTGCCGTCGTCGGGCCTGCCGATCTGGCTCACCACGTAGCGCACCTCGGGGAACGAAGCCAGGCGGCGGCGCACGTCGCGGGTGATCCGGGCCGACTCCGAGGGGGAGATCGACTGCGGGGCGAAGGTGCGCACCCAGAGGTCTCCCTCGTCCAGCTTGGGGAGGAACTCGCTCCCCAGGAAATGGTAGGTGACGGCGGCGGTCGCCAGGAGGCAGACGGCCACCGCGAAGACCAGCCGCCGCGAGCGCAGGGCGAAGTCCAGGGCCGGCTTGTAGTACCGGAGCAGCGTGCGCACGACCCACGACTCCCGGTCCATCACCCCTCCCCGGGTGGCCATGCTCCCCAGGACGGGCACCACCACGATGGCGTAGAGCGTACCCACGATCAGCGCGAAGGTGAGCGTGAGCGCCATCGGCTTGAATATCCTGCCCTCCACCCGCTGCAGGGTGTAGAGCGGGATGAAGGCCGTGAGCAGGATCGCCTTCGAGAAGAGGATGGGCCGCCCCATCTGGGTCGTGGCCTCGGTGATGATCGCCGTCAGCGAGCGGAACTGGCCCTTCCTCTGCTCGAGGAGCCGCAGGATGTTCTCGATGATGACGACGGCCGAGTCCACGATGATCCCGAAATCGATGGCGCCGAGCGATATCAGGTTCGCCGGGATGCCCCTCAGGTCGAGGAGCATGAAGGCGCCGAGCAGGGAGACCGGCACCGTTAGCGCGACGACAAGGGCCGAGCGCCAGTTGCCGATCCCCAGGAAGAGGACGAGGACCATGATCACGAGCGAGACCCCCTCGATGACGTTGTGCCGGACCGTGTGGAGCGAGCGCTCGACGAGCGCCGTCCGGTCGTAGTACATCTCGAGCCGCACGCCGGGCGGCAGGTAGTGGGCGTTGATCTGGGCCGCCATGGCCTCGACGCCGGCGCACACCTGGACGGGGTTGTCGCCGCGGCGCATGATGACGATCCCCTCGGCCACGTCGTCGTCGTCGACGATCCCGCCCGTGGCGCCGGGGACGCCGGTGTCCGTCCGGCCGACCCTGCCGAGGCGCACCGCGTTCCCGATGACGACCCTGCCGACGTCGCTGATCCTCACCGGCGTGCCGCCGCGGGTGTCGACGGCCACCGCCTCGATGTCGGCGATGTCGCGCACGAAGCCCAGCCCGCGCACGACGTAGAGCTCGGACCCGTGCTCGACGTACGAGCCGCCGGCGTTCGTGTTGCTGTTCGCGAGCGCGGTGAAGACCTGCTGGAGGGTGATGCCGTAGGACTTGAGCTTGGCCGGGTCGATCAGGACCTGGTACTGCTTCGTCAGGCCACCGAAGGGATTGATGTCCACGACGCCCGGCACCGAGCGGAACTTCTTCTCGACCACCCAGTCCTCGAGGGCCCTGACCTCCGTCGCGGGGAAACCCTTCGGGGCCCGCAGCGTGTAGCGGTAGATCTCGCCGATCGGGGTCGCGTCGGGCGAGAGGCTGGCGTTCGCCCCGGGGGGCAGGGTGACCCCCCCGAGGAGCTGGCTCGCCAGGTTCCTTATCTTTGCGTTGTCGGCGTTGTCCTCAAACACGAGCGTGATCTGCGAAAGCCCGAAAAGGGAGACCGACCTCATCGAGACGCGCCCGGGGATCCCGTTCATCACGCTCTCGATCGGTATCGTGACGAGGCGCTCGACCTCCTCGGCGGCGTGTCCCGGGAAGAGCGTGATGATCTGGACGGTGACGTTGGTCACGTCGGGATACGCCTCAACCGGCAGCTCGCGGTACGACTGGACCCCGAACATGACGAACACGACGAGGCCGAGCAGGACCACAACCTTGTTGCGCAGGACGTACCCGGTGATTTTGCCGATCATGGTGAGGCGGCCTCAGTTGTCCGGGTCGAGGACCGCCTGCAGGAGGAGGGCCCCCTCGGCCACGACCTTCTGGCCCGGGGCAACGCCGGCGCGCACCGGGACCCTGCCGTCCTTCTCCGTGCCGATCTCCACCCGGCGGCGCTCGAACTGGCCGGGCGCGAGCTCGACGAAGAGGTACGACTTTTGGTCGATCGTGAAGATCGCCTTCGAGGGGATCTCGACCCCCGCCTTGGCCACCCTCGACTCGTCCCGGACGATGTCGACCGAGACATACATCTCCGCCTTGAGGAGGCCGGCGGGGTTGTCGACGACCCCGCGCACCCGGATGGTGCGGGTGGTCGGGTCGAGCTCCGGCGCGATGTTCGTGACGGACCCGTCAAACACCCTGCCCGGGAACGCGTTCGAGGTGACGCGGATCGCCTCGCCGGCCTCGAGCTCGGAGAGGTCCGCCTCCGAGGCGTCGATCTGGACCCAGAGCCTCGCGGGATCGCTGACCACGAAGAGCGGCGCGAAGAGGTTCGTCGCGTTGGCCAGCATCTGGTCGGCCCGGACCTCCTGGCCGGGGTTGATGTTCCTCTCGACCACCACGCCCGCGATGGGCGAGCGCAGGACGTAGGACTGCTCCCCGGCGCCGGTCTCGCTGCCGTGGTAGAGCCTGAGGCGCGCGACGGCCCGGTCCCGCTCGGCCGACGCCGCCCCGTACGCGGCCTCCGCCGCCTCGACGTCCTTCTGGGCGGCCGCCCCGTTCTGCAGGAGGTCCCTCGATCGGTTGAGCGCCTTCTCGGCCGCCGTGACGTTGGCGTCGGCGGCGCGCGCGTCGGCAAGCGCCTGCCCATAGTCGGGCGAACTGATCTCGGCGAGCGGGTCGTCCTTCGCGACTGCCTTCCCGACGTCCGCCCGGACCACAGTCACCTGCCCCGCGACGGGCGTGAAGACGCGAACGGTGGCGTCGTCGGCGAGGTAGAGGCGGCCCGTCAGGTGCGTGACCGCGAGGCGCCTCGGCTGCGCCTCCTCCACCGTGAGGTAGGCGAGCTGCGGCGCGCCGGCGGGGTACGTGACCCTTTCCCCCTCGACCGTGGCGGCCGGAACGTCGGGCGCCTTCGGCGCGCTCCTCGAGCAGCCCGAGACGGCGAGGAGGCAGGCGAGGAGCAGCGGTGGACTGGAGTGTTTCATGGGAGGGATGGTCTCGGGGTCATTTTCCGTCTGGCGGGGTCAGGATTCCTAGGGCCGCCTGCAGCGACACGGCGGCGCTGGCCTCGTCGGCCTGGGCCTGCACCGCGGCCACCCGGATCAGGTTGTCGTTCCGCTCGGCCTCGAGGAGGTCGACCAGGGCGGCCCCCCCCTTTTCGTAGGAGTAGGAGACGCTCTTCGCCACCTGCGCCGATTTGGGCACCAGGGACGTGCGGTAGCGAAGCGCTCGCTGCGACGCCTCGTGGTACGCGACCCGGGCCGCGGCGACGTCGGCGGCCGCCTGGATGCGTACCTTGTCGAGCTGCGCCTCGGTCTGCTCGCGCGCGGCCTTCGCCGCAAGGACCTCGCCTCCGAAGCGGTCCCAGAGGGGCAGGGGGAGCGAGAGCCCGACCCCGACGGTGTCCGGCTGCGCCGGCGGGTTGCGCTCGTACTGGACGCTCGCGGTCACGTCCGGGACCTTGAGGCGCTGCTGCAGGCGGACGTTGGCGTCGGCCTGGTTGAGCGTCGCCTCGGCCGCGGCGATGTCGGGCCGGTCGCCGATCGGCGCCTGCTCCAGGCCGGGCCCTATGGACGCGGTCCATGAATCCAGCGTGTCGGCGAGGGGCGTCGCGCCCTTGGGGGAGGGGGTGCCGAGGAGGATCTCCAGCGTGACCACGGCCGTCGTTGCCGTGGCCCGCTCTGCGTCGGCGTTCAGCTCGTCCTGGTCGGCGGCGATCTCGAGCTGGGCCTCGTCGGACGCGGAAAGGTCGCCGGCCTTCAGGCGGTGGGCGGCGATGTCGGCCTCGCGCCGGAGCTTGGCGGCCGAATCCGACAGGACGTCCGCCTCGCTGCGCGCGGCGAGCGCCGCGGCGTAGGCCTGGGTGACGGCCTGCACCAGCAGGCGCCTCGCGTCGTCGCGCTGGAACTGGGCGGATTTCACCCCCGCCCGCGCCATATCCTTCTGGAGGCCGCGCTTGCCGACGACGAAGAGCTGGCTCAGCGATACGATGCTGTCGTAGCTGCGGTTGAGGAGGCCGTTTCCCATCGCCGTCCCCTCGGGCGTGCCGTCCGTGCTGATCTTGGCCGTCGAGAGCCCGAGCGTGGGGTTCGGGAACTCGCGCACGACCCGCAGCTGGGCAAGCGCAGCGTCGACCTGGAGCTGCGCGACCCGGAAGTCGGCGTTGCGCTCAAGGGCGAGGCGTCGGGCGTCCGAGAGCGTGAGCGCGGCCGTGGAATCCCCCGCGCCGAACGCGAACGCCGCCGCGAGGAGGGCGACCGGGAGGGCGATCCACGTGCTCGGTCTGCGCGGCGCGGAGGCATCGGAACTGCGGGGATGGAACGCCATTCAACCGTAGTGTATAGAAGGCGGTGGTATCCTGTACATCGGACCTAGCTTGGAAATCGAGTAGGGCGGCGCCCTAGGCCTGTCGTTCGACCCAGCGGACCGCCTCGCTCATGAGGACGGTCGCATTCTCGTACCCCAGCTTCTCCTTGATGTGGGCGCAGTGGGTCTGGACCGTCTTAAGGCTGAGGTGAAGGTCCTCCGCGATCCGGCGGTTCTCGAGGCCCTGCCCGATGAGGCGGAAGATCTCGATTTCGCGGTCGGTGAGGCTGTCGATCGGGGAGCTCGGCGAGGCCGTTCGGGTCCGCAGGAACCTCTCCGCAGCCTGGGCGGCGATCGGAGCGCTCACGTACACCTGGCCCGCGAGGATCCGGCGCAGGGCGTCGATGACCCTTCCGGAGGTCTCCCGCTTCATCACGTAGCCCAGGGCCCCGGCTCGCAGGGCGCGCTCCGCATAGATCGCCTCGTCGTGCATGGAGAGGACGAGGACGGGGGGCGGTCCGGCCAGGGACTGGAGCCGCTTGATCAGGTCCAGGCCCGAGTCCCCCTTGAGGGAGAGGTCAACGATGACGGCGTCCGGGGTTGTCGCGACGATACCGTCGTAGGCATGGCCGGCGTCGGACGCCTCCGCGCACACGCAGAGGTCGGGCTGCTGGTCGATGAGGCTCGCCAGGCCCTCGCGCACAAGGGCATGGTCGTCAACCACGTAGATGCGTCTGCGCAGGGCGGTGAACGGGGATGCCGGGTGCTCCTCAGTCATACGGCGCCATTTGGATGCGGAAGCCGGGTTTTGACAAGCGTGCCGCCTCCCGGCTGGGCCTCAACCGACAGCGTGGCGCCTATGATCGCGGCCCGGTGGGCCATGATCCTCAGACCCAGCCCCTGACCACGGCCGGAGGGGGCGGGCAGGCCCGAGCCGTCGTCGCGCACGGAGAGGACGAGGCCTTCCCCTTCGACGGAAAGCCCGAGGTCGATCCGCCTGGCGCGGCCGTGGCGGATCGCGTTTCGCGTCGCCTCCACGGCGATCCGGTAGAGGTGTGTCGCGGTGCCGCTTTCGTCGAGGCTGGCCGCGGCCTCGCAGCTGAACTCGCACGCGATCCCGTGCTGCGACCGGAGGGACTCCGCAAGCTCCTGGAGCGCGCTTGCGAGCCCGTCGCGCTCGATCTCCGCCAAGAGCAGGCCCTTTGCCAGGCTGCGGGTCTGCTCGATGCCCTGCTCGATGAGGCCCACGATCTTGGCCACCTCGGCCGCGTCCTGCGGCGCGCGGGGGGCCATCCGGGTCTCAAGGGCCTGGGCCACAAGGGACGTTCCGGTCATGTGCTGGCTCAGGCCGTCATGCAGGTCGTGCCCGATCGCGCGGCGCTCGCGCTCGGAGATCTCGAGGACCGCCTTCTCCAGGCGCACGCGCTCTGCCATCTCGTCCCGGAGCGCGGCCGTGCGCTGCAGCACCCGTACCTCCATCTCGCGCTGGAGCGCGATCACGCTCGCGAGAAGCCACACGACGATGAGGTAGGTGCCGAGGGCGATCAGCGCGTTCCAGATCGGCACAAAGGTGTTTACGAAATGGGCGCCGGCGGCGTAGTCGCCGACAAGCCAGGTCGCGACGCTCAGGACCGCGGTCAGGGTCCCGAATCGCCAGTCGACGGCGGCGACGGCGATGCACACCGGCAGGAAGTAGAAGACGAGGAGGGAAAGCTCGAAGCCGGAGAGGTAGTCCGCCGCGCCGATCACGGCCACCAGGGCGAAGGTGAGTGTCATGTACCGCATCTTCCTCGAGGGGTCCGAGGTCGCGAGGATCCGCCTCCAGAACCCCTCACGCCACGTGTCCGGGAACCACCGCCTGACCTCTGGAATCCCCGGCGCGCTCATCGTTTCAGCCTCGGGCTAGAACTCGACGTGGGCCCTGAAGGCGAAGATGGCCACCGGGCCGCGGTCCCTGTTGTAGCCCGGATTCGCGGCACCCTGGACGTCCGGCGAGAGCCAAAGCCACTTGGTCACCTGCACGCTGTAGTAGGCCTCGAGGATCTCCTCGGGCCCGTAGTTTAGGGCGCCGTCGCCGAGGATGAGCCCCTGCTGTCCGCCCGCCGCCAGGTAGGCCTTATGCTCGGGCACGATCGCATTGACGACCACGGCGATGCCAAGCGTGTCGTCCTTGCGGCCCCAGCGGGTCCCCGCCAGGTTCAGGCCCAGGGCCGCCGAACGGTCGACCTCGGTGAACGCGAAGGACTCGGTGCGGCCGTCGTCCCAGCTCAGCCGGGCGAACGCCCCGAGGTTTGCGGTCAGCTGCTGGTCCCAGCTCAGGCCGAATCCGACCTTTGAGCGGTAGGCACGGGTCTCGATCAGCGCGTCGGCGATCGAGGGCGCGGCCACCGCGTCGGCGTAGTTTCCCATCCGGGCCTGGTTCCAGTACACGAACGGCCGGAGCGTGCCCGTGAGGTCCCCGACGCTGTAGCGGCGGTCGAATTCCAGGATCTGGCCATGGGCGTCCAGCGGGTGCTTGTCCAGGACCGCGCCGTTCGACTCCGTGGGTTCCATGAAGATTCCGTAGCTGAGCGTCCAGTCCTTGGTGTTCCACTGCGCGGCGAAGCCGGCCGTGTAGCCGACGATGTCGGCCGGATAATCCCAGGCGGAGCTTTCCCACAGCGACCAGTTCATGAACTGGTTGCGCGCCCCGCCGCTGTAGGCGTTGTTGTCGAAGATGTCGTCCGCGGCCATCTTTCCGACCGTGAGGGTGATCCGGTTAACGTCGTAGGTGCCCCCCAGGTGCTGCTGGTCTCCCTCGATTTTCTCCGTCTCGCCGCCAAGCCCGAATGTCTGCCTCAGGTAGAGGCGCGATGTGTTGTAGTGGAGGTTGGGGTAGGCCGCCTTGACCGCCTCTCCGTTCGGGAACCCCGCCATCCCCAGCGTGTTGCTCAGCCCATGCCCCTGGAAGAACTCGGGGTCCAGATAGAGCTCCGTCCCCGGAAGGGCGCGGAAGCCCGTGAAGAGCGAGAACGAGAACGTCCGCTCCATCTGTGAGTCCCCGGTGAGGCTGTTGGCGCCCTCATAGGGGGAGTCGAACGCGGGGTGGCCCTGGTCGATCCAGGTCGCCTGGGTGCGGACCATCCATGCCGCGGGAGCATCGGCGGGGAGGGGCGCGCCGGCCTGCGCGGGGGCCGCCGCCGCGTCCGCCTGGGCCCGCGCGGGGCCCGGGGCAAGGCATAGCAGCGCCGCAAGGAGCGCCAGGACCCGGGGTACGGCTGGATTCTTTGCTTCTGCGGCCATGATTACGAAGGATAGAAATGATCTATTTGAGTCGTCAAAGAGAATTGCCTCTTTTTTGGCAATCCCGCCCGTTTTTCTCGCGCCGGGGCCCCGGCCAGTCTCAATTGCGACGGCAAAAAACCAAGCCATTCATGTGACGTTCGCATAAAATAACCGCTAAGCTGAGACCGGGATTCATGCTCGCTTTTTTGCGGCCGAAAGGGGCCGAGATTTTTGCCCTTGCCAAGCCCTTTGCCGCTCTATGGTTTGGAACGCTACTCTCATGCAAAAGACCAAGAAATCCGTCGCCAAGCGCTTCAAATTGACCGCCCGCGGCAAACTCATGCGGCGCACCCCCGGTTTCCGCCACCTGCTGTCCGCCAAGTCGACCAAGCAGAAGCGCCGCGCCACCAAGGACAAGCTCGTCGACGAGGGCCACAAGAAGCCCCTGATGCGCTGCCTGCCGTACGGCCTCTGAGCGCTCCCGATATTTTCAATCCAAACTACGCCTGGCGGGTGATTCCCTAAGCCGACCCGCCGGCGCTCAACCCAAAGGAACAACACAACATGGCTCGTGCAACAAACTCCCCGGCGTCGCGAAAGCGCCGCAAGAAGGTGCTGAAATACGCCAAGGGCTACTTCGGCAGCAAATCCAAGCTTTTCCGCTACGCCAAGGAGGCGGTCCAGCATGCCTGGCAGTACGCCTACCGGGACCGAAAGAAGAAGAAGGGCGAATGGCGCTCCCTCTGGATCGTTCGCCTGAACGCGGCGTGCCGCGCCGCGGACATCAGCTACAGCCGCTTTGTCGAGGGGCTGAAGGCCGCCGGCATCGAGCTCGACCGCAAGGTGCTCGCCGACATCGCAGTCCGCGACGAGGCGGCCTTCGGCGCCCTGGTCCAGCAGGCCCGCGACGCCCTGAGGGCCAAGGCCTCCGCAGCCAAGAAACCCTGACATCCTGAGGCAGGATGGAGATGCAAGAGCAACTCTCCACGCTTCTGGCCAAGGCCGCTTCCGAGCTCCAGGCGATCCAAACCCGCCCGGAGCTTGAGGCCGCCAAGGCGCGCTACGTGGGCCCCAACGGCGAGCTCACCCTGGTCATGAAGCAGATGGGGTCTGTCGCGAAGGAGCTTCGCCCTGCGATGGGCAGGCTCGTGAACGATTCAAAGGCCCGCCTCCAGGCGCTCCTCGACTCGCGCCAGAGGGCCATCGAGGATAGCGAGCTCTCGGCGCGCCTGGGGCCCCCGATCGATCCGACGCTGCCGTCCCCGGACCCGGATGCGGGCACGTACCATCCCCTGACGCTCGTCAGGGAGGAGGTGTGCCGGATACTGCGCAAGGTCGGGTTCGCCGTCGTGGACGGCCCGGAGGTCGAGACGGAGTTCT
>Ga0181537_10002245_pt1 | contig 17163 bp, 14 predicted proteins | sample PEATcosm2014_Bin_39_FD_119765 | JGI IMG/M metagenome (GOLD analysis project Ga0181537, IMG submission 119765) | Peatland microbial communities from MTU Mesocosm Facility, Houghton, MI, USA - PEATcosm2014_Bin23_10_metaG | ecosystem: Environmental > Terrestrial > Soil > Wetlands > Peat | place... | reverse complement strand
GCCATGATCTTGTCGTTCGGCGAAGCAAACATCCACCATTGCGCGCGCGGATACTCCTCGAGCACCGCGCGGGTAATCTTGGTGTCCTTTTTGAAGCCCTTCGGACCGGCAATGCCTTGGCGGCCTTCCAGCAATTCGGCGAGACGGCCATAAACGTTGCGATCGAGGATCGCTTGCTCATCGTCGCGGTCCTTGGCGAGCCGCTCGATCTCTTCACGCTCGATAGCGAGCGCGCGTTCGTCCTTCTCGACGCCGTGCCGGTTGAAGACGCGGACTTCGACGACGGTGCCCTGCACGCCGGGCGGAACCCGGAGCGAAGTGTCGCGCACGTCGGAGGCCTTCTCGCCGAAGATGGCGCGCAAAAGTTTTTCCTCCGGCGTCATCGGGCTCTCGCCCTTCGGCGTAATCTTGCCGACCAGGATGTCGCCGGCGCGCACTTCTGCGCCGATATAGACGATGCCCGCCTCGTCGAGATTCTTCAGCGTCTCTTCCGAGACGTTGGGAATATCGCGCGTGATCTCCTCTGGGCCCAACTTGGTGTCGCGGGCCATCACTTCGAATTCCTCGATATGGATCGAGGTGAACACATCGTCCTTGACGATGCGCTCGGACAAAAGGATCGAGTCCTCGAAGTTGTAGCCGTTCCACGGCATGAACGCGACAAGCGCGTTCCGGCCGAGCGCGAGCTCGCCGAGATCGGTTGAGGGACCGTCAGCGATGATGTCCCCCTTCTTGACCTGATCGCCCACTTTAACCAGGGGACGCTGGTTGATGCAGGTGTTCTGGTTGGAGCGCTGGAATTTCATCAGCCGGTAAATGTCGACGCCGGGCTTGGTCGGATCCGGCTCATCGGTGGCGCGAATAACGATACGAGTCGCGTCCACTTGATCGACAACGCCGGTCCGGCGCGCGGCGATCGCCGCGCCGGAATCGCGGGCGACAACGCCTTCCATGCCGGTGCCGACGAATGGCGCCTCGGCGCGAACCAGCGGCACCGCCTGACGCTGCATATTGGAGCCCATCAGCGCGCGGTTGGCGTCATCGTTCTCGAGGAACGGAATGAGTGCCGCCGCGACCGAAACCAGCTGTTTCGGCGACACGTCCATGAAATCCACCTTATCCGGCGGAATGAGTTGGACGTCGCCGGCATGGCGCACGACCACGAGATCATCGGTGAACCGGCCCTTCGGATCAATCGCGGAATTGGCCTGAGCGACGGTGTAGCGCCCCTCTTCCATCGCCGAGAGATAGATCACCTCGTCGGTGACGCGGCCGTCCTTGACCTTGCGATACGGCGTCTCGACGAAGCCGTATTTGTTCACCCGCGCATAAGTCGCGAGTGAATTGATCAGACCGATATTCGGCCCTTCCGGCGTCTCGATCGGACAGATGCGCCCATAATGGGTGGGATGCACGTCGCGCACTTCGAAGCCGGCGCGCTCGCGCGTGAGTCCGCCCGGGCCAAGCGCCGAGAGCCGCCGCTTGTGCGTGATTTCCGACAGTGGATTGGTCTGATCCATGAACTGCGAGAGCTGCGAGGACCCGAAGAACTCGCGCACGGCGGCAGCCGCCGGCTTGGCGTTGATCAGGTCTTGCGGCATCACGGTGTCGATATCGACCGACGACATGCGCTCCTTGATCGCGCGCTCCATGCGCAGCAGGCCGATGCGATACTGATTTTCCATCAGCTCGCCGACCGAGCGCACACGGCGATTGCCGAGATGGTCGATGTCGTCGATCTCGCCCTTGCCGTCGCGCAGATCGACGAGCGTGCGGATCACCGCGATGATGTCCTCCTTGCGCAGGGTGCGCATGGTGTCGGGCGCATCGAGATCGAGCCGCATGTTCATCTTGACCCGGCCGACGGCGGAAAGATCGTAGCGCTCCGAATCGAAGAACAGCGACTGGAACATGTTCTGCGCCGTATCGATCGTCGGCGGCTCGCCCGGACGCATGACGCGATAGATGTCGAACAGCGCATCTTCGCGCGTCATGTTCTTGTCGATCGCCAGCGTGTTGCGGATGTAAGCGCCGACGTTGACGTGATCGATGTTAAGAAGCGGCAGTTCCTTGTAGCCGAGTTCGACCAGCGCCTTGAGCGGTGTCTTACCGACGTTGATATCCCACTCGCCGTCTTTTCGTTCGGTGCCCGTGATCTCCTCGCCGGCTTCGGCATATATTTCGCCGGTTTTCGTGTTGACCAGGTCCTCGGCGATGTAATGGCCGATCAACTCCTCGTCGGAGAGCCGGAGCGCCTTGAGACCCTTGTCGGCGAGTAGACGCGACTGGCGCACGGTAAGCTTCTTGCCGGCTTCCAGTATGACTTTGCCGGTATCGGCGTCGACCAGATCGTTGACCGCCTTGTAGCCGCGCAACCGGTTGGCGTCGAATGGCACGCGCCAGCCGTCCTTGGTGCGCTTGTACGGCACCTGCTTGTAGAAGGTATTGAGGATTTCCTCGCCCGTCATGCCGAGCGCGTAGAGCAGTGACGTCACCGGGATTTTGCGGCGGCGATCGACGCGCGCGTGAACGATGTCCTTGGCATCGAACTCGATGTCGAGCCAGGAGCCGCGATAGGGAATAATACGGGCGGCAAACAGCAGTTTGCCCGACGAATGCGTCTTGCCCTTGTCGTGATCGAAGAACACGCCGGGCGAGCGATGCATCTGCGAGACGATGACGCGCTCGGTACCGTTGACGACGAAAGTACCGTTATTGGTCATGAGCGGAATGTCGCCCATGTAGACATCCTGCTCTTTGATGTCCTTGACCGACTTGGCGCCGGTTTCCTCGTCGATATCGAACACGATCAGGCGCAGCGTCACCTTGAGCGGCGCAGCGTAAGTCATGCCACGCTGGCGGCACTCGTCGACGTCGTATTTCGGCGGCTCGAATTCGTATTTTACGAATTCGAGCATCGACGAGTTGGAAAAATCCGAAATCGGGAATACCGACTTGAAGACGGCCTGCAGGCCCTCGTTGGGCCGGCCGCCTTGCGGCTCCACCACCAGCAGGAATTGGTCGTAGGACGCCTTCTGAACCTCAATGAGGTTCGGCATCTCCGCGACTTCTTCGATTTTTCCGAAAAACTTTCTTACGCGCTTCCGACCGATAAACGTCTGCGCCATTATATCCTCTCGCTCAATCGAACCATCGGGTCCGAACCGCCGGCTGTCGCACCGTCTGCTCAAACCATGACGCCCAAACCGACAGCCGGGCATCCCTTAGGATACTGGCTGCCGTTTCGAGGTACCGAGGCGATCAAGACGACTCTCCAGATGGCCGCAATCCATCGCGACCGTCGGGACAGGCGTCATACGCCGCATTTCGTGTCCCACATTCGGGTGATTCGGCAAAACTTCCGAATCACCCCGCTGTAGGCTCTTACTTCGCTGAATCCCCGAGTTTCGCTCTAGCGGGGATCACCCATAAATAAGTACGACTTACTTAAGCTCAACCTTGGCGCCGACCTTTTCGAGAGTCGCCTTGATTTTGGCGGCCTCTTCTTTGTTGACGCCTTCCTTCACGTTCTTCGGCGCGCCTTCAACCAGATCCTTGGCCTCCTTGAGGCCCAGTCCAGTGACGGCGCGGACTTCCTTGATCACCTCGATCTTCTTGTCGCCGGCAGAGGCTAAAACCACCGTAAATTCAGTCTTTTCCTCGGCGGCAGGGGCTGCAGCACCCGCGGCCGGACCAGCCGCAACCGCAACCGCGGCAGCGGCCGAAACGCCCCATTTCTCTTCGAGGAGCTTGGCAAGCTCAGAGGCCTCGAGCACGGTGAGGCTGGAGAGGTCATTCACGATTTTTTGTAGATCAGCCATGAGATTTGTCCTTTGGTTCTAACCTTTGAGAATGATGCCTTAGGCAGCCGCGCTTTCACCTTCACCGCTCTTGGCGGCGTAGGCCTGAACCACACGGGCTACCTTGGCGGCAGGCGCGTTGATCACCTGCGCGATCTTGGTGGCCGGCGCCTGGATTAGGCCGACGATCTTCGCCCGCAGCTCGTCGAGCGACGGCAAGGCAGCGAGCGCCTTGACCCCATTCGGATCGAGCGTGGTGGTCCCCATCGCTCCGCCGAGAATGACGAACCGCTCGTTCGTCTTGGCGAAATCGACGGCGACCTTGGGCGCCGCTACCGGATCGCCGGAGAAGGCAATCAGGGTCGGGCCCTTGAGCAAGGGTGCGATCGAGGCAACGTCACTGCCATCGAGAGCGATCTTGGCTAGGCGATTCTTCGCGACCTTCACGCTCGCGCCAGCCTGCTTCATCTGCCTGCGCAGAATCTGCATCTGAGCGACCGTCAGACCGGAATAATGAGCGACGACGACGACCTTGGTGGTCTTGAAGACCTCACCAAGGGCGGTGACGGCTTCGCTTTTTCCCGCGCGATCCAAAAGCTCTCTCCGGTTGGCGGTTCGTCTGACGGAACCGCCGGGTTGATGCCGGCCGTCCCGCGCTACCCATCGAGGTCATCGACGAACCAGGCAGGACGACATTTACAACCTGCCCCCCGGGACAGCTCTCGCTGCTCCGGGCCATCGAGGTCAGAACCAAAGGGCAGCTTCCTGCCCCAGTCCTTCACCCGTCTATGCTGGCTCGCCCTCTTGTGGAGGCCGGATTAAGCCGTCGCCGGCGCCTGCAGTCTCGGACAGGAATGCACTCTTAAATCCACTAACGTTCTCAAGCTCTTAGAAAGGCCAAGCCGCTCGGGTTCTAAGAGCTTGTAGCTCGCGCAAATGGTGTTCAAGAAGCGCACAAAGGCGCGCCGACAAACCGGGCCGGCACGCCCACGGCGTCTTTTAGCCGCTCGGGATGACTTTGCCAAGGGGACTTCCCGGGTTCCGCTTGTGCTTTGCAGGGTGATATTTGCGTCATACGATCGCAGGCAAAGACCGAGGGAGGACAATGCCCGATCGAATTCTCACCACCCATGTCGGCAGTCTGATCCGCCCGCCCAAACTGATCGAATTCTGGCGCGCCATCGAAGATGGCAAGCCATACGATCATGAGGCGTTTGCGGTCCAGCTCGCCGATTCCGTCGCCGAAGTCGTGCGCCAACAAGTCGAGACCGGCATCGATATTGTCAGTGACGGTGAGTTCAGCAAAGGCGCCAACTGGGCGTTCTACGTCCACAAGCGGCTGTCAGGGCTGACCGTAAGACCGGCGACGGCGGAGGAAGCCAAGGATCCGATGGCGTCCATGGGCGGCGGGCGCGACCACCGGGAATTCCCTGAATTCTATGCCGAATACAATGCTGCCTCGGGCCTCGGCAAAAGGCTTGGCAATCGCGTCATCGTCGATGGCCCGATCCAATATTCTATGCAGCAGATCGCGCGCGACATCGGAAATCTAAAGGCCGCCGTCGCCGAAGCCAAAGACCAGCATCCGTCCCTGGCGGCGTTCCTGCCGGTCGTGGCTCCGGCGAGCGCGCTCCCCGGAGCCAAGATCGAACATTACAAAGACGAAGAAACATTTCTGTTCGCCCTCGCCGATGCGCTGCACCAGGAATACAAAGCCATCACCGACGCCGGGCTTTACGTCCAGATCGACGATGCCTTTCTGCCCTACATGCACGAACGCATGGTGCCGCCGATGTCGAATGCGGATTATCGCCGCTGGGCGCAGATGCGAGTCGATGCGCTCAACCACGCGCTACGCGGCATCCCCGAGGAGCGCTCGCGCTATCACATCTGCTGGGGAAGCTGGAACGGCCCGCATGCTTTCGATGTGCCGCTCAAGGACATCATCGATCTCGTCGTCCAGGTGCGCGTTGGTCATTATTCTTTCGAGGCAGCCAATCCGCGGCATGCCCATGAGTGGCGGGTGTGGGAAACCGTAAAACTCGAGCCCGGAAAGATCTTGATCCCGGGCGTGATCAGTCACGCCACCAACATCGTCGAGCATCCCGAACTGGTGGCCGAACGCATCGTGCGGCTCGCCAAGATCGTCGGCCGCGAAAGCATCATGGCCGGCACCGATTGCGGTTTTGCGCAAAGCCCGTTCGCGCGGCGGGTGCATCCTACGATCATGTGGGCAAAGCTGAAGTCGCTGGTCGAAGGCGCGCGACTTGCTACCCAGGCATTGTGGGGAACGCGCGCGGCGGCGTGATCATGCTGCCGGACGTTCCATCGATAAAGAAGGTATTGACTTGAATTCGCGGGCTTTTGGCCGGGCAAGCCCGGCCATAAGTCTGCATCAGTGCGTCTGCTGCCCGCCCGCGAACAGACTTCCGGGCTCAACCTTCACGCCGGGACCCATGGTCGAAGAAATGGCAACGCGGTTGATGAAGTGACCCTTGGCGCCGGCCGGCCGCGATTTCTGCACCGCGTCGGCAAAAGCCATGATGTTCTCGACCAATTTTTCAGCGCTGAACGACGCCTTCCCGACGCCGGCCTGAATGATGCCGGCCTTCTCGGCGCGGAACTCGACCGACCCCCCCTTGGCGCCCTTCACGGCGTTGGTGATGTCCATGGTGACGGTGCCGACCTTCGGATTAGGCATCAAACCTCGCGGGCCCAGCACCTTGCCGAGACGCCCCACCAGCGGCATCAGGTCGGGCGTAGCAACGACGCGATCGAAGTCGATCGCGCCGCCTTGGACCTTCTCCACCAAATCCTCCGCACCGACGACGTCGGCGCCCGCCGCTTTGGCCTCGTCGGCCTTGGCGCCGCGCGCAAATACGGCGACGCGCACCGAGCGGCCGGAGCCGTTCGGCAGATTGACGACGCCACGCACTTGCTGATCGGCGTGGCGCGGATCGACGCCAAGATTCATCGCCACTTCGACAGTCTCGTCGAATTTGGCCTTGGCGCGCTCCTTGACCATCTTCACGGCCTCCTGGAGCGGATAAAGCTTTTCGCGGTCGACTCCTTCGCGGATCGCGCGCGTGCGTTTACCAAGTGAACTCATGATTTCACCTCCAGCCCCATCGAGCGCGCGGATCCTTCGATCATGCGCATCGCCGAGTCGATCGTGTCGCAGTTGAGATCTTTCATCTTCTGCTCGGCGATTTCTCGCACCTGCGCTTTGGTGACCGAGCCGGCGAAATCGCGGCCCGGCGTCTTCGAGCCACTTTCCAGTTTCGCCGCCTTCTTGAGGAAGTGCGACACCGGTGGTGTGCGCAGCTCAAAGCTGAACGAGCGGTCGGCATAGACCGTGATCGTGACCGGGATTGGTGCGCCCTTTTCCAGCTTCTGGGTCTGCGCGTTGAACGCCTTGCAGAACTCCATGATATTGAGGCCGCGTTGGCCCAGCGCCGGACCTATCGGTGGCGACGGGTTTGCCGCCCCCGCCGGGACCTGCAGCTTCACATATCCAGTGATTTTCTTCGCCATGCCTTGCTCCTGTTAGTGGTGCGGATTTTGACGGCTGGCGGCCGCCTCACCTCCCACGCCTGCACTTCAAAACTACAGTTTCTCGACCTGTCCGAATTCGAGCTCCACCGGGGTCGCGCGGCCGAAGATCGACACCGCGACTTTGAGCCGGGAACGTCCCTCATCCACCTCTTCCACCGTGCCGTTGAAGGAGGCGAACGGCCCATCCGAAACGCGCACTTGCTCGCCCACTTCGAAGGAAACCGACGGTTTCGGCCGTTCGATGCCCTCCTGCACCTGGTGGATGATGCGCTGCGCCTCGGCCTCGGACAGCGGCATCGGCTTATTGTCGGAGCCGAGAAAGCCGGTCACCTTCGGCGTGTTCTTGATCAGATGGTAAGCCTCATCGGTCATTTCCATCTTGACCAGGACATAGCCCGGAAAAAACTTTCGCTCGGCGTCGATTTTGCGGCCGCGCCGCACTTCGACGACCTTCTCCTTGGGCACCAGAATTTCCTCGAACAGCGCCGACAATCCGCGTTGTTTGGCCTGCTCACGGATCGATTCCATCACCTTATTCTCGAAGTTCGAATAGGCGTGGACCGCGTACCACCGGCTCGTCATGTCATGAATTCCGCGTCATGAATTTTGGATCGTTATTCGAAATGCTCACGAGTTGATGCCAAGCAGGAAGCTGACCACCGTGCGCATGACTTGATCGGCGAGCAGAAAGAAGATCGATGCGATGACGACCATGATGAACACCATAATGGTCGTCACGGTGGTCTCCTTGCGCGTCGGCCAAGTGACCTTCTGCGCCTCGGCACGCACTTCCTGGAGAAACTTGAACGGACTGACTCTCGCCATCGCGTAATCCAATAGCCACTGCACGCCCCCGCCCAGACTTTAAGGACGAGACCGACCAGCGGTTCCTTTTGGGGAATATGTTCGCCGCGGAAGTCCGTTACCGGGCCGCAGGCGATGCAAGCTTCCTACTGCCGGCCGGTCATACCGTCAAGCGAGGAAAGTCCGTTTTTATTGCCAAATGCCTAGCCGGGACTGCCAGACCTGGCAGGAGTGGAGGGACTCGAACCCCCAACCCCCGGTTTTGGAGACCGGTGCTCTAGCCATTGAGCTACACTCCTAGGCGGCGTTCACATGCCTGCTGGCGGCGAGCAACGCAAGGCCCGGCTGCTTGGCGGGGCGCTGACTTGAGCGGCATGGGCTGGAGCGGGTGAAGGGAATCGAACCCTCGTCATAAGCTTGGAAGGCTTCTGCTCTACCATTGAGCTACACCCGCGTACCGCGATGCCGCGGCACGCCGGCAAAATAGCCTATCTTCGCCCACCGGCAAGAGGACGAACGGGACACTTATTGCCGCCGCTATTGCCGTTGCTTTTTGCGGTCACTTGGTCAGCCGCGCCGTCGCAACCGCCTGCTGGAATAGCGTCTGCATGGCGGCAGTGATGTCACCATCGGTAGTCACCGAGAAGAACATACCCGGCGACGCGCAACTTTCCATGTTGGGGCTGATCTGGTTCTGAAACGGCGCGATCCAATTGTTGTACCAGGAGTTGGTCGGCAGCGGCAGATAGTCGGTATAGAGCACGGCGATCAAGATGCCGCGATTCTTCACAGTAGTGCACCATGTCGTGCTGAACGGCTGTTGGCAGCGGTTGCCATCGAGCGACTGCGAACAGTTCGACGACACTTCGTCATCGACGCCGTCGGAGACGATAAACAGCACCTCGCGCGGCGTGCTGCTCGGAGTGCCCAAACCCGGACTCGGCATAATGGTGTTGATTTGCGACATCGCAGTTTCGAAATCCGTGTCGGTGTCGCTGTTGTTGTTCGATTTCGTCAACCAATTGTTATCGTAGACTTCCAGAACGTTGATATTGGCTGCTGCGGACTGCGCGGCGGAGAGATTGGACGTCAAAGCCTGGATTGTGTTGAGGCCCGACGCATTGAAAGTGTAGATCGCCATTTGGTATTGCGTGGTATTGCCGCCCTCCGTCGAGGCTGCAGTGCTCATCAGCGACTGCGTAGCGCTAGCCAGGTTTTCCATCCGAGTCACAACGCCGAGTTTGCTGGCAAGCGTGTAGTTATCAACACCGCCGGCATTGCCGAGATTGTCCGCAGAGGGATTGGTTTCGTGACACGCGAAGGCGCAACCGCCTTGAGCCGGAGTATTGGCTACCATCAAGTTGATGCCGGCCGTCGTTGCCGCGATATTCATCGACGGCGAGTTATCGAGCAACATAAAGAAATCGATGTCCACGGGGAGGCCAGCCTCGGAGGTCGAAGACCCAGTTATCGTGGCAGTCGGATTTCCGAATAATCCCATGAAAAGATTCGGCTTCGTCGCCGTGTAGTTGACGACGGCGGTGCGCCCGGTTGCCGAATCGGTCACGGTGGCCGTCACGTTCGAGACCGTGACGTTGGGAATATTGGCCGCTTCGGCGTTGAAGGTATTTTGCGCGTTGATTTGGGCCGCCGCCGCGGTTCCCGATATGGATTGGTGGTCGACCGCCGAAAGCGCAGCCGTGTCGGCGATCGCGTCGAGCTTCGCCTTTGCCATATTGGCGGTGCCATAATCGATGCCGGCACCCACGGAAAATAGGAGCGGGATTGCCGCCAGGCCAATCGTCATGGCGACGGTGCCGCCTTCATCGCGGCGAAAGCGTCTCACCTTGCAAGATATCAGGTCGATTGCATCGCGAAGAACACGAATGACATTTGCCATCTGACGAAGCCCGGGCTGTTGTGCGGTCGCCCCCCAAACGATTACGGAAATCGGCCGATCATGAAGCCATGACTGGCGCACCCTCCAAACGAGACCGGTGATAAATTCAATGTCTGAAAAGTAGGTGAAACTACTTAGCGAAGAGTCGTTGCTTCCGGCTCACGTTCTTGCCGCCAAGCTGGATAAAATTTTCAGCGATTTGGAAGCATGCGCGCCGATACGCGCCGCGCAGACTTCGCCACGCCGCTCAAGGATGACAGCGCAACAGGCCGTTAAAGTCGCAATAGCCGTGGCCGAGGTGGCAGCAACCGAAAGAATCCAATGAGCAGAAATAGAATTGATAATCCGCGCCGCAGTGATTGGAGCAATATGGCCGGCCGGTGAAGTTCTCGTAAGTGCAATGATTGCGGAATCGCGGCGGCAAGGACTGCGGATCCTGCCAGTCCACGCGAATCAGTGGTCCGTTGCCTGGCCCAGTATCGTTCGCGCCGGCCGAACGCATTGTTGCCGCGATACCGCAGATTAGAACCGCGACGGCCAAGACCTTCACCACCAAGACTTTCATCACCGAGACTTTCATTTCAGGCGTCCGTCATTGCGATAGAGTCGCTCGGCGACCAGTCCTGCACTGGCATTGCCGCACGGCGCGGCAGGTGGACGGTAAAACGTGAGCCCCTCCCTTCCTTGCTGACGACTTCCACGTGGCCGCGATGCAGATCGACGGCGATTTTGACAAGGTAGAGCCCTACGCCAGTGCCGACAATGCCTGAAACATTGCCGCCGCGATGATAGCGCTCGAACAGCCGATTGATGTCGCCTCGCGGAACACCGATGCCGTGATCGGTAACGGCAACGACGATCCCGCCGGCGGTGTTGCTCGCCTCGACTTCGATCAGGCCGCCGCCCGGCGAATATTTGACGGCGTTGGACAACAGATTGCTGAAAACCTGGAATAGAAGCTTGGCGTCCCCGACTATAGGCATAGCTGAGGCGGTAAATCGCTCCGAGATCTGCGCGGTCGGCACCATTTCGCGATGCAATTGGCAGACCTCCTGCAACAGCGCCATCATATCCATCTCCGCCAGATGCGGATAAAGCCCAGTGCCGCCATCGAGTAGGCGTGACGAATTAAGAAGATTATCGATCAAGTGCGTCATGCGTAGTACGGCGCTGCGCATTTTACCGGCCCGTTCGGCGATCTCAGACGGCTTCACCACGTCCTTGATCTTATCGAGCCGCCGGGCATGGCCGTCGATGACCGTCAGCGGCGTGCGGAACTCGTGCGAAGCCATCGCCACGAAATTCCGCTGCATCAATGTCAGGCGCTGCTCCTGCGCCAATTTTTCCTCGAGCAGCGCCGCCTGCCGCGCCAGCATTTGCTGGCTGCGCATTAGCTCGATTGCATTGTTGCGGAACACCACGGTCGCTTGCGCCATCTCGCCGATCTCGTCCTGCCGTTTGGTCTCGGGAATATCGACGCCCGTGTCGCCGGCGGCGAGGCGACGCATTCGCTCGGCGAGGTCGAGAAGCGGCGCGGAAATGAAACGGCTGATATGAATGAGTGCGGCGACCACGAGCACGGCCGCGATGACGATGGCGAGGATGATGAGCCAGATGGCATAACGATAGGCCGCCGCGAGGCGATCGCTGGCAACCTGGGCGCTAGCGACTGCCTGATCGGTGAGCTGACCGAGCGTGTCGCTTGCAGTATTGTAAGCGGTGCGTGACGAGTTGCCGTAGATCTGCAGCGCATCGTCTTTATGACCGTCGCGCCACATCAAGAGCATCTGATTGACGATGCTGCGGTAATCGTTCCAGTGCGACTTGAAACGGCCGTAGAGATCGTCTTCCGCCGCGTCGTGCCGGATGCGCTCGAACTCGCGCTCGGATTCGGCAATGGTCCGATCGAGTTCCACCATTTGCTTTTCGGTCGCGGCGGCTTCGGCAGGATCCGCCGATAGCAATTCGCTGCCTTCAAAGGCGCGGAAGTCGGACGTATAGTTATTCAAATCGCCGAGTGCGCGCGTCGTCGGCAACCAAACTTCGGCTACGTCCGCCGATAACAGGTCGAAATTGGACAGGCGCCAGATGCTAAACGATCCGAGGACGACCACCAGCGTAAAGAATAACAAAAACACGGCCGCAAGGTGGAAGCGGATCGAATGCGGATGCCGCATGATAATGTCCGTTGGACCGGGGTTACGCCGTCGATAATAACCATATTGCAAAGCCGCAACCACGAGAAACGGTATTGAGGTAAATTGTGCCGCGAGACACAGCGCCCCGTTTCCGGCCCAATTTAAGCTAGCCTGATACGCATGGCTCAAGCACAGAAGAAGATCCTTTGCATTGAAGACGATCGAGAGACCGCGGCGCTGATCGCCGAGGAATTGGTCGACCGAGGCTACGACGTGAGCGTTGCGCATGACGGCCGCGAAGGCCTCGGGGCGATCCTTAAATTCATGCCCGACCTGGTGCTTTCGGATATCAGCATGCCGGCGATGTCAGGATTTGAGCTCCTGGAGCGTCTCACCGCACTTGCGCCGCGGTTTTCGAAAATGCCTTTTGTGTTCTTGACCGCTTTGACCGACCGCGACAACGAGCTCAAGGGACGGCAACTCGGCGCCGATGATTATGTCACTAAGCCGATCGATTTCGACCTTCTCGCCACAATCATCACCGCTCGACTCAACGGTGTTGCGCGCGCCGCAGTTTGGCCGAAAACGGTCGATCTCAACGATCGCGAGATCGAGGTGTTGACTTGGGTGGCACGCGGCAAGACGTCGGCCGAGATCGCGCAGATCCTCAACTTAACGAAGCGGACGGTCGATTTTCACACCGACAATGCGCGAACAAAGCTCGGCGCGGCGACCCGTACCGAAGCGGTAATCAAGGCGGCGACGGGGCGGCTGATTGAACCGTGAATGGCGCGGTCACCAGACCGCGAACAGGCAGAACAGCGAAAACGGCGCCGCCGCGAGTCCGAGATAAAGCCACGTGCGATAGCCCTGTGCATCTTTCGGGCCGTTGAACAGCATGAACAGAAGCCAGACGCACAAGGCGAGCCCAAGGCAAAGCCGGATCAGATCGGCGGGTGTTTCATAGGCGGTCCAGATGGTTTCACTCTGCGGCAGGCTGACACGGACGGTAAGCGCCAAGAGCGTAACGATAAAGACTGTCCGCAGACCGATCGCCGCGATCCGCACCGCCGACGAAATATTGGTCGCCGGAAGTTTTGCTTCAGGGGTCTCCAACCGCGCCATCTCGCTTGCTCCGCCCGGCCGCCGTTGCTCTCATCCTCTTCTTCGCCCCCGGCCGACCGCTTCCCGGTTCTCCCGATGCCGGCCGACTCGATCTCTCCCAATTCATTTTAATATATCTCCGAACCGTGAATGGCGTAAGCGCGATCCGGGCTCATCACGAGATTTTTTGGATGAGGCTTTGACCGAGTCGCCGCGCCAGCCGCTTCAATTAGGCTTAGGGTGACTCGATGGCGAGCTCGTTGCTCAAAAGCAGCGCGCCCTCGGTCGCGATCAGTTCACCGGCGTGCACGCCGTCGAGGATCTGCCGGTAGCCGTCGCTCTGTTCGCCGATTTTGACCATCCGCCTGACGAAATGCCGGCGATCCGCTGTCACCCAAATCGTCATCGTACCATCGCCTTCGCGCACCACGCCGCCGAGTGGAGCGGCCGGCGAGCGCTCGGACTGAGCAACATTTATAATGAAATTCGCGAACATGCCGGACCGCAATTCGTGCTGCGGGTCGCTGATTTCGGACCGCACCAAGACGCGCCGCGTATTCGGATCGACCGACGCTCCGATGGTGGTGATCTTGCCGCTAAAGAGGCGGCCGGGAAACGCATCGAGCCGCACCTGTGCCGATTGCCCGACGCGAAAAGCCGGACTGTCGCTCTCGGTAACATTCGCCAGCATCCACATCGTATCGATATTGGCTACCGTATAAGGCGCCGGTGCGTCTCCCGGCTGTACAAAAAGTCCGGGCGCCGCATTCCGCGCCGTGATGCGGCCATCGATCGGACTCGACACCACCAGAGTGGAATCGGCACTGCGCTGCGCAATGATGCGGTCAATGTCGGCGTCACTCTTGCCGAACAACCGCACCGCATCGCGTGCCGCACGCAAATTGCCTTCGGCGGTCTGCTGGTCCGAGGCTGCCTGCTCGACGTCGTGCTGAGAAACCGCGCGCGTTGTGTAGAGATCCCGCAGGCGATCGAGATTTTTACTGTCCAAATCCAAGACGCCCGCAGCGGCGATCAATGTCGATTCCGCCTGCAGCAAATCCGGACTGTCGATCGTGAAAAGTGTTTGGCCCTTCTTCACGTCGGCTCCAACTTCGGCGAACGGCGCGATGATGCGGCCCTGATAGGGCGCGAAGACCTGTACCGACACATCCTCATTGAAGTCGATGCTGCCGACCGCCTCCTTCTCCATCGGAAAATCGCGCTCCTCGACCGGCGCCACCTTGACCGAGTCGAGCTGCGAATCCGAAAGGTCCACGCTGTCCGCATTATGACCGGGGACGCTCGGCGTATCGGCTTTGGCGCTGGCTGGCCCTGGACCGGAATTCGCGCCGTCGCCCGAATGCCAAGCTAAATAGACGACAGCCACCACGGCGAAGAAGCCAGCGGCGATGGCTGCGCTCAGACGGCTATTTGTCGTCGGGGAAGCCATCGATTGACCGCATCCAGCGTGGTCGGGATCGCGGCGACAAGGACATTACCGATTACCGCGGTCTACTGTCATTAATAACAGGAATCGTAATACTGGGATTAATCGCACTATGCCGTACGACTCATGACAGCTTATCACGGCTGGCTCTTTTCGCGGGCAAGCTCCGGCATTGAATCATGTGCACTGTGGCTAGGCGAGCACAGCCAAGTCGGGTGAAATCAGAAATAATGCCCCTGGGGCGCCCATTTATAGCTGTTCCGTTGCAATAGTTTTAGTTGCCAATGTCAGGTGTGGCGGTCAGGTGGTTTTTTGCAGGTACCGCCGCTCTCGCGGCTGCAACACTTTTGGCAAGTTGCGCCGTCGGTCCGGACTTCGTCCAGCCTGCCGCGCCTGAGATAACCCGCTACACGCGCGAGCCGCTTGAAGCACAGACCGCCGCGACGAATGTACCGTTGGGCCAGCGGCAGGTTTTTCTCGACGGCAGCGATGTCCCGCAGGCATGGTGGAAGTTGTTTAAATCGGTGGCGCTCGACGCCCTGATCGAACGTGGGTTGCAAAATAATCCAAACCTGCAATCGGCGTTGGCCAGCCTGCGTTCGGCCAAAGAAAACGTCTACGCGCAAGAAGGCAAATTCCTTCCCCTGATTGAGGCAAACTTCAACCCGACACGGCAACGTACGTCGTCGGCGCTTTCTGCGGTTCCCGCGTCCGGCGCGGGGATATTTAGTCTCGACACCGCGCAATTGACGGTGGCGTACACATTCGATGTGTGGGGCCTTAACCGGCGAACGGTTGAATCCCTCGAAGCATTGGCCGACGTGCAACGCTTCCAGGTCGAAGCTGCTTATCTTTCGTTGACAACAAATTTGGCTGTCGCGGCAATCACCGAGGCGTCGTTGCGCGCACAGATTGATGCCACGACGCAACTCATCACGATCAACGGCAAAATGCGGGATACGCTCAAACGCCGGCTCGACGCGGGTGCCGGAAATGCCAGCGATCTCGCGGCGCAGGAAGCGTCCTTGGCGCAGGCCGAGGCGACCCTGCCGCCGTTGCGGCGAGCGCTTGAACAGGAACGCGACCTTATAGCGGCGCTGGCGGGCACTTATCCGAGCGAAGGTTCGCGCGAAATATTCAGGCTGGCGGATTTGCACTTGCCGACGGATTTGCCGGTGAGCCTGCCCTCACAGCTGATCGAGCAGCGCCCGGACGTGCGCGCGGCCGAAGAACAATTGCACTCGGCGAGCGCGCAAATCGGCATCGCAACCGCCGACATGCTGCCGACATTTACGATCAGCGCCGATGCCGGGTTTATGAATACCGCGCTCGCCCATTTGCTCGCGCCGCAAAATGCATTTTGGGACTTGGCCGGTAACGCCACGCAAACGGTGTTTGACGCCGGTACGCTGTACCACCAGCTGGAAGGCGCCAAGGACACATATCAGGCCGCGGCGTGGACCTATCGGGGCACGGTAATCGACGCGGTGCAGAACGTCGCGGATTCCCTGCGCGCGCTGCAGAGCGACGCCGACGCATTGCGCGCCGCTCGGGACTTTGAACGCGCCGCCAAGAAGAGCTTCGACTTGGCGAACCAGCAAACGCAAAACGGCAACGCCAATGTGCTGCTGATGCTCACCGCGCAGCAGAGCTACCTGCAAGCCATTATTCAAGTCGTACAGGCTCAAGCGGGGCGGCTTTCCGACACCGCGGCATTGTTCCAGGCACTCGGCGGCGGCTGGTGGAATCGCGAGCAGCCGCTGCCGGAGCAAGTACTCGATGTCGGCACCGGACAAGAGGATGCCTTGCCCGAGAAGCGCGACACTCCGTGATCGCGGCCGCGCTGCCCGTTAATGCATCATGGAACAGGCAGATCATCGTCACTCTTCGAGGACAGCGCCTGACTTGATCAAAAGATCGATTTGCGTCGCCTTGTCGGGTTTGCTGTGAACTGCGATGCGGCTGCAAGCGCCACCGACGATCTTCGCAAACAAACCCGGCGTTGGCCGTAGCGCGAACCGCAGCTCTTCATCCAGTCGGTCAAAAAGAACGGCGTAATCAGCGGCGAAAACCACGACACCATCTCACCAAATCGCGACCTTTTGGTCGCGGCTCGTAAAAGGATGCCGGTGCCCATAAAGGAAGAAGCCAGACAGACGGGCCCGCGACCGACGTTATAAGCGAGAAATAAATGGCCGCGGCGCTAAGTTTATAGCGAATTTATATTCGCGCCCCGTGTTCCGTCTGGCGACTTTATGCCGTGCGAAACGTGTATCTCGACAGAATTCGTTCCACGCGGAACGAGTTGACACCTAGGGAATTGGATCTCTGCCGGACCAAATTGGGAGTCGTATTATGAAACTCCATGCTCAGGGCAAGAAGCATGCGGAATATTCCGCGTTGGTTCCAGTGGTC
>Ga0181537_10002244_pt1 | contig 17164 bp, 12 predicted proteins | sample PEATcosm2014_Bin_39_FD_119765 | JGI IMG/M metagenome (GOLD analysis project Ga0181537, IMG submission 119765) | Peatland microbial communities from MTU Mesocosm Facility, Houghton, MI, USA - PEATcosm2014_Bin23_10_metaG | ecosystem: Environmental > Terrestrial > Soil > Wetlands > Peat | place... | reverse complement strand
GAGAAGCAGTCGTGCACTTCGGCCACGTTCACATCCTGCGGCGTCAAACCGGCCATCGCGTAAGCCTTCTTCATCGCCGTGTTCGCCCCCACCGGATGCAGAATGTCGCGTCCTTCCTTCAGCAGCGGATCGGTAGCCTGCGCGTATCCCGCAATCTCCACTGCATCGGCCTTGCTCACACCCAGTTTCTTCAACCCCTCTTCCGTCGCCAGAATCAGGCTCGCATAGCCGTCCGTAATCTGTGAGCAGTCGTAGGTCTTCAGCGGCAGGCCATCCACAATGTAGCGGTTGCGGTCGGTAATGGTGACCACGTCTTCCAGTGTCACCTTCACTTTGTTCATCTGCGCATATGGATTCTTGTTTCCGTTGGCGTACTCCTGCACCGCGATTTCAGCCAGCTCGGCTTCCGTCACCTTGTAATGCCGGATGTAGCAATCCATGATCTCGGCGAACAAATGAGGGAAGATGTAAGTCTTGCCCGGGCGCTCGTCCGGATGCGAGTATGCGCCCAGTGCCTTGGCCACGAGTTTGCCGTCCATCTTGCCTTCGGCGTCGCGCATTTTTTCATAGCCCATGGCGAAGCCGGTCTCGCCCCATCCCGCTTGCAGCTTCAAAATCGTAGAGAGGATGGCCTGTCCTCCCGAGGCGCAGGCGTTCTCCACACTCTCTATCGGCTTGCTGGCCAGCCCCGGAACCGAGGCCGCTAGGCCCGAAACCAGACCCTGATCGTTGAGTGAGATGTTGCACGCCGCGCCCACCGCTCCCACATCCAGCAGCGATGGATCAGTGTTGATCTCCTTGCACACGCTTTCAATCGAGTTCTTCGCAATTTCGGGAACTGTCATTCCAAGCAGTTTGCCGAACTTGGATTGGTGGTACGCAACCACATAAATGCGTTTCATTTTGAATTCTCCAATGAGTTGATGCGCTCCCCCACCCCAGAGACTCCTGCAAAGCGGGAGTCAAGCAACTCCGAAGTCCCCTCTCCGGAGCGCGCCGCGAGCGTCAAACGGTGCGGCTGGATTCTACTACATCTCTCTTGCCTGTTGTGTGCTCTACGTCCGCCGATTGTTGGGGCGGAGCACATAGCCTCAGCGGTGCAGTTCCGCGCCTGAACTCAGCAGATTAACCAGCAACCGCATCGCGCCCGCCACTCCCGCCGGAAGCTGGCGCGCAAATGACAGTCCCGTGTACACCACCGATCCTCGCCCATACCGCGCCCGAATCAGCGCGCCATCCTGCATCGGCTCGCCCGGATCGTGCATCCGCAGTAGCGCCTGGAAGTGACCGTCCCAGCGCTGCGCAAAGTTGCGTCCGCGCTCTTCGCTCCAGCCCCGGAAATCGTCGCCACTGATCCCGTTCGGGTCCTGCATCAGATCGTCTTTCGCGTCGAGTATCTCAACCGCCGCGGCCTCATTGCTCACCCGCGCCGTGCCCAACTCTACGGAGTATGGCACCGGAGCATTCCGCGCAAACCGCGCCGCATCTGATTGCCCGAGGATCACCACCGCGCCGCCCGCCTCCGCATACTTCAGCAATCGGCTCCGCGCCTCGCCCACGTCGTCGCGAACGTCCACCGCTCCCGGACCGATCACAATGGCCCAGAACCTCTCCAGCCGTCCTTTCATCAACTCATCGCGATCCAGTTCCGTCACGCGCACATTGATATCGCGCAGCGCATCCGGAATTACGTCTCCCGGCAGCCCCACGTATCCCACGTCGAGGTTCTCTGGCGCATCCATCTCCGCCGACACCAGCCATCCATCCGACGACCGAAAATCGAAAGCCGTCCGCCCCTCCGCGCCGCGGACAATCGTGTAGCCCTGATCGAAGACCGCGCTGCCCCAGCGCACCACTGCCCGCACCGGAAAACTTCCCTCGTCACCGCGTTCCTGCACCAGGAAGAAGCGATAGCGATGTTCCTCGCCGCGCCGCTCAATTTCCAGCACTTCGCGGTCGGGCTCCGCTCTCCATCCAGTAGGAGGATGAACCGAGAGCATCGCGTTCTGCAGATTGCGCACATTGCTGCGCACCCGCACCTCAATCTCGCCATAGGAGAAACCAGTGCGCCGGTTCCAGTGCGTGCGCGGCTCCACAATTACAGAAACCGGAGGAGCAACGGCCACCGCGTGCATCGCATTCTCCTCGCGACCCTCAACCGGAGCGCTCATCCGCACCAGTTCGCCCTCCACCTCAAACTCCACCACCACATGCAGCGCTGCCGGAGGCAGTGCGCGTGTCGCGTTGCGCTCGTCGAGAATCCTGTACGCGCCGTCCTCTTCGCCTTCCAGCAAAAATTGCGGCCGCGTGAACGGAGCGTCCACCGGAACTTTCCCGCGGAACGTTGCGCGCGTCTCACCCGCAGTCCACTCGCGCTTCGGAGTCCAGCGTCCTCCTTCGCCCCGCAGTTCCACGCCCGTCACACGAACGTCCGCGCCTTTCGCACCCGAGGCCGTTTCCACCTGCACCTGCACTGCGTAAGTCGCTCCGGGAACCAGCACGTAGCCGGATTCCTCAGCCGCATCCTCCGCAAGCCGGGCCTGCACTCGAACTCCCTCAACCGCCAGCAGAGCCTCTTCCGCCTGCTTGCGTTTCGCCGCCACCTCGGTGCGCAGCAACCCGACCTCATGCGCCCCTACCAGCCTGTCTTCCAACGTGCGCAGGTGGCGCAGATAGCCCGCAATCTGAATAGCACAAGCCGCCCGATCACCAGCACTCGCTCGCGCCGCCGCAGCAGCTTCGCTCATCGCCTTCAGCCGGGACTGCACCTGCCAAGCCGTCTCCGCGCTCAGTCCCGCCGCAAAACTCAACGCTTCCAGACGCGAATCAATTCCATCCGCGAAATTCTTCGCGCCCTCCGGCATCGCAGAACCCACCGCCGAATCAACCAGCCGGTAATGCCGCACCGCATCGCGGGGAGCGTGCCATATCCCAACCTGCGAGTGCTGTTCGTCCAGTGCGCGCTGCGCCTGCGCCTGTAAGCTCTCCCCGCCAGCCGTGCTCGCACCCGCGTCAAACGCCACGGCATACGCCCCCGAGCGAGCCAGCGCAAACAGACGCTTCGCCTGCCAAGGCTCCACTCCATCTTTCAACTGTTCAGGAAACTTCTTGGCATCCGCCGCCGCACGAAAAGCCTCACGCACAAGGATCGCCGTGGCCTCATGCTGTCCGTCGCCATCCGGCGCGCTCACGTCGAACGGCGTAACGACAATCTCCGGACGCCTCTCGCGAATCACGCGCACCATGTCGGCAAGCGCCACGTCATGCCCCAGCCAGCGGTCGAACACTTCGTTCGCCGTGCGCGCAAAGCCAAAGTCCACCACCCGCGTAAATCGCTGCTCCGCTCCATAATGCGTGTCGCTCGCAAGCTGTTCCATGGTGCGCAGCAACCCCTGCTCGGTCGGCTCCATGATGCCCAATCGGCTGTCGCCACGCTCCCCCCGAGTCAGCGTCAGCAGCGTAACCTCCGCGCCCATCTCACGCGAGAAATACAGCAGCAGCGCGCCATCTTCATCGCCGGGATGCGTCGTGATCTCCAACACCCGGAGCGTCGTGCCCAGCCCACGCAATTTCCCGTGCAACTCCGCACCAGCGGAGTCCTGAGCGCAAGCGCCACCCAACGCCAGCAGCAACGCCAGCCCAATCCCGAAGATCTTTCGTAGAGTCACTGCTTCCCTTGTATCCAATCCCCTCGCCACGCGCAACTTCTAAACATAAAAAGGCCGGAGAGCATAACCCTCCGACCTAAACACCCGCGGCAGCGCAACGTTATCCGTACCCGACCCATACGTCTATTCTCGGGTGCCCCACCTTCGCGCCGCGCGCCTTGCGGCGTTAAGGTGGGAGCCGCCGATCACCTATTTACGCCGAAACCAGTTCGCCCGATTTCACCGCGGCCAGCTTATCATCCAGCCATTTCATCCACTGGTCCAGCCCATCGCCCTTGCTGGAAGTCTCGATAATCTCTATCCCCGGATGCACCGACCGCGCATTCTTCTTTGCCAGCTCCGCATCGAACGGGACGTACGGCAGCAAGTCCATCTTGCTCATAATCATCAGCTCGCTCTTCACGAAGATCGAAGGATACTTCAGCGGCTTATCCTCGCCCTCGGTCACACTCAGCATAACGATCTTGAAATGCTCGCCCAAATCGTAGCTGGTCGGGCAAACCAGGTTCCCCACGTTCTCGATGATCAGCATGTCAAAGCCATCCAGAGGCCAGTCCGCTAGATGCTTCTCAATCATCTTTGCGTCCAGATGGCAGGTGCCGCCCGTGATGATCTGCTTCACCGGGAATCCCCACTGCCCCAGTCGCTTCGCATCGTTCTCCGTCTGCAAATCGCCCGTCAGCAGGACAACCCTCTTACTCTTGTCCAGCCGCTCCAGCGTGCGCTCCAGCAGAGTGGTTTTACCCGATCCCGGCGAACTGATAATGTTCACCACCAAAATCTTGTGTGCGCGAAATTTGTCGCGCAGCTCGGCAGCAAGCTTCTGATTCTCGTTCAGTACCTTCTTCTCAACCACAATCTGGCTCATTCATCCACCTCTACAAAAGCGATCTGCAACTCTTCTCCAGCAACCGTGATGGTCGCGGCCTCGCCACATTTAGGACAAGCCGTCGCCCAGTTCTCTGCCCTGAATTCCTCTTTGCACCCGGGGCAGCGTTGCCGCCTCGGAACCTCTTCGATCTCCAACGCCAGCGTTTCCCACGGCGTGTCTTTCACCGAGCACTCAAAGCCAAAACGCAGGCAGTCCACGTCCACACCCGCCAGCTCTCCCACGCGCAGCCCTACCTTGGAGAACTTCGTTCCCTCCGGCTGCTTCTTCTTCAATTCTTCAAGCTGATCAAGTACCGAGCAAACAATTGACAACTCGTGCATGGTTTCCCTGGAAATCCCGCGCTTGTCAGCAGCGCCCTGTCTTCATTTTCTCACAAACTTGCGCACACCCTGCCCCCCAGCCCGAGAGCCACTCACATCCTCCGCACTCTCCTCTGCGCTAGAATCTTCTTTTCCGGAGCTCTCATGTCGAATCATCTTCCTGATCCGCAAGACCCGCAAGCCTGGGTCCGTTACGTCGAAGACTTCCGCGCCTCCGCGCACAGCAGTGTGGACTGGATAGCCCACTATCTCACCAACATTCGCAACATCCCCGTACTTCCTCACACCAGCCCCGGCGAACTTGTCGATTCCCTTCCCGCCCACGCTCCCGAGCACGGCGAAAGTTTCGATGCCATCCTCCGCGACTTCCGCACCACCATCCTCCCGGCGGTCACTCAGTGGAACCATCCCGGCTTCATGGCGTACTTTGGCACCTCAGCTTCCACTCCCGGAATCCTCGCCGAACTGCTCATCGCCGCCATGAACACCAACGGTCTGCACTGGAGCACCTCGCCAGCCGTGGCCGAACTTGAGCAGGTCGCTCTAGGATGGCTGCGCGAATGGCTAACCCTGCCGCCGGAATTCTTCGGCATCATCTATGACACGGCCTCGACCAGCACCATGCACGCTCTCATTTGCGCCCGCGAATTTGTCCAGCCTGAGACTCGCGAACAAGGATGCCGTGGCAACCTCGTCGTCTATACCTCGGAGCAGGCGCACTCCTCCGTCGAGAAAGGCGCAATGGCCGTAGGCATAGGACAGAACAACGTGCGCATGGTGCCCACCGACGCCGAGTTCCGCCTCCGCCCTGAAGCTCTGCGCGAGCTCATTGAAGCGGACCTGCGCGCCGGACTCATCCCCTGCTGTATCGTCGCCACCGTCGGCACCACCTCGTCCACCTCCGTCGATCCCGTCGCCGCCTGCGCCGCCCTTGCCGAGGAGTTTAACCTCTGGCTCCATGTCGATTGCGCCTACGCCGGACCCTGCGCTCTTCTGCCCGAGTGTGCCCATCACTTCAAAGGCATCGAGCGCGCCCACTCCGTCGTGACCAATCCGCACAAATGGCTCATGACGCAGATGGACCTCAGCGCCTTCTATACTCGCAAGCCGCAAATCCTGCGTCAGGCACTGTCCCTTGTGCCGGAATACCTGCGAGCCAGCGAAGACCCGCGCGCCGTCCACCTCATGGACTACGGCGTCCCCCTCGGCCATCGCTTCCGGTCGCTCAAACTCTGGTTTATCCTGCGCTACTTCGGACGCGAAGGCATCATGGAGTTCCTTCGCCGTCACAACCAGCTTGCCCGCGAATTCGCCGGATGGGTGGACGCCGATGAGCGCTTCGAACGCGTAGCTCCCGTAAATTTCTCCGTAGTCTGCTTCCGCCTGCGGGGTAACGATGAACGCAACAAGACACTGCTCGACAAAGTGAACGAGAGCCCCACCACATTCCTCTCCCATACCGCCCTCAACGGACAGTTCGTTATCCGCATCGCCATAGGCAACATAGCCACCGGCTTGCAGGATGTGGAGCAAGCGTGGAGACTGATTCTGGATGCAGCAGATACATTGGCAAAATGAAGTCAGAACGTTGGGAGTGTTCCTGCTAGCCTGGAGACGCAACGCCGCGCACACTACGGCGGTATTCCCATCTCAGGCACTGCATCCGGCCTGACAGGCAGGCCGGATTTCGAGTGCAATTCTCACAGAAGAAGTCAGCTTTAAGGTATGCCCGCGCTCATTACTGTTCGGACCTGCCAACCATGGAAGAAGGCGGCGTCGGGCAACCCGCCACGGTTGAATACACAGTAAACGTCGCTGTCGCTGTCATCTCGGCTTGGGAATCTGCGGTTGATCTACCGATCAGGTTTTTGCCCGCAGTCGCCGTGATCAGCGTTCCTCCGCAAGCAATCCCTGTCGGAGTGACCAGTCCGGTGTTGTCGACAGTCGCTACCGCCGGAGTGTTTGAGGTCCACGTGACTTGGGTACTAATGTCTCGCGTCTCAGTTGGGTGAATGAAGTTACCGTAGGCCTTTAGTTGGACAGGAATCGTATCGCCCAATCCAATCACTCCAGCGGCTGTAGGCGTGATGGACATTGAGACGAGCGTAGTCGCTGCACCGCAGCCAAGAGCAAACAGCACAACAATAATAGAGCACACAAATCCGGCTTTCTTCATCGCTTATTCTCCTGAAACTGCATGGGCAAAAAATGAAAATGATATTTCTTCTATTTCAGAGATGCTGTCCAGAGTTCCAGAGTTGTCCCGGGAATTTGTGACTTATCTGTCTCGACCTGCCAAAATGCGCGTCGTCCCAGCCCGCCATCACAGACGGACTGCGCACTGCGACTGCCATGGCCGCAATGGTATGATCACGGCGAACAGAGCTGGCTTGCGAGAGCTTCGCCTCCAGCCCCTCGGCCAGTCATCTAGAGGATCCGACTTCGTGATTTCATGCTCATGAGCTATTCGTCCTTGGCCCGGTTCTTCAGGCAGCAATTCGTTTACATAGCCATTTCCGCGGTCGTCAGTGCTATCTTCTGGGCCATCGGACAGCCAATCAATTTCGCCACTGTTTTGGCTTACTCTCTCAGCATTGGCAATCTTCTTTCGCCTGCAATAACTCGGGTTGAGTTTCTTTATGAGAAGAAGCCATTTCCCCACAACCTGCTGACTTTCCTGCCTGTCCTGCTTGTACTGACGCTCCCTATCTACGTGATTTCGACCATAGTTGTCTGGCTGGTCGCTCCGCCCTCTCCGCAAACGCTCTTCCACCTCATGGCGACGGGATGGAAGTTTCCCTTCCTGGTCACCTTTGTCTTCGGAGTTGCCTCCTTCATCTTCCAAACCACAAAAGAGGAACTGGAGCGGCGTAACGTCGAACTCCAGCAATCCGTGGAGCGCGGTACCGCCAGGCTTGAACTGCAAGAGGAGGAGTTGCAGCGTGCGCGGGAGATACAACAGTCGCTGCTTCCCAGGGAAATCCCGCAGCTTCCAGGATTCGAGGTTGCAGGTGCGTGGCTGCCTGCACAATCAGTCAGCGGAGATTACTACGACGTGCTCCGCCTCGGCGCTCATCGGCTGGGCATCTGCATCGCCGACGTGGCCGGAAAAGGTGTTTCCGCAGCACTCCTGATGGCCAACGTGCAGGCCGCCGTAAGAGCGTTTGCAAGCGAGTCTGAGAGCCCCGCCCGTGTCTGCGGCAAGGTCAACAGCCTGCTGCATGAGAACATCGCGGTCGGGAAGTTCGTCACCTTCCTCTATGGAATCCTCGACGCCGAGACACGCACATTCCAGTATTGCAACGCCGGGCATCTCTATCCCATCCTCGTCTCCTCCGGATCGGTCCAAACGCTTGAGGAAGGCGGCGCGGTGCTCGGAGTATTTCCTGAATGGAATTACGAGAACTCGACCATCGAACTGAAGGCCGGAGATCGATTGCTTCTATTCACCGACGGCATCACCGAAGCGTTAAATTCAGATGGCCGCGAATTCGAAGAAGCAGCCATCGCCGCATTTACAAAGGCCAACGCGGCACTCTCCGCAAAAGAGTTGAACAGCCGCTTGCTTGCCCAGGTCACCACCCATTGCAACGCCCAATTTCAAGATGATGCAACCCTCCTCGTAATCGCCGCAAAGTAGAGCGCGCAAACCACGGGTGCCCCATCCTAACCTTCTGTTGGTTAGGGTGGGGTTGTTGACTCGCTGTTGACTCGCTGTTGACTTGCTGTTGACTTGCTGTGACTTGCTGTTGACTCGCTGTTGACTTGTTGTTCGCTCTTGATTCACTTCCGCTATACGCGAATTCGCGGAAGCCATATCCAGTTCAGGAATCCCTACATTACCGACGGAGCCGGAATCCCCATCACCGCCATCGTTGCCATCAGTTCGCGACGTACCACCGCCGCCGTAGCCAGCAGCAGAGCCTTGCGTGCCGCGTCTTCTTCCGTAAGAATGTGGTGCTTGTGGTAAAAGTTGTTGAACTGCTGCGCTAACTGGAACGCGTGTTTCGCCGCCGCCGCAGGCTCCGTGGTCACAATGCACTGCTCAATCACTCTCGACGTCTGACCCGCCGCGAGCCATAGCGACCAGAGGTCGTCGTTGGCTTGGAATGCATCTGCCGCAAGCTCCGTCTTCAGCGAATCTTCGGGAGCGACTCCCGCCTTGCGGAAAATGTTCGTCGCCCGCACCACCGCATATTGCACGTATGGTCCTGTCTCACCCTCAAATGACAGCGCCTCGCGAAAGTCGAACGCGATCACCGACTGCTTCGTGAACTTCAGCATGAAGTAACGCAGCGCGCCCACCGCAATCTGCGTGGCAATCTCGCGACGCTCATCCTCGCTCAGTTCCGCGTGCCGGGAATCAACCTCGCTTTTCGCCGCGTCAATCAGCTTGTCCAGCAGATCGTCGGCCTTTACGCCAAACCCCTTGCGCCCGGAAACCTCAATGTAGCTCCGCTGTTGATCTTCCTCGCTCACCGTGTATCCCAACTCCATCGCGCAACGCGGAGTCAGCGCCACCATCTCATAGCTGAAGTGCGTATAGCGTGCCGCCTCAGCCGCATGCCCCATCAACAGAATCGACTGCTTCACCGTCTCCTGCGGATCACTCTGCCGCGCGTCAATCACGTTGTAAATCGCGTCCACCCCGCCAAAATGCGGAGCCCCCGGCTCGCTGTCCTTCGGATCGCACGAGATCCAAACCGCGCGTCCATCAGCGTACTCATAAAACTTCCGGTAGCCAAAATCCAATCCCAGCAGCCCGAACTTCCACATGTGGTAAGCAATGTCCTTGCCCACATATCCAACCGTGCCGTTCGAGCGCACAATCACCTTTGCATCTTCGTCAGGTGCCGCCTCTGCGCCCTCGTCCTTTACATTTCCAGGACGCGTCATCACCCAGCATCCCTTATTCTTGCCTTCCTCTTCGAAGTACAAAACTCCAGCAGCCTTCAGCAACTCAAACGCCTTCGCCCAGAAGTGCAAATGAAGGATGTCGCTCTCCTGCGGCAAAAAGTCATACTCAATATCCAGCCGCTGCATCGTCTCCAAATGCCGCCGCAGCACTGCCATGGAAATTTCTTGCGCAATCTCCGCCGTAGGATTTCCACCCTCTTCCAGCAAATGCAGCGTGTCACGCCGAGCCTGCAAGTTCGCCTTGTCTTCCTCGTACCACTGCGAAACCCGCGCATACAAATCCCAGCAGTAGTAGTCGAAACGACCTTCACTCCCTGAGATCAGCGCCTCAATCTCAGCCTTCGATTTCTTCGCCACGCGTTCAAATCCCACCACCACATCGGCCACCTGCACGCCAGTGTTGTCGATGTAGTTCTGCACGGCAACCGTATAGTTAGCCGCCCTCAGCAATCTCACCAGCGTGTCGCCCAATATCGAATTTCGCAAATGCCCAATATGCGCAGCCTTATTAGGATTGATAGACGTGTGCTCCACCAGCACCTTGCCGCGACTCAGCGCGGACGGGTGGCCCATACAAGCCTTCTGTTGGCTTGTGTGGGGCAGTTGACCTTGATCTTGCTCCTGCTCCTGATCCGACCGGTGCCCCACATCTGCCGTATTTAGCAGATGTGGGTCTTCTGCCCCGCCCGCCACCAGCGCAGCCGCCGCGCTCCTGTCCAAACGTGCGTTGATGTATCCAGCTCCCGCCACCTCAAACCCGGCGAAGCCAACCGGCAGTCCCATCTCCGCCACAATCTCGTCGGCAATCTTTCGCGGAGCCTTCCTCAGCGTGCGTGCCAGCTCAAACGAAACGGGCAGCGCAAACTCACCAAACTCGATCTTCGGTGGCTGCTCCACCACAATGGTTGCCAGCTCGATGTTGTACTTCTGCTTCAAAAAGGCGCGCACATGCGCAATCAGGCGGTTCTGCAATAAAAGATACACAGTGATTCCTTGCGTCCAGCGGGACTCTCAACTCGAATGGTCAACTTCGATTGTAAGGGATCAGTACCCATCCCGGAACTCCGCGTGGTTTCCGCCAATTCGCTTCAGCAATTCGTCTCCAAGTGTGTGTGGCTCACCTGACATCCGTGACATGGAAGCCTGCAGCCCGGGCCGCTCTTACCCAATCCCCCGCGCCTCCTATATAGTTAAGTTTCGGGCCAACGCCCATGGGACTCGCAAGCAATGCGTATCGCCTATCTTGATTGTTTCTCCGGAATTAGCGGCGACATGTTTCTCGGCGCAGCCGTCGATGCTGGCGTGTCGCTGGAAAAACTCCAGTCCGTCGCCGCCGCCCTCGGACTCGAAGCCGCACTCATCTCCAACCCGGTCCAGCGCAGCGGGATTTCCGCAACCAAGATAGACGTCCTCATCCAGGGCCGCCCCGACCATCCACTCGACGAACCCACGCTCGAGCATGAACACTCTCACGAGCACGAGAATGATCACGAGCACGCTCACTCGCACGAGGACGAACACGAGCACCGTCATTCCCACGAGCAAGGCCACTCGCAGGAATTCAGCCACGTGCACAAGCACTCCCACGATCCGCACTGGCATTCCCACGCGCCTGTCCCACTGCCGCAGCAGCACACCCATCGCGGACTCCCGGAGATCCGCCAGGTCATCGCCCGCGCCAACATCAGCGCCGCCGCTAAAGCATTCGCCGTCAGAACATTCGAGCTACTAGCCGACGCCGAAGGCAAGATTCACAATCAGTCGCCCGAGGCCATTCACTTTCACGAGGTCGGCTCTGAAGACGCCATCGTGGACATCGTCTGCGCAGCCGTGGCCATTGAGGCCATCGCCGCCGACGCCTGGTACTGCTCCGCGCTCAATGTTGGCTCCGGCACCGTCCGCTGCGCCCACGGAGTCTTGCCTGTTCCCGCGCCCGCCACCGCCGAACTTCTTCGCGGCGCGCCCATCTACTCCTCCGGAGCGCCCAAAGAACTGCTCACCCCGACCGGCGCCGCCATTCTCAAAGCTCTCAACGTCCGTTACGAGCCTCTTCCCGCTCTCTCCCTCACCGCAACCGGCTATGGTGCCGGAGCACGCGAACTCCCCGGCATGGCCAACGTAGTCCGCCTCATTCTTGGAGACACTCCGGTCGCAGGTGGCCCACATCCGGAAGCAGGTGGCCCATATTCGCCCTCTTTTGGCGAATGTGGGGAACACACAAGCGCCCCAGCCGGAGCGGTGGTTTCTGCCGCGTACCCGGCTGCAAGCTCGCTGGATCTCTCAACTTCCGACACCGTGGTCGTCCTCGAAGCCAACATTGACGACATGAATCCCCAGCTCTTCTCCTACGTCCAGCAGAAGCTCCTAACCGCCGGAGCGCTCGATGCGTTCGCCGTTCCCGTGCAGATGAAGAAGGGCCGTCCCGGACAGATTTTTACCGTGCTCGCCACTCCCGCTGATGTCGAGCCGCTCTCCCGCATCCTGCTCACCGAGACCACCACTCTCGGAGTTCGCATGAGGCACGAGCAGCGCCGAATCCTCCAGCGCCAGCACGTCACCGTGCAATCTGCCTGGGGTCCAATCCGCATTAAACTCGGCGTGTTAGAGGGAGAGGTCGTTAACTTTGCGCCAGAGTTCGAGGACTGCCGCAGCATCGCCGAAGCCAACGGCGTGCCCCTTAAAACGATTCTGCAACAAGCTACGCATCTATATCTGGCATCCTCAGCGTCTGCGACCGGCAGCGCAGCGTTACCCGACCCGGCGCCCGTGGCCGGCAGCGCAGCGTCACCCAGCACCTACAAGAGTTCTTCTTAGTCCTGATCGAGAGATTCGTATGAGCGAGAAACCCGAAAAGTTTTACATCACCACGCCGATTTACTACGTCAACGCGCGGCCTCACATTGGCCATACATACACCACTGTCGTCTGCGACGCCATTGCTCGCCGTCATCGCATGATGGGCCATGACACGCTCTTCCTCACCGGAACCGACGAGCACGGACAGAAGATCGAGCGCTCCGCCGCCGCCTTGGGCAAAACGCCCCAGCAGCTTACCGACGAAGTCAGCGGCGAGTTCCGCGCCCTCTGGGACCGCATGGGCATCACCTACGATCAATTCATCCGCACCACCAGTCCGGAGCACAAGCGCGGCGTGCAGGCCATGTTCACTCTCTTGCAGGAGCGCGGTTACATCTACAAGGGTTCCTACACCGGACAGTATTGCGTCTTCGATGAGCTCTACGCCGATGACAACACCCCCGGCTCGCCCTGCCCCGTCTGCGGACGCATCACCGAAACCGTGCAGGAGGAGAACTACTTCTTCAAGCTCTCCGCCATGGCCGAGCCGCTCCTCAAGCTATACGAGGAGAATCCCAATCTCATCTATCCCGAAACGCGCCGCAACGAAGTCATCTCCTTCGTCAAAGGTGGACTCAAAGATCTCTCCATCTCGCGCACAACTTTCTCCTGGGGAATCCCCGTCCCCGGTGATCCAGCGCACGTCATCTACGTCTGGCTCGATGCTCTCTGCAACTACGCCACCGCTGTCGGCTTCGGCTCACCAGACACCAAGGACCAGCAGCGCTATCAGCATTACTGGCCTGCCGACGTCCACATGATCGGCAAAGAGATTGTCCGCTTCCATTGCGTGTACTGGCCCGCGTTCCTTCTAGCCGCCGCCTTGCCGCTGCCCAAGCAGATCGTCGCCCACGGTTGGCTTCTTTTTGAAGAGAGCAAAATGTCCAAGTCGCGCGGCAACATCGTGCGCAGCGAAACCATTCTTGAGGTGCTAGGCGCGGACGCCTTACGCTATTTCCTCTTCCGCGAAATCGTCTTCGGACAGGATGGCTCCTTCTCCTTCGACGCCCTCGTGCAGCGCTTCAACAGCGACCTGGCCAACGGTCTCGGCAACCTTGCCAGCCGCACGCTTTCCATGATCCAGCGTTACTTCGGCGGAGAGATTCCGTATCCCAGCGCCACCATCGCGCACACCCCCGCCGAGGCCGCAATCTCCCGCCTCGCCGGGGAAACCATTGCCGAGTACAACCGCCTCTTCGACGCCTACCAGTTCTCGCGAGCCCTCGAAGCCGTCTGGTCCCTGCTCAGCGCCGTCGATAAATACATCGTAGAGAATCAGCCCTGGGCAGTCGCCGAGAAAGAGGATCACGATTCCCGCTCGCGACTCGCCACCATCCTCTACACTGCAGCCGAGTCGCTGCGCATCATCACCGCTCTAGCACACCCCATCATCCCTGATTCCACAGCGAAGATCTTCACGCAGCTCGGTCTCCCAGACATTGCCAAGACCGACCTCAACAAACTCCACTGGGGACAGTTGAATGTAGGCACCCGCCTCAACAAAATCGAAGCCGTCTTCCCACGCGCCGACAAGAGCGCGATTGAAAGGATGCAAATGATCGAAGAAGAACGTAAGTCCGCCGCCGATGCGACCGCAGCAACCGCCCGCGCCACAGAACCTGTTGCAACCCCCGCGCCTGCGGCAACGCCTGCTACCGCAACCGCGACCCCGGCCGCAATTGAAGCGCCCGCCGCCGTAGCAGTTCCGGACCCGAACGCGCCCGCGCCCTTGGCCGAGCAGATCACTATCGACGACTTCGTCAAAATCGATCTCCGCGTCGGAACCGTCCTGACCGCGGAGAAAGTAGAGAAGGCCGACAAACTCCTTCGCCTCACCGTGGACATAGGACTCGAAGTCCGCCAGATCGTAGCCGGAATCGCCAAGGCCTACGACCCCGCAACGCTAGTGGGACGCAAGGTCGTCATCGTAGCCAACCTCGCTCCCCGCAAACTGCGCGGCATCGAGAGCCAGGGCATGATCGTAGCCGCCTCGCTAGGCGATCACGGCACTCCCGCCCTCGCCGCCTTCCTGGAGTTAGTCCCCAACGGCGCGCGCCTCAAATAAACGGACACATCAAAAATGCCCCACCTTCTCCGAAGGTGGGGCATTCGATTGTTGGATACTTCGCGATTTAATTTTTTGGCTTCATCCAATTCCAACAGAGCCCAGGCATGGCAAAGAGAAAGAAAACAAATGCTAGGGCTGCGGTCACATAGTTGTGCTGTCTCAGTTCGTCGATTGCTGCATCGACTGCCAGAAATCCAAAGGCCAAGAGGAACCACGTAGTGCGTTTCTTCCAAGCCCCCTCGGCACTAACACGAAAACCCTTATAGAAGCTCCAATGTCCAGCCAAAGCGCCTGCCGAGTCCGCCAACATTGATTTCTCGTCGTTGGCGTGGGCGTTGAACGCGTACAAATAGGTTCCCATTGCGGCTTGCCACACCCCAAATGCGCAATACAGGTGGTAGTCCACCATCAATTCCGGGCCTGGTTGCATGCTGGCAGAATCGGCTCTCATCCAGATACCGATGGACGACGCTGAAAGCCACCCAATAACAGTGCCTGCAGTCAGGTATCGAAGAGAGAACAACCGCCCACATACAATGGATGCGCTCAGGGTCACGCCAAGTCCGCCAATCAAGCCACCGACCCATGCTGCCCCTAAATCACCACCGAGGTAAAGCCCCCAAGGGGCCAGATACACCGCGACAATCCATGTTGCTTCCATGAAGAAGACGGCAGGGATAGATTCCCGTGTTCGCATGAACAATGTCGTGCACAGCAGTGCAAAGGGAATTCCTAACAGATAGTTGCCGCCATTGAGCGGGGCAGGAAAGTCCCTTATGAAATAGCGCGCAGAGAGCACACCACAGGCTGCGAACGCCATCGTAACGCCAGCGCAGCGCAGCGCCGATATGACAGCCTGGCATTTCATCGCGAGGCTCCATTCCTCTACGGGGTAAAACTCTACGCCAAAAGTTGGCTAAGCTCCAGAGCTCCTCGCCTTTGACCTTCAATCGTCACTCCCCAATCCACCAATCTCCTATAATCTCCCCATGCTCCTAGACTCCCACGCCCACCTCGACGGCCAGCAATTCGCCGCAGACCGCGACGCCATGATCCAGCGCGCTTACGACTCCGGCATCCGCGCTCTCCTCGCCATCGGCAACGGCGAAGGTCCCGACGACATCGCCTGTGCCCTGCCCTTCGCTGAGCGCTACCCCTGGATCTACGCCTCCGCCGGAGTCCACCCGCACGAAGCGCGCCTGCTCACCCCTGCGCACCTCGACCACCTGCGCCAGCTCGCCGCCCACCCGCGACTCATCGCCATCGGAGAAATCGGACTCGACTACTGGTACGACCATTCTCCCCGGGACATTCAGCAACAAGCCTTCCGCCAGCAACTTGCCGTCGCCGCCGAGGCTCGTCTACCCATCCTCATCCACTGTCGGCCCCAAGCGCCTGCGGCGGGCAGCGCAGCGTTATCCCCAGCGCCTGCGGCGGGCAGCGCAGCGTTATCCCAAGCGCCCGCCGCCGACGCCTGGGACGATCTCCTCCGCATCCTCCGCGACGACTGGTCAGCAACCAACCTCGGCGGCGTCATGCATTGCTTCACCGGAACCCCAGCCCAGGCCCGCGCCTCGCTCGATCTCGGCTTCATCCTTTCTTTCGCCGGAAACCTGACCTACCCCAAGGCGCAAAACATTCAGGACGCTGCCCGGCTCGTTCCCCTCGACCGCTACTTTCTCGAAACCGATTGTCCCTACCTCGCTCCGGTCCCCCACCGTGGCAAGCGCAACGAGCCAGCCTTCGTAGCCGACACCACCCGTTACTTCGCCCAGCTCCGCTCCATCACCCCGGAAGCCGCAGGAGAGCAGGCCCTCGCCAACTTTCACCGCTTCTTCCATCTGCCCAACGATTAACCGCTCGCTACCAACCACCCGCCCCCTGCCTTGAGCCGGAGAGCGCATATCCCGTGGACGCCTCCGCGTGTCCAATCGCCACCACCGGAACCCAGCGTTCCATCTTGTGGTGGCCCCCGGCGTGGAACATATAAGTGACAAACGTGTTCAATCCGACTCCGCCACCATAGCGATACACTGCTCCCCACCCGTAGCCATAGGATTCAAAGTGCTTCTCGAACGGGTCCAGCGTTCTCCCCCGGCTTTCCAGCCCCCGCCCATGCGACTGAATTGAGAACAGCGCCAGCGTCTGTGCAACCACGTTTTCCGCAATCAGCGCGCGATTCCGTTTGTCGAAAAACCGTGTGTGCCCGCTGACCGGACTCTTCGGCTCGCGCTCCGAACTCCGCTCCACTGCCGGTTCAGCGCGAAATGCGTCATGGTTCGCGGCTTTTGCGCTCAACCTTCTATTTTCTTCGTACAGATTAGGACGCTCTCTCTCCTCTGTCACTTGTGGCGCTGATTGCGCCGGCACAGAGCAGGCACTCAAAACCACTATCCAAACGCAGGCTGTGATCTTCATGCTTCTCGGGTCTGCAATCCGGCTT
>Ga0181537_10002243_pt1 | contig 17165 bp, 11 predicted proteins | sample PEATcosm2014_Bin_39_FD_119765 | JGI IMG/M metagenome (GOLD analysis project Ga0181537, IMG submission 119765) | Peatland microbial communities from MTU Mesocosm Facility, Houghton, MI, USA - PEATcosm2014_Bin23_10_metaG | ecosystem: Environmental > Terrestrial > Soil > Wetlands > Peat | place... | reverse complement strand
GCCGGGTGCTTCCCCGCCCATTGAAACCTTCATGCCTGTCAGCTAACTTTTGCAAGCTGACGAATCCCCTTTTTGACAATTCACCTGGCGCAGGCGCCGGGCATAAGTTGTGCTCGTCCGCCATCGAGAAAATATCGCCGGTATCGATGAGGCTGCGTTTGCCTGGGCGGTTATGGGGCAGAGTGTGCCAACGCGGTTCATTGCGCACAAGGCGCCCGTTACTTTTGTGGATTGCCGCCGCGCGTTGGACCCTCTAGGTGAGCGGGATCTTTGCCGAAAAACGAGGTAGGTGCAAGGAGGTTTTCCCCATTGAAGAGGATCTGTTCAATTGCCCTGATGTTGCTGGTTGGCGCCGGATCCGCGGCAGCTCAGAGGATGGCGGCGTCGAGTGACATTCTGGGGGCCCATCTGATCTCCGGACGTGGTTGCACCGCCTGCCACACACCGCACAGCGGCAGCCAGGGCAACGGCAGCAGCAAACCTTCCGCCTCAACCGGGAACAGTTCCATGCTCTGGGGTCAGGATGCCACCGGCTTGTATGGCAAGACCATAACGACAGGGGGAGGCAAGTTTGTGGAAGTGCTGCCGACGAGCATGTCGGCGACGACGCCCGACGTGCAGGGCATGCTTACGTGCCTGACCTGCCATGACGGCAACTACGCGTCGGCTTCGATGATGAAAAACAGGGTGTATGAGACACTGCCCGCAACGTATGGGAGCAACAAGAACATCCCGACACTGTTGGGAAGCGACGGCAGCGGCGCAGGAAATTATCTGAACGACCACCCGGTGGGATTGAGCGCGAAGGTAGGTTGCGGCGGCCCGTCGAGCTGGGATTGCACCATTGGTTCCGGCGGAGCAATCCAGATGAGCGGAACGCACTCCAGCCAGTTCGTGAAGAACTATGGCTACTTTGTGGCGCCGGGTACTTACAGCAATTCTCCGGTGGTGGTGTGCACTACTTGCCACGAACCGCACTCGATGAATTCAGTTGTGGTAAGCGGCACAAATTCTGGGCTTCCGGCGGGCACCTACGCCACCATGTTTTTCCTGCGCGCTCCGTACAATCCGAACGACTCAAATCCATTGTCGAATCAGGCGGCGCAGTTTTGCCGGCAGTGCCATGCCGACAAGTCAAACGAGATGAACGGGAGTTCGGCTGGGACGGTGTTCTAGGTAACAGAGTTGGAAGTTCAACAAAGCTGCGGGTGACATCGGCGATCCCACCCTAGCCGCAAAAATCCGCCGCGGCGGACGGCGAGGGTGGGGCACCCAGTTTCATCTCCCGCACGCCGGGCTTACTTCTTGCCGGGCTTACTTCTTTACGATGGGGCCCCGGCGGATGCTGGCTTGTGACACTGTACCGTCGGCGTTGTGTGCGACCTGGTGGCATGTCAGGGTGCATGTGTTCGAAGAGCGATTGTAGGAGATGGGAAGGCCGCCGTTCGAGCCCACCACATTCACATCGAAATTGACCAGGCGCTCGCCGGTGATTGTTCCGCTGGTGGCTCCCATGCCGTGGGCGGTGTGGCAGACCGAACAGGAAAAGCCATCGGTGATGTGGTTGTAGTGTCGAGTCCAACTGCCATTCTGCAGTGTGCTGTTCTCCACTGTTGTTAAGTTATGGCACTTTCCGCACAGGGCATAGGGGCCATTCACGCTGAGGTCGGGGCTGGGAAAGAGATTGGAAACGAGCGAACCGGGTGTGATGGCCTGGCTGAACTGATAATTCCGCTCCAGGATATGCATAAACTTGGACCCGTGCGGTCCGTTGGGCCCCGTACCGCCGAATTCGCGGTTGTCGTCGCTGTTGTGGCAATCGGTGCAGAGGATCTGGGTGCCCATGGAGCGGGCCTGGGTGACGCCGTCCAGGTTGAGCATGTTCGACAGCAAGCTGGGCTGCGGGAGGGCGCTGTTATTGGAATGCGTGACAGGATGGCTGGAGGTTGAAGAGATGGCAAACTGCGGGATCAGGTTAAGGGGATCGCCGGCTGAAACCGCGCGCACCGGGAAATATCCATACATGGGCTGCACTTGCTTGCCGGCGCTGGTTCCATGGCAGCGGAGGCAATTGTCATATTGATTGACGGCGGGCGTGAGCACGGTGACTCCGTCAGTGGCGCTGACGCCGGCGACGTCCTTCTGCGAGACGCGAATCAGTGGGGGATTCGGAAAGACATTGACGGGTTCCGATCCATGCGCGTTGTGGCAGTCGACGCATGTGGCGTGCCGGTTGTTGTTGAGCAGCGTGCTCTCGGCGGCGTCGTGCGGATTGGTGGAACTGGGAAACGGATGGCCGATTTTGGGCGTGGCGTACTCAGAGAAGACGTTGGCCCAGGTTGCCATGGGAGAGACGTTGGCGCCGTTGTGGCAAGAGATGCAATCCTGTTCGTTCATGCCGCGGAGCAACCGGGGCGGCGCGCCGGCGTTATGCGGCGCGTGGCAGGAGATGCAGGCGTCCTGCGCCACTGTGGAGTAGCTTCCCAGCGATGCTGAAGGCGAAATGATGCTGGCCGACAGAGCATGCGCGCTGGTGGACCAATCGGCCAGCGGGTTGACCTGGCCGCTCATTGTCCGGGTGGGGTCGTGGCAGGCAAGGCACAACTGGCCATTGATACTGTTGATCGCGAGGAAATTCAATGAGACCGGGTCTTTGGCCTGTACGTGCGGATTGTGGCACGAGGTACACTCGACATTTCCACCAATCAGTTTCACCGCGCCGGTTGTGTCGGCGGTTTTGTGGCTGGCGACGAGGGATGCGGCCAGATCCACGTTATCTTTCAACGGCAGCGAAAAGCTGAAGGGATGCGAGGGCTGCATGTTGCTGCCGAAGACGTCCTGCGAGTACATGGATCCATGCGTGGTGACCTGGCCAAACACCACGGTATCGCCGATGGCCACGGTGCCGTCATGGCAACTGAGGCAATGATTACTATCGTTGCCGAGCTTTGGCTGACGCCCTTTGTTGGATTCGGTGTCGCTGGTGTAAGTGGTGTAGGTCTGGGTGGTAAGTTTCTGGTTCCAGAGGGCGCGGTTGAGTCCGGAGTGGGGCGCGTGACAATAGGAGCAGGCATCGGGACGCGCGCCAGTGATGGGGGATTTGCTGCCCGATCCCAGGCTATGCATGCCCAGTACATCGCGGCCGACTTGCGCGGTCAAGGCGGTGCCGGCAAAGAGGAGGGCGAACAGGATTGCCGACAGGGAGAGAATGAATTGGCGGCTCACTCGACTGGGACTCGCACTATTGGGGCGCACTTTATTGAGGCTCACTTGACTGCCTCCACGGGCGGCAGCTTCAAGCCCACGTATTGAAAAACCTGGACGCGGCGATTGAACGAATCCACGACAAACACGCGGTCATCATGGTCAATGAACAGGCCCGCGGGCAACTGGAATTCTCCGGCATGCGTGCCTCTGGCGCCGAAGTAATAGAGCAATTCGCCTTTGGGGTTGAAGACCTGCACCATGCCCCACAAAGCGTCGACCACGTATAGATCGCCTTCCGAGTCGACAGCGACTCCCTTTGGCCTGAACACGGAGCCGGGGCTATCTCCTATTTTTCCGACAGCGTACTTGAAGGTTCCGGAGCGGTCAAAGACCTGGACGCGGAAGTTCATGGCGTCAACGACCAACAGATTTGGCCCTTCGAGCCTGAGTTCGGTGGGAAGATTGAACTCGCCTTCTCCGTCACCCGTCTTGCCGATGGTTTTGAGAATGTTGCCTTGCATGTCGAGTACAAATACCTCGTCGCGCAGCGTGTCGGTTACATAAATCCGCTGCGCCGCGGAATCGACGGCAATTCCAGTGGGGCGCTTGAAATAACCCTCGCCGCCCTTGAGGCTGCCGATGGCATGCACGAATTTTCCGTCCGGCTCGAAGACAAAGATCATGCCGGATTCCGAGTCGGTTACATAAATATTGTCCTGCGCATCGACGGCGACGCATTGCGGCGCCCGCATGGCTTCCTTTTCTTTTGCGAGGCGCTGAATGAATTTGTATTTGTGCTGGGCAAAGTCGAAGATGTGCACGCCCGCCGCGCCGGGATCAGTGACCAGAATGCGGCCATGCGAATCGGTGGCGATGCTGTAAGGGCGAACCAGGGAGCGGTAGTTAGGCGCGCCGGCGACTGCATCAATCAGCTTGTTCCAGAAACCGCGATTCGGCTTGACTTCAAATTCAGAGGTGAAACTCCGCTCCCATGAGAGCTTACGCCCGCCCTCGAGCGACAATTCCCATGCCTCGGGAGCGGCATGAGGCTTGGAAGTCTGAGATGCCCAGAGAGGATTCGACAGCATCGCGGCGCCAGCCAGGATCAAGGCTGCGCAGCAATACCTTCGCCTCTTTCCTGCTAGAAGAAGTTGAACCAACGCGATACTCCCATGTAGTACGAAGATACAACCTGTGGCGGAGAACCTGAGGCGCTGAAACCCTGTTCAAGCCTTGAGAACCCGCTGGTAAAGTTCAGCTTTCGGAACTGATACAGGACGAGAGAATTGAACTCTTCACTCTGATTTGTGGACGCCACCCCGGAGCTGGACGTATTGCTGTTTGCCCTGGCAAAGCTGGTGGAAAGTGTCAGCCCCCTGGCGGGAGAACTGGAGAGCGAAAAAGAATAGCCATCCCCTCCGTAAAGCGTGATCAGATTCGAAGGCAGAGCGGGCGACGGGACCGGCACGGAGACCAGACCGGCGCCGGTTAACAGCGCCTGGCCGTTCGATTTGGAATAGCCTCCGTTGGCTGTGAACATGGAGCCATATCCCACGCTGGTGTTATAACTCTGAGTGCTGCTTACGGAGCCAGGATCATTCGTGAGCCCAGTGCGGGAAGCGCCGGCGCCCGCGTTGACGTTAAGCTTTCCCCATCTCCGCCTGACGTTGCCCGAGTAGTGGAACAGGGAGTTCATGTAGGTAACCAGCAAAGTTTCGACATTTTGCGAATAGCCGAAGGAAGCGGTCACTTCACATCCCAGAACCTTACTGTTGTAATTCTCGTTCGTCGAGAAACCCAGGGTATCCTGGCCGTTAGCGTCCGCGAGGTTGCCAGACGCGTTCATATTGGCATTGAAATTCCCATTGAGAAGCTTGCGCGAGTAGGTGGCGCTTCCGCCGTAAGAGGTCTCACCGTAGCTCTCGCCAAGGAATAACTGAGTTCGGCGCTCGACATAGGCAGTGGTTTGCATATTGGCCATGGGCGAATAGCCCACGGTTCCCAAGAGGTCAAGCGAGTCGGACGACTCATTCGTGTTTAGTCCGGAAATCGCGGCACCGGACTGCAATATGGATTGAAAGAGCTGTCCGGACAGATTGTCAGAGTAGTTTGCACTTCCGGTGACAGAGAATTTGTTGAAGGGCCGAACCGATGCAAAGGCGTTGAGAATGTCAATGGAGCCAGTGGATGTGTACCCCTCGTAATTCGTATTCCAGGTTGATCGGTTGACGCCGGCGGAGATCGAGCCGTTCATGGGTAACTGGTGCGCGACATTGAAACCCTCACCGCTGTTCTGATTCTGTGTTTCCGTGTCGTCTCCTCCTGAAAGGACAGCGGGAATGAGGGAGTGGCCGCCTCCGGTGGAGTAATAGCCTCCCATGTTGAAGCCGGCAACGTTGTAGGCGGAATGGAGGTTGAGCGAGTGAAACGAGTTCGTCCCCTGATCGTTGGTTCCGTATACCGAATAATTGCTGTTGCCCAGTTGGAAAGCGGCAGACGCACTGGGCATATGGGGGAGATTTTCGCTCCAATTGATGCCAAAGGTACTGCTATCGCCATGAGTCACGTAATCGGCGAGGCCCGGAACGGCATAGTTTCCGTCGCTGTTATAGGACTTCGAATAGCTGACCGAGCCGGGAAATGAGCTGCCCCCGAAGATTGAGCTGGATAAGTTGATTCCACTGGCTTCGGAGATGGACTGGTAGTCAGAGTTTGCCCGTGACTGATTCAGGTAGAAGCCAGCGTTATAAGAGAGGAAGTTTGGGTTATAGAAGTAGCCGGAGACGTTGGCAACACCGCCGACCGTCCAGCTGTGGTCGGAACTGGTCTGATTTCCAAAATCCGCAGTATACCCTGTTGAAACCGTGCCGTTCAGGCTCGTGCTCAATTCACCGGTCTTGATTTGCGCGGCAAGAGGCCACGCCAGCAGGAGGAACACTGCCTGCGCAACCGACGCGACTCGCAAGGATTTCCGCACTGAATGACCGCCTTAACTTTTCCGAGCTCAACATGCGGGGCTCTTTCTGAAATTCCTCAAAGCTGTTCGATCTTCGCGTTCTGCCGCAACCGCTTGTCGAGAGCGGATCGAGCCTGATTCGTTTTGTTCTGTTGCAGTTCCTTCTGCAACTGCGCCTTTACGTCTTCGAACTTCGCTTTGCCCGCGGGGGCATGAACTTGAAGGCGCACAATGGTGTAAGCCTGATCCATAGCAATCAGGTCGCTGACTTCTCCAGGTTTCAAGGCATTGAGCACTTTCAGAACCTGAGGCGCCAGTTCATCGAGAGACACGGGTTTATGCTGGCCCATCATCACGTGATAGTCGTCATCGGAGATTTTCTCCGCGAGCAGACCGAACTCTTCTGTATTCCTGGTCGCCTTTGCCTGGCGCAGCGCGTCGTCGGCCCGCTTGCGCCCTTCCTTCAACTGGTCGGCGGTCGCGTGGTCTGGAGGGAGAACGGAGATTGTCTGAAAGGTAAACGACTCGGGTTTCAGAAAGCGGACGGGGTTGCGATCGTAAAAAGCCTTAACCTCTGCGGGAGAAGCGGTACTTTTGTCCTCCACTTCGGTCTTCAGGAGGGCTTCAATCAACAGCGAGCGCCGGATCTTCTCGCGCAGCAACTGTTGCGAGCCATGAAAATCGCCTTGCAGCATCACATTGAATTCGTCCGGCGTGGCAAACTGCTTGCGGAACTCCGCCTCGGCCTGCTGCATTTTCGCGGCTGCGATGATCATCTTGCGGTGTAGAGCTTCCTGGTAGACCAGCTCTTCAAAGACCATCATTTTCAGGGCACCCTCGCGAATCTGGGGCGCCAGATCTTTGGGCAGCCCGTTGTGCTGACGGGCATAGGGGAAAATTGCGTATTCCTCGCGGGTAAGGTCGGCTTCGGTGAGCACCGAACCGTTCACACGGACTACCGGTACGGTTGTTGCCGGCGACGTCGCGGTTGCTGCTGCGGGCGGCTGCGTAAAAACCGTCGGTTTGTGGGAAGCCACCTGGGCGCCGGCCACGGAAAAGGCCAGCAGGGAAAGCGCGCAGATTGCGAGTTTGAAGTTCATGATTGCCATCCGGTTGCGAAAGAATGAGGTTTCGAAAAAATGGGGAGGGAAAAATGCTGCTCCCTCCCCCTTCATGCACGCGAGTTAGAAAGTGGTCGGAATGACGTAAGAGCCGTTTGACTCGTTCGCTTCGCCACCGTGGCACTGACGGCAGAATTGCGCCGTCTGGTTGCTGCCTGAGGTGCTCGAGGCCGGGTTGTAGGGAGCGCGAACGAAGAACATGGTCGCGTAGTATCCGCTGGGCAGGCCTGAGCCGGAACCGGCGGTGAGCGTTGCCTGAGAGGCCTGTGATACCTTAACCACGTTCATCAAGTGCTGGTTGTGGCAGGTGGTGCACAGGACTACTGGCTGGTTGTTGTAAGCGCCGGGGCTAACGAAAAAGCCATAGTTAGCGAGGAACGCGCTGGAGTTCGGACCGTTCATCAAAACCTTGCCCGTGGAGCTGATGCTGCAATCCCAGTTGTATTGACCGGTGCAGCCCATGACGGCATTGAGTCCCACCGGGTGATCGTTGAGGTAGTTGCCGACAGAGGTACCGTCGTCGCCTAGCAGTGTCGGGGGCTTGGTGCCGCCGTAGGTTGTGGGCAGGGTCTCATAGACCTTGTTCTTCATCATGGCGCCCGTTGCATAGTTGCCGTCATGGCAGCTGAGGCAAAGAAGCAAACCGGCAACGTCAGGCGTGGAGGCGGTGACGCTGGAGGGCAGGACTTCTACGTAGCTGCCTCCGCCGGTGGTGATGGTCTGGCCAAGCAAATTGCTGACATCCTGGCCCCAGAGAGCGACCACACCCGTATTGGGAACGTCGTTGATTGTGACTGCGGTCGACCCGGTACCGATGGTGGTTGATTTCGGCGTGTAGCCGTTTCCGAATGCGCCGCTGTGTGGTGCGTGACAGGCCGCGCAACCGCGGCCGTAGTTAAGGTGAGCGCCGAGAACGTCAGACGTCGGCGCCTGGATCTGGGCCGCCGCGAAGCCCGCGGTCACCAAGAAGGATAAGGCGATTAAGAAATTGCGCTTCATTTGATGGAGCCTCCTAGTGCTCACTCCTGTTGCTTGGCCGAACCGCGAAGTTGACCTTTCCGGCGCTACTTGCGTTTCAGTCTTGATACCGGACATATGCATGACCAATTTCGTTGCCGCGGGACGAGGCGAGCCTGTTGCCACATCGCGCAAGTTGTCGTTTTCGGAGGAGGAGACAGACCCTCCGAAGGAAGGGGCGGTGGTGCTTGTGGCAAATTGCCACACAATGGCGTGCGTTCCGGCAGAGTGACGCTTGTATAAGGGCCGATGGGATTCCGATCTTGTATTCATCGTCTTCATTCGTGAGAACCGTCACGTTCCAGAACACCCATAACTGATGACAACATGCTTGCACGTGAGAACAATCACGTTATGTGACGTCAATCACCGTCTGTGAACAACGGTGGACAGTGACTTACGTCACTTCATCGGATGACGCACGGTGGTCCACTAAGTCTGGCATCACCTTGACGGCAAAGCTCCAAGCGGTGTGCCGGCCGCCCGTTCATCGGCCGCCGCGGCGACAGATGAACGGGGTACAAGTGTTCCGGGTCGGTGAGGAGTAACGGGCGAATGAGCGGATCGAGCCCGGATGTTGAGGAGGAAACGAGTCAGACTTATGCGCAGTCCTGACTTGGGGAGACGATGGCATGACGAACGAATCAATCGCGGCAGAGGGAGCAAGCGAGGCAACCGCGAGGAACAGGCTGGGAGCGGCGAAGGTGTACGGAATGGCCGGCGTGTGCTTAGCGGCGGGCCTGGCGATGGGGTATCTGCTGCAGGGTCGGCAATCGACGGCGTCCCTGGCGGAGCCCGCGGCGGCAGTGGTTACCACCTCCTCGCCCCCGAGCGCGGCGGCGGGACGCGTACAGACGCCCAAACCTTTATGGATGCCTCCGGCTTCCGGAGAGCTAACGCAGCCGGCGGGCGGCGGCACTGGGACCGGCAACGCCCAGACAGTCAATACTCAGACATCCACTACCGGGCGCGGAATAGGGCACGGACACCTGGTCAAGGTGGAACAGTTGAAGCAGTTGGCCGACAAGCAGGCAGCGGCAACGCTGGAGGAACTGAAGAGCGACCAGAACAACACAACTTTGCTGATGAAGGCGGGCGCCATCTACTACTCCATGCGCCAATACAGGGAAGCGGACACTTACTATGGCAAAGCGGTGCAAGCCGATGAGAAGAACGTTGCTTTTCGCGTGAAGCTGGCGGCCAGTATTTACAGCAGCGGCGATGCGGATGGGGCGATTGCTGAACTGAACAGAGCGCTGAGTTACGACCCCAAGGATGCCGATGCGCTGTTCGATCTTGGCCTGATCCGGCTACAGGGAAAGCAGGACGGCAAGGGGGCCCTGGCCGCGTGGCAGCAATTGTTGAAGTCGAATCCTCAATTGAGCGCGGACCACAAGGCCACGGTGGAAAAGCTGATGGCCAATGTGCTGACAACACTGGGCGATCAACATGGAGTGGAAGGAGGCCGCGGCAATGATACTCGCAAATCAAGCCAAAACTAAGCAGTGGACCGTGACGCAGGCTATGATCCTGGCTGCCGTCTGTCTGGTGGCTGGAGCGGCCGGCGGCTGGGAGATTCATGCATCGCAAAGGCCGGATATTAGGGTGTCCTCGAAAGCCGCAATGACTGCGGCGAACGCGGCCAACCAGGCAGGTCAGGCGCCCGGGGCCGCTCAATTGAAAGAGATGGCTGACGCGCAGGCAGCACCGCAGATGGATAAGCTCAAGTCCGATCCTAAGAATCCGGATCTGCTGACGAGCGTGGGGAACATTTATTACGACGCGCAGCAGTATTCGAGCGCCGTTGACTACTACACGCGGGCGCTCGCGGCCAGGCCATCCGACGCATCCGTGCGAACCGATATGGCAACTGCTTACTGGTACATGGGAAATGCCGATACGGCGATTGCGGAATTCAATAAGGCGCTGACCTACGCGCCTAATAACCCGAATACGCTGTTCAACCGCGGCCTGGTCAAATGGCAGGGGAAGAGAGATGGCGCTGGAGCCCTGGCCGACTGGGAGAAGCTGCTGGCGGTTGACCCGAGTTACGAAGCGAAGGCTAAAGTGGAACAGATGATGGGAGAGGTAAAGAAAGAGGCTGGGGCGAGCCCGGCGATGAAGACGAAATAGGACAGGAGAAACTGAAAGCTAACGGAACGCAACAAAACAAGAGATCTGTGCTGACGAACACGCCTAAAAATGACGTAATATGTAGCCACAGGTACGAAGCCCATGCACAGCGCAACGAAGAAGCGCTTCAGTCGAGGTGAAGTTCTCATCCGCGAGGGCGAACGCGGGGAGTGCGCCTACATTATCGAAAGCGGCAATGTCGAAATCCTGCTGCAACGCGAGGACACTGTGGTGCAGATAGGAACGCGCGGCGCCGGATCGCTGATTGGTGAAATGGCGATGATCGACGACAGGCCGCGCACGGCGACGGTAAGGGCGCTGGATGACCTCACCGTGATGGAAATCACGCGCGACGACTTTGCGCACCGGGTAGAGAGCGCAGATCCAGTGGTCAAGATGGTGATGCGGACGATGGTCGCGCGCTACAGGGATATGATCGGCCGGACCGATGCGTTCCGCTTTGTGTCCTCATCCTCATCCACGGCCACCGCGGAAGCTGCGGAGAAAAACGACGCCAGCCACGAGACGGCGCTCTCCGCGATCCGGCTGCACGGGGAGTTGAGCCGCGCGGTGGATCAGGGAGAGCTGCTGCTGTTTTACCAGCCGATTATCGATATTCAGAACATGAAAATCGCAGGGTTTGAGGCCCTGATGCGCTGGATACATCCGGTCAACGGCATGATTTCTCCGGGTGTCTTTATTCCTGTCGCGGAAGAGAGCGGATTAATCACAGAGCTCTCGCAGCTTGCTCTGGAGCTGGCGTGCGATGCGGCGATCAAGCTGCAAGCAGCGGCTTCAGCGGACCTCGTCGGTCCCGCCCCGCTCTTTGTTGGAGTGAACTTCTCGGTAAAGGATTTTGCGGGGGCTAATCTCTTCGAACATGTAAGGGCAACAATTGAAGAGAAGAAGATCGATCCGCAGCAAATCCACCTTGAAATTACGGAGTCATTGCTGATGGAAGCGCCGGAAGCTGCGCGGAAGGAACTTGAAAAATGTCGCGCGATCGGGCTCAATGTCTCCATCGACGACTTTGGTTCCGGCTACTCCTCGCTGAGCTACCTGCACTATTTTCCGATCGACACGCTGAAGATCGACCAGAGCTTTATTCGCTCGTTGTCGACACACCCAGACAGCATCGTACTGGTTAGATCCATCATTGGCCTGGCGCAGAATCTTGGCATGAGCGTGATTGCAGAAGGCGTGGAAACCGCCGACAACGCGGAGAAGCTGCGGGCACTTGGGTGCGAGTATATTCAGGGCTACTTCTTTTCAAAACCCCTGCCCTTCAAGTTGGCTATGGAGTTTGTGCAGACCTGGAAGGCGCCGCAGCTGGAAGCCGCGATTCAGGGGTAGGATCCCGGCCCTTGACCGGAATCAGAAATGCTGTACCCAGCGATGGTGGACTCCCGCCCTTGCGACAGAAAAAAGTCGCAAGAACGGGGCACGGGATTTTGGGGTACACCAATCGTGGAACCACTCTAGAATCGCCGATTTAAGGGGCGGTCCTCTACTGTCAGAAGCGAAAACGGATTTCAGCTTTTGCCGAAGTCGAAGTGGGCGGGCCGACCGACCCGTTGCCGGTGGTGATTTTGGTTCCGGCGCTATTATTGGAACTCGATACCACAATTGCGGCCACGACCGCGGCAGCGACGGCTCCCCCGGCTGCTGCGATGGTAGCTCCCTTTGACAGCGTCCATTTAAGTTGCGGTTTCTGCGGCTTGCTCTGGGGATTCGAGGGTGGGGAAACGTTCGACTCGTTGATCGTCGTGGATGTCTGCAGGTTGCCGTACTTGGCGGTGACCTGGACCTGCCACGGACCCTTCGCCCCGTTGGCCGTCAGACCGGCAGCGCGGGCAACGCCGTTGGCATCAGTGACCACTGAGAGCGAACTGGCCCCACCCGCAAAGGAACCTCCAGCCCCCTCGGCTCCGCCATGAATTGCAAAGAGAACAGCAGCTCCGCTCAGCGGTTTGTGATTCTCGTCCTGCACCTGGATGATGGGTTCGCGAGCCGTGCGCTCCTTGATATTGTTGAGCGCGCCTTCGCCATCGAGAATCACGATCTGAAGGCCTTTCGGCGGGGCGATGTCAGGATCGACGAGAGCATAGAGAGGCATAGCCGGCTCCAGCAGCAACAGCGAAGCCACCAGCAGCGCGGTGAGCCGCGCGCCTAGTCCAGAGTGAGTCGTGTTCGCCATATGGCTTGCCATCCTAGTTTGTCGCCGTTACAGGAAGCGAAGTTCCCGCGGAATTGGTCAGGGTCACGGACACGCTTCCGATGGCGGAACTGTCGCTGCTCAGGTCGAAAGTCTGCGTATAGAGGAAGGCGCTTCCGAATTGCAGCGATTCGGCCTCTGCATACCAAGTTGCGAACTCCGCGCCTACATCGACCGACACCTGCGGAGTGGCGAGCGAGAAGCCCGAAACCGCCGGGGTGAAGGTGAAATCGGCGGTCGACATATCCCGCGTGCTGGAGTAGCCCTGGATGGTCACAGTCAAATTAGAGCCGCTGCCGGAAACCAGGACGCTGGTGATGACGGGCGCGACCGGAGGCACATTGATCACGACCGGCTGTATCCCGCCTGGAGTGACGTTCTGGCCATTCTGTTCGAGGGTGAGATTGACGGTGATCGTTCCCGAAAGGGTGCCTGTCTGGATCATGATCTGAGGCACGGTGGTGGAATTGGCCGGGAGCGTGAAGGTTTCGACGGTGCCGCCGGTGGAGAACTGCACGTTGGGATCGGTGGGACCGCCCGTGTTTGTCGGCTGGACGGAGAGCGTGAGCGTTACCTGCAACTGGAACGGATAGCCCTCAAGGAGTTGCAGATCGAGAGCGGGCTGTGCTCCCGGCGCCACGGTGCCTGAGCCGGTGAAGACGACCTGAATATTCGGCGGAATGATTGTGAACGCAACCGACGCCGTAGTTTGGTTGGTGGACGGATTGGTTACGGTGATGGCGCCAGGCTGAACCTGCTGGAAGAAGCTTGCAGGGAGCACCGCGGTCATCTGAGTCGGACTGGAGTAGGAGCTCGTGAGGGTCAGCGTCTGCGCGGCGAAGGCGAGCTGGACGATGGTTGACGGGCTGAACCCGGTACCGTTAAGCGTGATGGTTGTGGCCGGACTCTGGTAACCAGCGAAAGTTGGCAGAATAGACCCGAGCGAAAGGCCTGGATTCACCTGGATGGTGACCGAGGCTGTTGCCGAGGTGTAGTCGACGGTGTCCGCGGGAACGTACTTCACGCTCAGGCTCTGCGGACCTGTGGGCAACACGGACCCTGCGGGTGGCGCGTAGGTAAAGGTTCCGCCGGCAGGAACAGCGGTGGCATTCAACTGCGTCGCCGTGAGCGGATTGCCGAAGGAGATAGCGGCTGGAGTCGCCCATGTGATGACCGGGGTCGCCTGACTGACCTGGATGGGGACAGAAGCGGCTGCTGTGGTGTAGTCGGTGGTGTCGGCCGGAGTGAACGTTACGTTCAGAGTCTGCGGGCCTGCGCCAAGGACTGTGCCAGCCGGCGGAGTGTAAGTGAACGTTCCAGGAGTATTTGCCGTGGCATCCAGCTGAGCTGCGCCCAGTGCCGTTCCGTATGTGATGGCCGCAGGCGCTGTCCAAGCGATGGCCGGAATGCCCTGGTTGACGGTGATGGCGACGGAGCTGGTGGCTGAAGAAAAGTCCGTATTGTCTGCCGGGGTGAAGGTCACGGCGAGAACGTGCGGGCCGGCGGTGAGTAGTGCTCCGGCGGCGGGCGTGTAGGCGAAGGTTCCCGGCACCGAGGCGGTTGCATCGAGCTGGTTGCTGCCGAGCGCCGTGCCGTAGGGGATGGACGCCGGACTGGGCCAAGTGATGGTGGATGCGGCCTGGCCAACGACGAGAGAGACAGTCGCCGAGGAGGCGAGGTAATCGACTGTATCGGTGGGTACGAAGCTCACCGTGAGCTGATGTGTGCCGGCCGTAAGGACCGATCCGAGAATAGGTAAGTAGGTAAAGGTTCCGGGCACCGGGGCAGTTGCATTGAGCTGCGTATTGGTGAGCGGAGTGCCGTAAGTGATGCCGGCAGGATTGGTCCACGAGATGGTGGTTGGAGCCGAGGTGACGCTGACCGGCACGGACGCCGTTGCACTGACGTAGTCAACGGTGTCGTTGGGCACGAAAGTGACATTCAACTGTTGCGTGCCAACGGTGAGGACTGAGCCGATGGGCGGAGAGTAGGTGAAGGTTCCGGGCACCGATGAGGTTGCATCGAGTTGTGCGTTGCTGAGTGCAGTGCCAAATTGGATGGAGGCGGGGTTCGGCCATGTAATGGTAGCGGCAACCGGATTCACGACTTCACTGAAAGCCTCAGACGTGGCTGTGGCAAAGGTGCTGGAAACGGCTGGGGTGTAAACGGCAGTAAGCGGCTGTGTGCCACCGGTCAAAACGACATTGGAGGCAGTTGCCTGGGCCGTACTGTCGAGGAGTACCGTGACTCCGTTCAATCCGACGACGAGGTCCGGATTGCCGTCATGATTGAAATCAGCACTGGCAATGGACTGTCCGCTAGCTGAGGGCAGAGATGTCTCGCCCTTCATGGCGCCGGTGGAAGAGCCGAGGAGAATGGTTGTGCCGCCGCCCTGGCCGGTGCCGGTACCTGTGACTGCGACGTCGGCATAACCGTCCTTGTTAAAGTCGTTGATGGCGACGGACGTGGGCTGCGAGGCGACGCCGTAGATCGATCCACCGGGGAAGGTGCCGGGCGCGCCGGCGCCGTTGTTGATGAGAACATCGACCGTGGAATCGACATTGCTTACGACCGCGAGGTCAGGATAACCATCGCCGTTGATGTCGCCCGAGGCGATGGCGATGGCCGATGCGCCAGCGGAATAGATTTGAGGACCACTGAAGCCGCCGCTTTCGGTGTTGTAAAGGAAGACGGCCGCGTCGGGGCCGGAATTGTCGCTGACGGCGATGTCGGCATAGCCGTCTTTATTGAAATCGGCAACCGTGATTCCCGTGAAGTTGCTGGAGTTGAATGTTGCGCTCCATGAACCCGCGGACGGGAAATTGGTTGGCGTGCTTCCGGTTCCATAGAAGGCCGTGACCGTGTTCGCGCTAATGACGGCAAAGTCCTGGTTGCCGTCGTTGTTGAAGTCTCCAGTGGCGAGGGCGAGGACTCCCGGAACCTGGAGTTGCTGGCTGATGGTAAGGTCGCCCGCGGAATCGCCCGTGGCCAGCAGGATGGCGACAACGCCGTCAGACGATACAACGGCCAGATCGGTGTACCCGTCGCCATTGAAATCGGCAGCGGCAATCGCCACTGAATTTGGATCAAAGCCAAAGCCCGAGGAACTGTAGACGGTCGGCGCCTGGAAGGTGCCATCGCCATTGCCAAGCGAGATGAGCAGAGATGCAACGCCGGAGGCGGTCTCAAGAACGGCGAGATCCTGATTGCCGTCCTTGTTAAAGTCGCCTGTGACCACATCGGTGACAGTCTGCCCGGTAAGAGAATCGATGGTGCCGACACTCAGCAGTCCGCTGGAACCGTTCACTGTTGCGAGAGTGCCGCTGCCTACCGGGATGCCGTTGCTCTGGAAGCTGATGGTCCCGGCAGGGACGCCAAGGCCATTGCTGCCGGCAGTTGCGGTGAGGTTGATCGGGGTTGGATAGGTGACCGGGTTGGCGCTGGAGGCAAGCGAAATCTGGGCCGGGGTCGCAGCCACCGCGAGCGAAACCGTATTGGACGTTGCGGCCGTGAAGGAAACATTGCCGGCAAAGGACGCCTGGATGGTGTAACTTCCCTTCGAGAACAGCCCGTAGCTGTAACTGGCGAACCCGTCCGCGTCGAGCACGACAGTGACCGGAGCAGCGGTGGGCAGCCCGGTGAGGGTGACGGACAGGCCGGCCGGCGGCGTGGTGGAGGTGCCCTGCACCTGGAATGTGACCACGGACCCGGCGGTGGTGGACGCGGTGGAACTGACGAGTTCGAGCGCCACCGATGTGGAGTTCACCTGGATGGTAACCGATGCCGTTGCGGTGGTGTAGTCAGTTTGATCCGATGGAACGTAGGTAACGTGCAGCGTCTGCGCGCCTTCGGGCAAGGTGGTGCCGGCGGGAGGCGCATAAGTGAAGGCGCCTCCGGTAGGTGTCGCTGTTGCATTCAGCTGGGTTCCGCTGAGCTGGGTGCCGAAGGGGATAGCAGCCGGCGTGGGCCATACGATGACCGGCGTGGCCTGGTTCACCGTCAATGTGACACTGGAGGTCGCAGTGTTGTAGTCGGTCGTGTCGGTCGGCGTGAAGGTGACGTTAAGGGTCTGCACTCCTGCGCCGAGCAGCGTACCGGCAGCCGGGCTGTAGGAGAACGTTCCGGCAGTGGGGGAAGTGGCGCAAAGCTGCGTTGCACTCAGGGCCGTGCCATAGGTGACGGGCGCAGGCGCGGGCCAGATGATGGATGGAGTTCCCTTGCTGACGGTAATCGACGCCGTTGCCGAGCTGGCCGAGTAATCGGTGCTGTCGGTCGGAGCAAAGCTCACGGATAACTGGTGCGTGCCCGCGGTCAGAATGGTTCCGTTGGCAGGTGTGTAGGTAAAGGTACCAGGGACTGGGGCGGTCGCATTCAGTTGTGTCGCGCTGAGAGGCGTGCCGTAATTGATGGCTGTTGGATTCGACCAGGTAATTGTGGTGGTGGCCTGGTTGACGGTGATGGACGCTGTTGCGGCAACGCTCTTGTAGTCGGTGCTGTCGGTGGGCAGGAAGGTTGC
>Ga0181537_10002242_pt1 | contig 17169 bp, 14 predicted proteins | sample PEATcosm2014_Bin_39_FD_119765 | JGI IMG/M metagenome (GOLD analysis project Ga0181537, IMG submission 119765) | Peatland microbial communities from MTU Mesocosm Facility, Houghton, MI, USA - PEATcosm2014_Bin23_10_metaG | ecosystem: Environmental > Terrestrial > Soil > Wetlands > Peat | place... | reverse complement strand
CTTGGTGCCGCTGGCATTGGTGCCGCTGGCATTGGTGCCGGAGGACGGTGTGGCGCCAGAATAATGGCTCACTTCGTGAACCACGGCGCCCTGCTGCGCCGTGATCAGCAGCAGCAACAGGCCCAGCGATTTGAGCAGGTTTCTCATTTGAATGACCGAAACGCTACCAGAATAGCCCGTCCCATGCATTATTTATGCAGTGGCGATGAGTGCGCCGAGGCTCCGTCGGTTCAAACCACTTCGAGCGCCGCCGACAGGTCCGCGATCAAGTCGTCGGCGTCTTCGATGCCGACCGAAATGCGGATCAAGCCGTCGGTGATGCCGAGGCGGTCGCGCGTCTCCTTGGCGACGCCCGAATGCGTGGTGCTTGCCGGGTGAGAGATCAGCGTTTCGGTTCCGCCGAGACTCACCGCGAGCTTGATGACCTGCAGCGCATCGAGCAGGCGAAAGGCCTCCGCCTCCCCACCCTTGACGGTAAAGCCGAACGTTGATCCGGCGCTTTCACACTGGCGCATGAACACCGCCCGCCGCGGGTCATCAGCGGACAGAAACCCCAGATAGTTCACGGCCGCGATCTTGGCGTGCCCACGCAAAAAGTTCGCCACCAATCCGGCGTTCTCCGCCGACTTATGCATGCGCAGCGACAGCGTTTCCATCGAACGCATGATCATCCAGGCTGTATTCGGATCCAATTGCGTGCCGAGCGCGCCGCGCAATTTCTTCACCGGATCGACCGCCTGGCGCGATCCGACGACGCCGCCCGCGACCAGATCGGAATGGCCGCCGACGTATTTCGTCAGCGAATACAACACGAGGTCCGCACCCGCCGTGAGCGGACGCTGGAACACGGGCCCCAGAAACGTGTTGTCGACCGCGACCGGCGGGCGCCCACCGTGCTGGCGCTTGCCGAGAGCCGCGGAGATCTCCCGCATCAACGCCAGATCGACCAGGCTATTGGTCGGATTCGCCGGAGTCTCGACCATCACCAAGCATACCCGCCCGCCGTTCTTGGCCGCTTGCTTGGACGCGCGGTCGGCGGCCTCCGTGACTGCGGCCGCGTCATGACCGAGAGTGAAGCCGACGGCAGTGACGCCGAACGCGGGCAGGGTTTTTTCAATCAAGGTTTCCGTGCCGCCGTAGAGCGGCTGGCTCATCAGAATCACATCGCCGGGACGCACGTGAGTCCAAAGGACGGTGGAGATGGCCGACATGCCGCTCGAGAATACCGCCGCCGCCTCGCCCTCTTCCCACAACGCCAATCGATCCTCGAGCACTTCGAGATTCGGATTGTTGAACCGCGAGTACACGAGACCGGAGGTTTGTCCGGCGCGCAGTTCGCGCCTGCCGGAGGTGTAGTCGAAGAAATCTTTTCCGTCCTGAGCGGTTTTGAAAACGAACGTCGAGGTCAGAAAGATCGGCGGCTTGAGCGAGCCTTCCGACAAGCTCGGGTCGTAACCGTACCCCATCATCTGGGTTTCAGGCTTCAGCACGTGCTTGCCGATTTTGCGTTTATGATACGTGTCGTAACTCACGCGGCCCCCCAATGGTGGATGTCAAGGGTGAATCTCAAGGGTGAATCTCAAGGGTGAATCTCAAGGGTGAATTTCAAGGGTGGATATCAGGGATGAATGTCACTGGTGGATGTGTAGCCGCAATATACGCCAGCGTAGAATGATTCGCCCGTGCTCCTGACAGTCATCGCCTTCGCGGCGTTCTCCAGCACCTTGCTCGGCGGTCTGTTGGCGCTCAAGTTGCGCGACAAATTGCATTTGATCTTAGGGTTCAGTGCCGGCGCGGTGATCGGCGTCGCATTCTTTGATCTGCTTCCCGAGGCGATCAGTCTCGGCGAAAAGTCTCAAACCCCCTCAGTCATTTTATCGTGGACCGCGCTCGGCTTTCTGGCGTACCTCGTCATGGACCGGATCATGCTTTTCCACGGCGAGGCCGCTCCGCGCGGCCGCTTCGCCGCCGCGGTGCTGTGCATTCACAGCCTGCTCGACGGCATAGCCATCGGACTCGCATTCAAAGCCTCGCACGAGGTCGGCATCATCGTGGCCATCGCGGTGCTGACCCACGATTTCTCCGACGGCATCAATACGATGAACCTCGTGCTCAAGAACGGCGGCGAGCGTGCCCACGCGTTTCGCTGGCTCGTGGCGGATGCGGCGGCGCCGGTGCTCGGAATCGCTTCCACGTCTCTTTTCACGCTGCCCGGCGAAGGCTTCGGCACCGCACTCGCGATCTTTGCCGGATTGTTTCTCTATATAGGCGCGAGCGATCTGATCCCGGAAAGCTACCACGCGCACCCGAAATTTCTCACCACCGCCATGACGCTGGCCGGAGCGGCCGTCCTGTATCTGGCGATCGCGCTGATCGGCCCAGGGTAACAACTGAGGTTACGCGGGTCGATCGAAGTCGCCCGGTGCCATATGCCTCTCGGGAAACTGCTCCGGCGTGGGGCGTTAATTTGGTAGATCGGCCCACACTCGCGCGACGCTAAGTGACAGCCAAGCTTCGTTCTTGGCTCTCGAGTTGTAGCAGTTCTCCGCCAGGCATCCCGCGCCGGTCTCCTTTATCTTGGGTCCGGCGTCATTTGCAGTGGTCCGCCGGGCAACCTCCGCCAGTCAGCTTTATCTTGCAGCTTCCAGCGTCAGCGGTTAACCCTTCAGTAATATAAGACGCTCCCCAAGAATCCGCGTCAAGCTGCAAATCTAGTGCGTTTCGCAGGAAATGGACCTTGACAGTCATTGTCTAAAAGTCTTCATCGCGATCTACTCGCCGTATCAACCGCGGTCACGAGGGCGAGCCGGCAGGCTCCGCGGTGCGGCTCGTCGCCGCGCTGCCGGCGGATGCGATCATGATGCTCACGACGGCGAGCCACTGCACCCAGCTCAGCCGCTCGCCGAGAAAGGCGAGGCCCGCGAGCGCCCCGAGCACCGGGTCCAGGCTCATGAGCACGCCCACGGTGCGGGTCGGCAATCGCGGCATGGCCAACATTTCCAGCGAATAAGGCACGGCGCTCGACATCAGCGCGACGCCCAGTGCGCTCGGTAGAATCGCCGGCGAGAACAGCTGCGTGCCGGCTTGCGCAATGCCGATCGGCACGATCATGAGGGAACCGGCCAGCATGCCCAATGCGGTGGTCTGGCCGCCGTGCGCAGCACCGGCTTTGCGGCCGAAATGGATATATAGCGCCCAGCACAGACCCGCGGCCAGGCCGCAGGCGACGCCGACCGGCGCCAGGGGCTTCCCCACCAGGCCGAGCGGCAGGAGCGCAAGCAAGCCGAGCACGGCAATCAGGATCCACAGAAAATCGACGGCGCGGCGCGATGCGGCCATCGCCAGTGCCAGCGGTCCGGTGAATTCCAGGGCGACCGCGATGCCGAGGGGGATGGAGCGCAGCGACAGATAAAAAAACAGATTCATCCAGCCCAGGGCCACGCCATAGATGACGATCACGCGTATCTCGCGCGGGCGCAAGCGCAGGCGCCAGGGGCGCCAGACCGCCATGAGCATGAGCGAGCTGAGCGCCAGCCGAAGCGCGGTGGTGCCGGCCGCACCCACCACCGGAAACAGTCCCTTGGCGAACACTGCTCCGACCTGGAAGCAGACCATCGCCACGATGAGAACCGCGATCGGCGCGGCCACCGACTCAGTCCTGATCGTGCACCTTTTCCGGCAGCCGCAAGTGCCGCATCACGCGGTTGAGGTTCTTGCGAATGTCGTTCAGTTGCCCGATGTTGACGGCCGTCTTGATCGCCTCTTTGAGGGGCTGCAGCGGATAGCCGCCGTAGGCACCGGCGTCGGGCACATCGTTGGTGACCGAGGAGCGCCCCGCCAGGACCACGTTGTCGCCGAGCGTGATGTGCGCGGTGACGACGGTGTTGCCGCCGGTGACGAATTGGCGGCCGATCTTGGTGGAACCGCCCATCATGAAACCCGCCGTGAAAAAACCGTTTTCGCCGAGATCACAGTTGTGCGCGATGTGACAGAGGTTATCGAGCTTGGACCCCGAGCGGATGCGGGTGGAGGTCAGGGTGGCGCGGTCGACGGCGCAGTTGCTGCCGATCTCGACGCGGTCGCCGATCTCCACGTTGCCGAGATGGGCAATTTTCATCGGCCTGCCCTGCGCATCGATCGCATAGCCGAAGCCGTCGCTGCCGATGCTGGTGTGCGGATGGATCTCGCACTGCTCGCCGATCCGGCAGCCGGCACCGACGAACACATGCGGGTGCAGCGTGGTCCCGTTGCCGATGCTCGCGCCGTTCTCGATCACCGTGTGCGCCCCGACCTTCACGTCGTCGCCGATGTGCGCATTTGCACCGATGACGCAGTACGGGCCGAGCAGGGCGCGCTCGCCCACGACGGCCTGCGGGTGCACGACGGCCGTCGGATGCCGCTCACCCCATTGCGCGAAGCGAAGGCACTTCGTGTCGAAATAACCGAGCAGCACCGCCATACCCATCGGGATGCTGCCCACGGAAAAGCAGCAACCCTCCGCGTCGGCCACAGCGCTCACGCAAGCGGTCATTCTTGTCGGCACGATGAGGATCGCGGGCTGATGGCTGCGCGCTTCGGCGAGCTGGCATGCATCGCTCACGTACACCAGGCTGCCCGCCATCGACTCCGCGGGCACGTGACACTGGCTCGCGGAGCGCGTCAGATCGCCATGCAGGAAAGTGAAGACGTCGGAATGCCGATCTTTGACGGTTTGAGCATCGAGCATGGTGGCTGCGAGTATGATCGCAAAGCCGCGGCTCGCGTGAACATTCTATGCAGGACCCGATAAATAATTTTCTCGCGCAGCGTGCGCTGCTGCTGCTCGACGGTGCGTTGGCGACCGAACTCGAGCGGCGCGGCGCCGACCTGCTCGATCCGCTTTGGTCGGCAAAGTGCCTGATAGAGCAGCCGGATTTGATCCAGGCGGTGCATTTGGACTACTTTCGCGCCGGCGCGGATGTGGCGACGACGGCAACCTATCAGGCGTCCTTCGAGGCCTTCGCGCGCCGCGGGCTCGAGCGCACCGCAGCAGCGGCAATGATGCGCCGCGCAGTGGCGCTCGCCGCCGCCGCGCGGGAGGAATTTTGGAGCGGCGAGTCGATGCGGATCGGCCGGCTGCGCCCGCTCGTCGCGGCGTCCATCGGACCGTACGGCGCGATGCTCGCGGATGGATCGGAGTATCGCGGCGGCTACCTAGCGGATGACCGGACATTGGCGGAATTTCATCGTCCGCGCTTGCAGGTGCTGGCGGATGCCGGCGCCGATCTCTTCGCCATCGAGACGATTCCCTGCCTGCGCGAAGCGATCGTGCTGGCGCGCGCGCTCGAGGAGTTTCCCGACTGTTCGGCCTGGATGAGCTTTTCCTGCCGGGACGGCACGCGCAATTGCGAGGGCGAAGATATCGGGGAATGCGCCGCGGAATTGAACTCCCACCCGCAGATCGTGGCCGTGGGCGTCAACTGCACGGCACCGCAATACGTGACGCCACTCCTCGAGCGGATGCGCAGCCGCACGGACAAGCCGCTCGTGGCGTATCCGAATTCCGGCGAGCATTACGATGGCTCATCCAAACATTGGAGCGGCGCCCCCGAGACCGCGCGCTTCGGCGAGCAGGCGCGCGGCTGGTACGAGGCGGGTGCCCGCTTGCTCGGCGGCTGCTGCCGCACCGGCCCGGATGATATTCGCGACGCGGCCGAACGACTGGAGGCTTGCCTGGCAGGCTCCTGATCAGCGCTCGGAGAAATTAGGCTCGCGCTTCTCGAAGAAGGCGCGCACGCCCTCGACGCAATCGTGCGTCTCGAATGACATTTCCTGCGCACTGCGCTCGGCGCGCAATTGTTCCTGGAGGGAATTATCGAAGGTCGAGGTGTGCAGCGCCCTGATCTGACCGAGCACCGCGCAGGGTCCGCTCGCGAGCCGGTGCGCCACCGCCTGCGCGCGCATCACCACTTCGGCCGCCGGCACCACCGCATAGGCGAGACCCCAGTCGAGCGCGGTCTTGGCGTCGATGCGTTCCGCCAGCATCAACGAGGACAGCGAGCGGCCCGCACCGATCCGGCGCGCCAGGTGAAAAGTGATGCCGGCGTCCGGCACCAATCCCAAGCGCGTAAAGGACGGCAGGAAATACGCGTTGTCGCCGACGATGATGATGTCGCTCGCCAGCGCCAGGCTCATGCCCGCACCCACGGCCGCACCGTTGACCGCGGCAACGATGGGGAAACGGAAGGTGCTCAAGCGCAGGATCAAAGGATCCATGAAGCGGCGCATTTCGAAATGTGCGCGCTGCCGCGCTTCCTGGGTCTTCAAGTCGACCGAATGCAGATCCAGTCCGCTGCAGAACACATCATTGCTGCCGGTGATGACGACGGCGCGCGCACCGCCCTCGCCTTTTTGTATTTTATCGAGCGCGAGGTGCATCGCGCGAATGATGGAGATGTCGATGGCATTGCTCACCGCCGAACGTTGGATGCTCAACGTCGCGACGCCATCGGACACCGCGAACGACAAGGTATTAGTTGCCACTGCCCCACCCACTATTTAAGTTAAGCCAGACTTATTTAGTCAATTCATCAACTCAATCGCCGATCCATGGTTGGGATCATGCCCCCTGCGCACCCTCGCCGCAAGCGCCGTTGCGCGCCGGCGCGGCGCCCTGCAAACTTCCGGCGCGCATCCGCACCTCGTCAACGGAGCTTTGTAAAATGTCCACCATTCTTGGGCGCGGAGGCGCAGTCCCGTTATCGGCAACCGCAGTTCTGCTGCTCCTCGCCGCCGCCGTACCCGCAGGCCCCGCCACGGTACCGGCAGTCCCCGCCACCGTGCCGGCGGGCGCTACCGATGCTGCCTTGAGCGAGATGCCGGCGACGTTCACACCGCGGGTCGACAGCTTCGATTACGTCAAGCGCGAGGTCATGATTCCGATGCGCGACGGCGTCAAGCTGCAGACGGTCATTCTCATTCCGCGCGGCGCCAGGCGGGCGCCGATTCTATTGACCCGGACACCCTATGGTGCGACCGCGCGCATCGAGAAGAACACCAGTGCGCACCTATCGGCGCTGATCGACAGCACGGATGTCGCCGACGACGCGGTGGTCAATGGCGGCTACATCCGGGTGGTGCAGGACGTCCGCGGCAAGCACGGTTCGGAGGGCGACTATGTCATGACCCGGCCCCTGCAGGGTCCGCTCAATCCGACCGGCGTCGATCACGCGACGGATACCTACGACACCATCGATTGGTTGGTGAATAACATCCCCGAATCGAACGGCAAGGTAGGCATTCTCGGCATTTCCTACGACGGCTTCACGTCGCTGATGGCCCTGGTGCACCCGCATCCGGCGCTGCGGGCATCGGTGCCCATCAACGCCATGGTCGATGGCTGGCGCGGCGATGATTGGTTCCATAACGGCGCGTTTCGCCAGGACAGCCTGACCTACGTGCACGACCAGGAGGCGACTCGCGGCAGCGACGTGGAATGGTGGACGGATCACTACGACGACTACGATACCTGGATGAGTGCGGGCTCGGCGGCCGAGATGGCGCGCCGACACGGCCTCGAACAGGTGGGTTTCGCCGCCAAATTGATGAGCCACCCCGCGTACGATGCCTTCTGGCAAGACCAGGCGCTCGATAAGATTCTGGCCAAACAGGATCTCACCGTGCCCACCATGCTGGTGCACAGCCTCTGGGACCAGGAGGATATCTACGGCAACATGGCGCTCTACCGGGCACTGCAATCCTCGCAGCCCGGCAATCCCAATCTGTACCTGGTGATCGGCCCGTGGTATCACCACCAGCAGCGGCTCGACGGCAGCGCCATCGGTCAGATTCAATTCGGCAGCGATACGGCGCAATATTTTCGCCTGCATGTGCTGCGGCCGTTCTTGGATCATTACCTCAAGGACGAGGCCCCGCCGCTCGAACTGACGCCGGTCACCGCATTCGAGACGGGCACGAATCGCTGGCTCGCGCTGCCGATGTGGCCGAGCGGCTGCGCAGCGGGATCCGCTTGCAGCATCGACCACCGGAAGCTCTATCTGCAGACGGGCGGCGGATTGTCCCTCGCCGCCTCCGATCCTGCGCAGGGGCACGGGACGGGCGCCGGCACCGCCGCTTCCGGGACCGCCGGGTTCGAGAGCTACGTTTCCGATCCGGCGAAGCCGGTCCCGTACCTGCCGCGTCCCATCCATATCGGCGGCGACGATGGCACCTGGCAGACGTGGCTCGTCAGCGATCAGCGAGACGCGGCGGCGCGGCCGGACGTTTTATCCTTCTCGACAGCGCCGCTCACCGAGCCGCTCAAGATCAGCGGCGAGCCGGTGGCGAATCTGATCGCCTCGACCACCGGAACTGACGGCGATTTCGTGGTGAAGCTCATCGACGTCTATCCGGAGGAAGTCGGCCGCCAGCCCCGGATGGGCGGCTACCAATTGATGATTTCAGCCGATATTTTGCGCGGCCGCTATCGGGATTCGTGGAGCGATCCCAAACCCATTCCGGCGAATGCCAGGCAGGTATTCCGCTTTGCGCTGCCGACCGCCAACCATGTCTTCCTGCCCGGCCACCGCATCATGGTCCAAGTGCAATCGAGCTGGTTTCCGCTCTACGACCGCAACCCGCAGCGCTACGTCGACAACATCTTCTATGCCAAGCCCGGCGACTACCAGAAAGCGACCGTCAAGATATTCGACGCCCCACCCAGCATGAGCTTCGTCGATTTGCCGGTCGTGAGGTAGCACCACAACCTGGCTAGTGTTTGCCTTCCTCGTGCTTCTTGTTCTCCGGCTTCGGATGCTGCGGCGGCGCCTTGGGCGGCGGCGCTTTACCGGCCTGCGGAGCCGGGGGTTTCGCGCCGCCCGGGACTTGCGCGTGCTGCGCCGGCGGCTGACCGGCAGGCTCCGGATGCACCGTGTTCGGCGCCGGTGCGTTCGCATTGAGCGGCGGATGACTCGCATTCGGCGCGGCGCCCGGAGGCGGCGCGGTCACGGCTCTGGCCGGCAAGGGTGCCGCACCATGGGCGCCGACCACACCCGGCGCATTGAATGCCGCGGGCTTGGGCGTCGCGGCGATCGCCGGATGTCCGCCGTTGGCCTTCGCGAATAGCGCGGGATTCTTGACCGCTTCTTGCACATGTTGCCGCTGCAGCGGCGTCGGGGGTACGTGCGGTTCCGCCGCGGCCGCGCGTTCCTGGGGAGTCGGCACGGCGGCCACTCCGCCCGCCCCGCCGTTGTAGCTCACCTTGTTGACGGTGACATTGTTCACGACCGTTTCATTGTAGGTATTGTGAATGTTGGTGACGTTGATGTTGGTGACCGTGCGGTTGTAGGCGAACGAATTGCCCGCCCAGCGTCCGCCGGCGAAGCCCACCCCCACATAGCCGAAGCCGTAGTTCACGCCGCCGTAGAAGCCGACGTGCGGGCCCCAGTAGCCGGCGTGAAATGCATACACGCCGCCGACGAAGCCCCAATAACCAGGCGTCCAGAGCACGCCGACGCGCGGCGGCTCAACCCAGGTACCGGGCACCCAGAAATAGCCGCCCGGTCCATAGGCCCAGTACCCCGGCGTCCACAAATAGCCGTCTTCCGGGCAGGGGGGCTGATCGTAGTCCGGCAGCGGCGGCGGCGCTTCGGTGGCGTGCACTTCGACTTCGGGCGCCGAATCGGCGTAGACCGGGGCCGGTGGCGGCGGCGGGGGCGGCGCAACATAGACGCGCGGCGGGGGCGGCGGCGGCGGTCCGGCGACCTGCACCGTGCAGCCGCTGAACAGCGCGGCGGCCGATAGGGCCAGCCCGACGCCCGAAAGCGCAAGCGCGGTGTGTTTTTGAGTCTTGGATGATGTGGTCATAATGGTCCGCCAATTGAATGTTCTTGAGTCGCCACAGGAAGCGTACGCACGCCCCCGCGTCCATCAGGCATATAACGTCACACTTTGAGAATGAGCTAGTTCTGTGAAGCGAATGTAACGCGCCGGCTGCGCTCGCCTCCGACGTCGCCGCGCAGCGACAAACGCGTCGCTATTCGATTGATCGGGAGGCTGTGTCAATGCTTGAGCGGCGCCGCGGTGATGACCGCCCGCAGTTCCATGAGCTTCGATTTGATCGCGGCTGCGTTGTCCGGGCCCATGCGGATGAGCAGTTTCTGTCCGGCGGGCAGCGCCTCGAGGGTGGGATCCGCAAAGGTGTACATGACGTTCGGCCGGATGAGTTCAATCGGGCCGGTCGGCTGCGGGGTCGCGAGCAGCACGTCGATGACCTTCACCAGCCGATCGTTGAAATAGCCGTTGGGATACCCTAAATCCTGGTAGGACTGTTGAAACAGCGGATAAAAGCGGATATAGACCGCGCCCACCTGCTGCATGTCGAGCTTGCGGATGACGGCCACCAAGGGCTGATAACGCGCGAAATTCTGGGTGTCGAGAGTCGCGTGCAGTTCGTCGCCCCGGGCGGCGAAGGTGCCGGGCACCGGATTCAAAGGCCGCTTGTCCACCGCGACTTTTTGCCGCGGCAAATTGTCGATCGTCACGACCACGTGGCGGATGATGCTGTCCGGCCGCAGATACTCGGTCAGCGTCGAGGCACCGACCAGGGGTGTCAGCGCCTCGCGCAGCGGCCCATCGCTGTCGGCGAGCGCCGGCAACGGTGCCTGCGATGCCGTATCGCCCGCGGGCAGCGGATGCGCGATCGCGGGTTCCGCGGCCGGCTCCGGTTGGCTTGGGGTTGCCTCCACCGGCACGCGCGGCTGGGGGCTGCGGGTGTGCAGGAAATACCACGTACCCGCGGCCACCACGACCACCGCGGCCGCCACTCCAATCATCGGCTTGTTCAACATAGGCTCCTAGCCGGCGCCCGCCCGCGGCATGCGCATTTGCAGTTCGTGCCGGCGATAATCGATGACCAGCGTGTCGAGCAAGCCGAGCGCATCCATGCCGATCAATATCGCAGGTTCCTTCGACAGGTTCCATTGCTTGAAAATGTACATGTCGGCGAAAGTCACGCCGGAGTCGCGGATCTGGATGGAGCCGATTTCGATGGCGGGCATCGGCATGATTATACCGTCTTGGATTTCCTTGGTCGCGCCCTCGATTTGATCCGGCGTCCCCTTGTGCGAGGCGCTGGTTCGGGCCAGAGCGTCCCGCAAGGCCAGATTCGCAATCGTCGTTTGGCCGCCCGTGTCGATGATCGCCTTGGTGCGCACGTTGCCGATCATGGCATTGACCACCACGAGCGTATTGCGGAGGGAGTGAAACGGCACATCGACGAAATCGCGCGGCGAGCGCTCGTTGCGCGAATAGGTGATCACGATCTTGTCGTGGAGAAAATCGATGAAGATGCGTTTACCCGACAGCCCTTCCGCGCCGAGTATTCCCTGCGCGCCCCCCAAGGCATCGGGCACGATCGGCAGCGTCGGGGAATCGACCGCCAGATCGCCGACGGTCAGCGTATCGACCCGAATGGTCGGCACCGTGGCGAAGCCGGTGACCCCGCGCAGCATCACCGGCGGAGACTGATCCGTCGGAATGCCGAGGGCGAGCGCGACGAGCGCCGTGACCGCGCTGTGAGAGGCGCCCGTATCGAGCACCAGGCGAAACGGCCCGTGGCCGTTGATCATCACCGGCGCCCAGATGCGCCCGATCTGATCGCGCCGCGTGGGCGAGACGTAGCGCGGCTCGGGCGCCTCGACCATGATTTCCGTGAGCTCCTCGAGGGCGGCCGCCGCAGATGCGGGCGCAGCCGGGGTCTCCTGAGCCGTCGCGGCACCGCCGGGCCAGAGTGCGCACAGCAGCAGCCCGCCCGATGCCGCCGCGCCGAATCCGTAGCGCAGGCGTCGGCGCTTCGATGCCTCGAGCAACCCGCTAGCCAGCCTTTTCACGCAACCGCCTTAATTGTAAATGTCGCCGGGGACATGCGCGTCGGCCACTTCACCTGACGCGATATTTTACCACCACGCTCCGCGCGCACCAATGCCTGCCCGACAGGCCGATCACCCGTGCGTCAATCACCCGTGCGTCGCCGGGAAATTCTCCGTGTCCACCTCCGCCTGGGTCGCCGCGTTGTACCGCTCACCGACGATGCTGCGCGGGTTGATGAGCGCATCCAATTGCGCCGCGAGATCGGGCGGCAATTCGACCGTCGAAGCGCCCAGATTCTCCTCCAGGTGTGCCCGGCAGGTGGTCCCGGGAATCGCGACGACATGTTCGCCGCGCGACAGCACCCACGCCAGTGCCAATTGCGCGAGGGACAGGTGTGCGGAGCGCGCGAGCCGGGTGTACTCCCCGAGCAGTTCGAGATTCGCGGCGTGCGCCGCCGCCTCGAAGCGCGGCATCGAGCGGCGCAGGTCCTTCGCTTCGAGCGCCGAGACATCGAGCAGCGTACCGGTGAGAAATCCCCTGGCCAGGGGGCTGAAGGCCACGAAGGTCGCGCCGATGCGCCGGCAGGCCTCGATGACGGCGATTTCCGGGTTGCGGGTGCAGAGCGAATATTCGCTCTGCACCGCGGCGATCGGATGCACGGCGTGCGCACGCAGCAGCGTCGCCGCGGAAACTTCGGACAGACCGATGGCGCGGATCTTTCCCGCGCGCTCGAGTTCGCCGAGAGCCCCGATGCTGTCTTCGATGGGGACGGCCTTGTCCCAGCGATGCAGGTAGTACAGATCGATGACGTCAGTCTGCAGGCGCCGCAAGCTGTCCTCGCAGTTTTGTTTGAGCGTGGCGGGCCGGCCGTCGATCACGCGGCGCATGCCGGCCTCGGAGCGCACACCGGCAATGCCGCCCTTGCTCGCCAACGTAAAGCGTGAGCGATGGGACGCGAGCGTGCGTCCCAGCAACTCCTCATTGGCGCCGAAACCGTACAGCGCGGCGGTATCGAAATGCGTGACGCCAAGATCGAGCGCGCGCACCAGAATCTCCGCCGCGGCCTCGGGCGTCGGCGGGATTCCATACGCGTGGCTCAGATTCATGCAGCCGAAGCCGATCGGCGAGACCGAAAACGGCCCCAGTTTGCGCATGGTCGCTCAGGCGTCCGCGGTCGACGCGTCCGCGGTTCGTGACTCTGCCGCCGCGTGCAGAGGCGGCATGCGCCCGAATTTCCCGCCCTGGAAATCACGGAACGCGGTTTCGATCTCCTGCCGCGAATTCATCACGAACGGTCCGTAGCCGACGATCGGTTCGGCAATCGGCTCTCCGCTCAGGAGCAGCAGCGTTGCGTCGGCGAAGGTTTCGATACGCACTTCATCGCCGCCGCGATCGAACATCAGAAGTCCCGGCCCCTCGATGCGCCGCGAACCGTTCGCACTGATGGCGCCGCGCAGAACCGCGATCGCGGTGGTGTGTCCCGCGGGCACGGGCAGCGACACCTCACTTCCGGCGTGCAATCGAACATCCCACACATTGAGCGCACTGAAGGTCGCGGCCGGACCCTCGCGTCCGTCATGGCTGCCGGCGATGACACGCACACTGCCCCCAAGGTTGCCGACCGCGTCGGCGAGTTCGACGCGCGGGATCGTGGCGTCGAGCAATGTCTGATACCGGGGCGCAGACATTTTGTGTTTCGCGGGAAGGTTGACCCAGAGCTGCGCCATCTCGAGGGCCCCGCCGTTGTGCGTGAATGCGGGCGAATGAAACTCCTCGTGCAAGATCCCGGACGCCGCGGTCATCCACTGCACATCCCCCGGACCGATCACACCGGCGTTGCCGACCGAATCGCGATGCGCGACTTCGCCCTGATAGACGATGGTCACGGTCTCGAAGCCCCGGTGCGGATGTTCCCCCACGCCGCGCGGACTCGCAGCCGGCGCGAACTGTGCCGGACCCGCGTAGTCCAGCAGCAAGAAGGGGCTCAGGTGCTGCCCCAAATTGTCGTAAGTGAAGAGGCTGCGCACCGGAAACCCGTCGCCCACCCAATGCCCTTGAGGGCTGGGATACACACCTGAGACAGCCTTTTTCATTCGACACTCCTGTTCATGCGTCAATGCTCATTATGGGTCCCAAATGCAGCTTTTCCAGAAGGCTCACTTATCAGCTGATAGATCCGGCAATGATGAGTGCAGGGCTCATACAGCTCAGGCAGGCATTGTGCCATCATAGGATCAACCACGAATGGGCTGCTCTCCGCGCTGGGGTCGACGGTGAATCCCTGTTAGAAAACATGAATACGTATCGACAATTATCGGACTTGCAGGCGCTGGTCGCCGGGATCCTCGGCACCAGCGAGTGGCTCGACATCGATCAAGCCCGCATCGATCAATTTGCCGCCGTGACCGGCGATCGTCAATGGATTCACGTCGATCCCGTGCGCGCGGCGGCGGGGCCCTTCGGGACCACCGTGGCGCACGGTTATTTGACCTTGAGTCTGGTGCCCGTCATGGTGCAAAGCGCATTTTCGATCGGCGATGTGCGCATGAGCGTCAACTATGGTTTGAACCGCGTCCGCTTTCCCGCGCCGGTGCCGGTGCAGAGCCGCGTGCGCGGTCATTTCAAACTCATGAGTTTCGAGCCGATCGCGGGCGGCGCCCAGGTCGTCACGGAGGTGAGCGTCGAGCGCGACGGCCAATCGAAGCCGGTGTGTGTTGCTGAAGCCGTCGCCAGGCATTTCCTATGAACACCACGTTGCCTGTCTTATGAAGTCGCCTGTCTTATGAACACGGCCTCGCCGCGGCGCGTCTTTCCGCTCAAGCTCGAGCCCGCATCGAGTTTGAGTACGGCCGAGCGTGCGGCGGTGCTGAGTGCGTGCGCCCGGCTCAAAGAACTGCCCGGCGCGCTCTTGCCGATTCTGCACGCCGTACAGGAAGCGCTGCGCTTCGTACCCAAGGATGCAGTGCCGTTGATTGCCAAGGAGTTGAACCTCTCGATCGCGGAGGTCCACGGCGTGGTGAGCTTTTATCACTACTTTCTTCAAGAGCGTCCCGGCCGCCATGTGGTGCACGTGTGCCGGGCGGAGGCCTGTCAGGCGCTGGGCAGCGTCGCCTTGGAGGCGCACGCGAAGGCCGCGCTCGGCATCGATTATCACGCCACGACCCGCGACGGCGCGATCACGCTCGAGCCGGTGTACTGCCTCGGCAATTGCGCGCTGGGACCCTCGGTCATGATCGATGAACAGTTGCAAGGTCACGTCACACCGCAGCGCTTCGATGCGCTGATCGCGCCGCTTCGAACGACGCCGGCGAGCGTCGACTCGACCAGCCCTAACGCCGGCCCCGGCAACGCGGCGGCCGCGGGCGTGGCCACGCCGATCAAGATTTACGTCCCCCGCGATGCGGCGGCCTTGGGGTTGGGCGCGGACGAGACTGCGCGGGCAATCGTGGATCAGGCGGCGCTGCGCGGCATCGGCATCGAACTGATCCGCAACGGCTCGCGCGGCATGCTCTGGCTCGAGCCTTTGGTGGAAGTGGAGGTGGCGGGCATTCGCCGCGCGTTCGGTCCGGTGTCCGCCGCCGACGTCGCGAGTCTGTTCGACGCCGGCTTCACGGGGAGTGCCCTTTCCGACGGTACCCGCGGCGCCACTGGGCCACCCGTTGTCGCAGGTTCCGGCGAGCACAGCGGGCATGCGTTGTCACTGGGTCCGACGGCGGAGATTCCTTACCTGAAGCGTCAGGATCGACTGACTTTTGCGCGCGTCGGGATCACCGACCCGCGCAGCATCGATGATTACGTGGCGCACGAGGGTTACCGCGGACTCACCGCCGCGCTGTCGATGGCGCCCGCCGACATCGTCGCGACTGTCACCGCCTCGGGCCTGCGCGGCCGCGGCGGCGCCGCCTTCCCGGCCGGCATCAAGTGGAAGACCGTGTTGGGCGCGCCGGGGCACCCCAAGTACATCGTCTGCAATGCCGATGAGGGCGACTCGGGCACGTTCTCGGATCGGATGTTGATGGAAGGCGATCCCTTCGTGCTGATCGAGGGGATGACGATTGCCGGAGTGGCGACCGGCGCGACGCGCGGCTTTATCTATTTGCGCTGGGAGTACCCGCAGGCGAAGGCCGCGCTCGAGGCGGCCATCTCCGCGGCGTATGCCGCGGGCGCGCTCGGTGAAAACATCCGCGACAGCGGCAAGACCTTCGATCTGGAAGTACGCATGGGCGCCGGCGCCTATATCTGCGGCGAGGAGACTTCGCTGCTGGAATCCTTGGAGGGCAAACGCGGCCAGGTGCGCTTCAAACCGCCGCTGCCGGCGCTCAAGGGTTTGTTCGGCAAGCCCACCGTGATCAACAATGTGATCACGTTCGCGTCCGTGCCCATCATTCTGGACAAGGGCGCGGATTTCTACCAGCATTTCGGGATGGGACGCTCGCGCGGCACCCTGCCCATGCAGCTCGCCGGGAACGTCAAATACGGCGGCCTGGTGGAGATCGCTTTTGGCATGACGCTGCGCGAGATACTCGAGGATTTCGGCGGCGGCTCGTTGAGCGGGCGCCCCCTCCGCGCCGTACAAGTGGGCGGACCATTGGGCGCGTATCTGCCGCAATCGCAGTTCGATACTCCCTTGGACTACGAGGCCTTCGCCGCCATCAGGGGCATGCTCGGGCACGGCGGTATCGTCGCCTTCGACGACAGCGTCGACATGGCCGCGCAGGCGCGCTATGCGATGGAGTTTTGCGCCGTCGAGTCCTGCGGCAAATGCACGCCCTGCCGCATCGGCTCGACCCGCGGGGTCGAGGTGATCGATCGGCTGATCGCGGGAGAGCATGCCGCGCAGCAGGAAATCCTTTTGCGCGATCTGTGCGAGACGTTGACTTACGGATCCCTGTGCGCGCTCGGGGGTCTCACGCCCTACCCTGTTTTGTCCGCGCTGAACCATTTTCCGGAAGATTTTGTCCCTCGTCAAAAGGACTGAACGTCATGATATCCATCGCCGAACACGACTTGGGGACTCCGCGGCGCGACAGCGCCACCCTCGTGACCCTGACCATCGACGGACAGGAAGTCACCGTGCCCGAGGGCACGTCGGTGATGCGCGCGGCCGCGCTCTCGGACGTCAAAATCCCGAAGCTCTGTGCCACCGATCAGCTCGAAGCCTTCGGCTCCTGCCGGCTGTGCCTGGTGCAGATCGAGGGGATGAAGGGTCTGCCGGCCTCGTGCACGACGCCGGTCGCGCAGGGTATGAAGGTGACCACGCAAAATAAACAGATCGCCGACATCCGCCGCGGCGTGATGGAACTGTACATCTCGGATCACCCG